>Ga0213840_1000274_pt1 | contig 100324 bp, 73 predicted proteins | sample SWPATP22_FD_160132 | JGI IMG/M metagenome (GOLD analysis project Ga0213840, IMG submission 160132) | Coastal seawater microbial communities from Marineland, Florida, United States - SWPA TP2 #2 | ecosystem: Environmental > Aquatic > Marine > Coastal | place: USA: Florida | collected 2016-08-14 | reverse complement strand
AATCACAGCTTACTTCCCTAAGAAGATTCATGCTGTCACTATTCAAGGGTTTCTTTTGAAGGTCGTCCTTTTCATTTTTGCTTTTTCTCTTGATAAGTCTTTATAGATCGCAACTTGAATTAATTACCCAATAAACCAGGCAAAGAAACCTATTAAGTTCAATTTTCAGGCGTTTGCGGTGGAGGATAGCTAAGTTTAGATGATGATATTACAATATTCTATTCTCCACCCTTGCGCGCTTCATGTTTACAATGCTCTTATACAATGAAAAACGTAACGTACATTCTCTCCTTATTGACTCTAAGTATTTTTTTAACGGCATGTAGTGGAAACGACACTGCTGATACTGCTCAACAAGATAGAGCTCCACGTAAAGTAGAGACTTTTAGTGCAGAGGCGGTGGATTTAGAGGAGTTGATTTTTGCAACTGGTAAGTTAGCCTCAAGTGAAGAAAGTAAGCTTAGTTTTAAAACAGGAGGCATCATCAAGAAGATTTATGTAAAGGAAGGACAGCAAGTACGCAAAGGGCAATTGTTGGCAGAATTAGATCTTTCAGAAATACAAGCTCAAACGCAGCAAGCAACACTTGGAAAAGAGCAAGCAGCGATCAATATAGAGAATGCCCAATTGGGCGTAAAATTGGCAGAAAGGGATTATCGCAATGCCAAGGCGCTTTACGAAGATAGTGTAGCTACTTTGGAGCAACTTGAAAATGCAGAGGTACAATTGGATAATGCTAAGAACCAATTGCAAGCAGCCGAAAAAGGCTTGGCTTTTAACAATCGCAACGTGACTATGGCAGAATTCAATTTGAAGTACTCCAAAATCGTCGCGCCGGCCAATGGTGTTATCTTGAAAAAGCGGGCGGAAGCCAATGAATTGGCCAATCCAGGGAAACCCATTTTTGACTTTGGTTCGAAAGATAAAGCGATGGTGATTCGGGTTAACTTGACGGATAAAGACATCATTCATGTCAATCTGGGAGATAAAGCTATCGTGAAATTTGATGCTTACGGTGATTCTCATTTTGACGGAATCATCCGTGAGATTGCAAGTATTGCCGACCCTTATACGAATACCTACGAAGTAGAAATTGAAGTAGCTGCTAAGGGCAAGAAGTTACTGTCAGGCTTTATCGGAACAGTTGAGATCGAATCGCCAGCTAAAACGGCTCTCATCGAGATTCCTATTGATGCTTTGATTAAGGCAGATGCTAAAAGCGGAGAAGTGTTTTTAGCTGAAGATGGAAAAGCAAAGAAAGTGCCTATCGAAATCCATCGGATCAGGGGAGATCGCCTTTTGATTAGCAAAGGTTTGAAGACAAACGATGAGGTGATTATTAGTAGTGTAGGATACATTGAAGAGCACGAGGCAGTATTGATCAGCCAACGTAATTAGTTCTTCATCCCCCGAAAGTTTTAAACCCATAGAGATGAACATTCCTAAGTTTTCTATAGAAAATTACCAATTTACCCTGACCGTCTTTGTGGCCTTGCTAGTAATGGGCATTATGTCTTTCCTAGGTATGCCGCAAAGAGAGGACCCCGTAGTAGAAATACCGAATACCATTGTGGTGGCCGTGTACCCTGGAGCCAATCCAGAAGATATGGAAAGCCAGGTGGTGGATGTAATCGAAGAAGCAGTTAACGAATTGGAAGATATCAAAGAAATTCGTACGACGATTAGTGATGGCGTGGCAGTAATTGGTGTGGAATCCGTATTCGGGCTGGATTCAGATGATCGCTATGATGAAGTGGTTCGCCAAATCAATCAAATCAGGGATGATCTCCCTTCGGATCTTTACCAATTAGATATCAGAAAATTTACGACCAGCACGGTGAATATCATGCAGATGGCCCTTGTTTCGGAGAAAGCTAGCTATCGACGTATGAAAACGGAGGCCGAACGTATAAAGGAGGTGATCGAAGATGTCGGAGGGGTGAAAAAGGTAGAAATTGAAGCCTATCCTGAGGAGGAAGTACGCATTGCGTTGAATCCTGTTTTGATGACCGAAATGAATATTTCACTAGATGATATTGAGCGATCGATTCAAAGTAGTAATGCCAATATCCCTGGTGGGGCAGTGAAAGTATCCAACCGCTTATTCAATATCAAGACCTCGGGGGCATACGATAACCTCAATGAGATTAAGAATACCGTCGTGGGGAGTTATCAGGGGAAAATCATTTACCTGAAAAACATAGCAGCTGTCTATTTTGACTATGAGGATGACCGCTGGTTGGGCCGATACAATGGAGAAAAGGCGATCTATATTAACACGCAGCAAAAGGATGGCTATAATATCTTCGATATCGCAAATCCGATCAAGGAAGAGGTAGAAGAAATGACGCTGGCAGGCGATATCCGTTTAGAGTATGTTTTTGATCAAGCGGAAGGGGTTAAGGAGCGTGTTAGTGGATTCTTATCCAACCTGGTACAAGGTATAGTATTGGTCGGAGTGATTATCTTTCTACTATTAGGTGCCAGATCTTCTTCTATTGTCATGATGACGATTCCATTGTCCATACTTATTGGTCTGTGGGTAGTAGATTCTTCTGGTTTTTCTTTACAGCAAATGTCGATAGCCGGCTTAATTGTTGCTTTGGGGCTACTTGTAGATAATTCCATTGCTATCATTGAGAACATCGAGCGTTTCATTGGCTTGGGCTATAACCGAAAAGAGGCCGCTATCAAGGCCACTCAACAGTTGATTGCCCCTATTACTAGTGCGACCCTAACAACGGTACTGGCATTTGTTCCCATCATTATGATGCCAGAAACAACTGGAGCATTCATAAAGGCTTTGCCGGTAACAGTTATTGCAACCCTGACGGCTTCTTTAATCATTGCCGTGACCCTTACGCCCTTTATCGCCAGCAAGGTGTTGAAAGAACGAAAAACAGGCGAAGCAACGCGAACTACCTTTACCTTCAATGCGATTAAGCAATTTGTCGAAGGACCTTACCGAAAAGCATTAAACTGGACTTTAAATCACCGGTTCCTGACTATTTCCCTGGCTGTGGCTAGCCTGGTGGGGGCACTCATGCTATTTCCCTTGGTGGGAGTGAGTTTCTTCCCCAAAGCAGAGAAACCACAATTCAGAGTGACTATCCGGCTACCTAATGGGAGCAACCTCGATGCGACCAATGAGGCAGTACGATATGTAGAAGGCGTCCTGGATACGATTGAATCCATCGAGTATTATGCCTCCAATGTAGGGCATGGGAATCCGAGAATTTATTACAATGTAAACCCCGTTAATTATGCGAGTAATTATGGCGAGCTTTTCGTCATGTTGAAGTATTATGATATTGATGAGTTTTATCAACTCTTGAATCAATTACGAGGAACCTTTGGGGCCTATGCTAATGCCCGTATCGATGTCAAGGAATTTGTGCAAGGACCTCCTTCCAAAGCACCGATCGAAGTGCAGATAAATGGAGATGATTTGACTCAGCTGCAAGACTATTCTCGCGAAATCGAAAATATAGTAAAGACAATACCGGGAGCGATAAATGTTGAAAACCCTTTACGGAATAATAGCACAGATCTCTACTTCAAGATCAACCGAGATAAGGCAATGATGTTAGGAGTTCCTATCCATGTGATCGATAAGTCTATTCGAAGCTTTGTAAATGGAGCAACTATAGGTACCTATCGAGACAAAAACGCAGAGGAATACAGCATGGTGATGCGCTATGATTTTGATGATCAATTTAAGTTAGAAGATTTCGATAGACTGACAGTTAAATCTGTAGCAGGGCATTTCATTCCACTGAAGCAATTGGCGAGTATAGAGTTCTCCGAAGCACCTAGTCTCATTAGTCACTTTGATAGTGATCGTACTGCGACCGTTTTGGCCGATTTGGACAATGGTTACACGCTTGATCCGGTAATTGCAGATATCGAGGGGCGACTGGTACAAATGGACTGGAAAGAAGGGTATAGTTATACCTTTAAAGGAGATTTAGAAAATCGAAATAACTCCTTTGGCGGTATGGGCGTGGCTTCTGTCATGGCCTTGCTGTTAATCTTTGGGGTTTTAATCATTCAGTTTAAGTCCTTCAGCCAACCTCTAATTATTTTCTCAGCTTTGCCGTTGGCCATTATTGGATCGATTCTGGCCTTATTTGTTACGGGAATACCTTTTTCCTTTACAGCCTTTGTAGGACTGACCAGTTTGATTGGTATTGCCATCAACAACTCCATCGTATTGGTGGATTATGCAAATAAGTTGAGAACAGAAGGAAAGTCTGTGATTGAAGCGGCTATTCAGGCAGGGGAAGTCCGGTTCATACCAATTGTGGCGACTACACTGACTACTATCTTAGGGCTATTACCCCTAACCTTGACAGGAGGCTCTTTGTGGGCCCCGATGGGATGGACAATCATCGGAGGCTTGATTACCTCAACGACCTTTGTCTTGTTACTGGTTCCTGTTTTGTACCAATTGTTTACCAAAGAGGCTTTGGTACCGGCTCCAGCAATTGCATAGAGAGGTCGAATGCACCACAAACATCCGAAGTTTAAGTCAGGCAATTTCCTGGAAAACTTCGGATGTTAAACACTGACTGCTTAGATTGTTCCGATCTGCTTTCTACAGTTTTTCGCTTACGAGTACGAATGCAGGCGGAACATTGAGTGGAACCCAATTGATGTCCACATTGCCGAATACTGTTTCGTAGAGTTTTTTCGTCAGTAGGGAATAGTGGACTTGAATGTACCTTCCCCCTTTCTTCATACACTGATGGCATTCTCTAACGATACTATACCCCAATTCTTTTGGCAAAGCAACGAAAGGTATAGCTGAAATGATAGCATCTACCTTCTCGAACCCAAGACGTTCCACGTGGGATCCAATATTCTCAGCAGAATCTTGAGCGATGATTAGGCGATCATCATCAATATTTCTCAAAACTTCACAAAAGCGTTCGTTAACTTCAAAAACTAACAATTTGGCATCAGGCTGCATCTCTTGCAAGATGAACTTGGTGATCACACCATCTCCAGCCCCTAATTCTACGATCAATTTGGCATCTGAAAAATCAACATGCTTGATCATGCCCTTACATAAAAACTTGGAACTTCGCGTTAGCGTACCCACAGTTTTTAGATCCTTTAGACTCTCTTTTAAGAACTCTAATTTTTTCATAGTATTTTTCTGTGCCCCATCTGCTACATCTCTTACTCGGTAGTAGATTAGCCTTTTAAGAAACAAGTACTTATCAAAGCTCAGCTCTACGTACACTGCGTACAAAGCCTACTTTGAGACCATTTGCGCTATTGTATCTATTCCAAAGTCTTGACAGTTATCCTTTCGAAAGCTCGTCTTGCCTTTCTAGTAGGACACAATAAGTTTGCTTTTAAGATGTTATCAGACACCCGTCCTGCGTCGCAGAACAAAAATAAGTCGATTTTTTGGAAATACTACTATGGCATCGACATAGCATGGGCTGCTGTCGATTAGTCCGGCCTGATAGCCGTCAGATTAGTTTATATGAAAGGGTAGTGAATTCTTATTGAAGCCTTCTTTTTTGAGGAAATCGAACGAAAGTAGCTCTACTAATTTACCGAAGCTGTAGGAAATTCCTTAGGTCTCGGAATTCACTCATCTTCTGTCTAGCTAACTTCTTATCCAAGCGATACCCATTCACAAATGGAACGACATAAGCCCCGTCAAAGCCTTTTCTCACCAACTGCCGACGAAGTGTTGATGCCTCCGCATAAGTAGAAGTAGCACCCAGGGTATAGCGGTAATAAGGAAAATCCAGTTGTCGTTCGATCATGACATACTCCACATCTTGCTGGAAGGGTTGATCAATGGCCCGTTTAGCAGAAGAAACCTGAATTTTATAATGTAGTTGACTATTGGTCAGAAAATTAGGTTCCACGGCATCAAGCTGCTTACCGACCACTGGGAGATCGGCTGGGATATCGATGCCCTCGCGATCAAAGAAGGAAATTTCAATACATTGACCTCGCCGTTCTGCCTTCGGCATTCCAATAGAACGGATATAGATATTTTGACTAGATACGCCTTGGTCTACTAAATAGTTTCCTGCAATTTCCAGGTCTTTGGTTAGGGCAAAAAGCCCATCAGGGGAAACCTCCTCGGGATAGGCTGAAAATATTACAACCAGAGAAGGTTGCGTCTTCATTCTATCAGCGATCAATTGTAGGACTTCTTTTTTAGTTGTATGTCGGGTTAGTTCTTCTCCCTTGACAAAATAGATCGGTGCATATTTGGAAGGGGCCGCTACCGGTGGACTTACCACGGTTGGCGGGGGCGTGACCTCATTGGTCTTATTAGTAGAGAAGCCTTCATCAAAGCCATTGTCTACTATCGGTGTAGATCTTTCCGGTTTAGTGTTGGGCTGACTAACTGGCGGACGTGATACCGGATCCTGCACAAGCACAGTATTTTCTGGTACACGAGGCGGGGTGGATCGGGGGGGAGGAGGGGTGAAAGCAGTAGCTGGCCACTCCATCTCCTCTAAGAATTCCTGGAAATAGGTAATGTATAAATCCCTTAAGCCTTCTCCATCTTTGCGCGCGGAGGCAAAGAAAGCGGTGAATCCGTCTCCCGATATTTTGAAATGATCATCATCCGCCGATGAGTTGATCGGCATACCCAGGTTTTTGGATAAAGTCCACCGTTGCGTTTCTTCTACGTAGAAGGATTTAAATACATCTAAACCTCCAATGCTTTTTTTGCTATCGTTTGAGCTGTAGTACAAGGTATGACCATCTCGTGCCAAGAATGGCGTAGTTTCATCATAAGGGGTGTTGATATCTGGCCCGAGGTTGACTGGGCTAGTCCAACGGCCATTTCTGAAGCTGCATTTATAGATATCACTGCCACCGTGTCCGCCTGCTCTGTTACTCACAAAAAGCAATAGCGTGTCATTATAAAAATAAGGGCTATTATCACCACTATAGGTGTTCATTGGGACTGGAAGGGGAGTGGAACTCACCAATCTTTCTTCGACTCGTTTAAAGGTATCCACTATGATTTGTCCACTTTGTAGATCTCTTCCCTTGTAGTAGTAAAGGGCAAGTCCGGTTCTGTTAAACCCAAGCAATACCTCATGATTAGGGCCGTTCAGCAGGTAATGCATTGGTTGCACATCCCCCCAGACTCCATTAACGATCTGGCAGTTGTACATATCGCTAGGTAAATTGCCAAAACGTTCGTCGGCTACACCATTATCTTTTCTAGGAACACCAATATTCCCGGGACGGATGGAGGAGAAGTAAAGTCGATCATTATAATTAGGACTTAACATCGGTGCGAACTCATCGTGCACAGTATTTACAGTTTTACCCAGGTTTTCCACGATAGCCAATGCCTCCTGAAACTGCAAGCTAATCCCATTTGCACAGCGCCGAATATCTTCAATTACCATTTGTCGATTGGTGTGATTGGGGCGAATGGTCCGGAGATATCTCTTATAGTAAGTTGAAGCTTGATCAAATTGATGCCGAGCATGATAGATTCGGCCGTAATACAACCACAACTCAGGATAAGGAGATCTCTCTTCTTCCGAGAATTGGTTGAGTTGCTCCAGGGCCTTATCCAGTTCATTGAGTTGATAGTAGCAGAGGGCAATAAGAAATTTACTTTCCTTATCATCTCGATATAAGGCCCTGTTACTTTGGAGGAGAGAAAGCGCAGTTTTATACCGTTGGTTGGCAAAAAATAGTTTGGCTTCCTCTTTTTTTTCGCTTGCGGGTTGGGCCTGACCAACAGTAGGGGCCAGGCTTAGAACAAATACGAGCCATCCAAAAATGATGATTTGGATGGATGGGCTTATTGATTTGATTTTGGTTGGGGCATACTTACATAGGTGACTGTACATGGGTTAAATTTGTTGATCCGGATCGAACTGTTCTAGATAGTCACCGACCCGTCTCAAGAAAGACCCACCTAAGAATCCATCAACCACCCGATGGTCATAGGATAAAGAAAGGAACATCATCTGGCGAACAGCAATAAGGTCTCCATATTCTGTTTCTACCACGGCAGGTTTCTTTCGGATAGCACCTACGGCCAAAATAGCTACTTGTGGCTGATTGATAATAGGGGTACCCATTACATTTCCGAATGTACCTACATTGGTTAGCGTGAAGGTGCCATCCTGAATTTCTTCGGGTTTCAGTTTGTTGTTGCGAGCACGACCAGCTAAATCATTGACCTTTTTGGTAAGGCCCACCAAGTTGAGCTGATCCGCGTTCTTGATTACAGGGACGATGAGATTACCACTAGGAAGGGCCGTTGCCATTCCCACGTTTATATTTTTCTTGACAATGATCTTATCTCCATCAACGGAAACATTTACCATTGGAAAATCTCTAAGGGCTCGGGTGACCGCTTCCATGAAAATTGGCGTGAAAGTGATTTTTTCGCCATGTTTCTGTTGGAATTCACCTTTAATTCTATTTCTCCAATTCACGATATTCGTAACATCTACCTCTACAAAGGAGGTAACGTGTGGAGAGGTGTGTTTAGACATGACCATATGATCCGCGATCAACTTGCGCATCCGGTCCATTTCGACGATCTCTACGGCTCCATTCATGCTAGTAGCTACTGGTGTTGCGGCTGGAGCAGCAACTTTGGTTGCAGGGGTTGGAGTCTTAACACTACCATTAGTAGCTGGAGCTGTTCTGGTTTTCAAATAGCTTAGCATATCCTTTTTGGTGACTCTACCATTTAGGCCTGTACCTGGAATGCGATCGAGTTCTGCTTGGCCAATTTGCTCCGTTTTCGCCATATTCCTCACCAAAGGAGAATAAAATCTACCTTCACTTGTTGCAACCTTTGTGGTTTGGGTAGCGGGCATTGCTGTTGCTGTTTGTGGAGAGGTGGTGGACTCTACACTTGCATCGTTGGTGGTGGTTTGCGCTGCAACGCTTGGTGTCGCTTGTGGAATGGCCTCTTCGCCTTCAGTAGCGATGATGGCAATTACTTTTCCGATTTCTACTGTGTCATTCTCGGCAAAGAGAATCTCTTGTATCACACCGTCTACAGGAGAAGGTACTTCCGAGTCTACTTTATCAGTAGCAATCTCGAGTATCGTCTCATCCACTTCTACTTTGTCACCTACCTGCTTTACCCATTTCAGGATAGTGGCTTCGATAATACTTTCTCCCATTTTAGGCATGATCAATTCAACTTGCGCCATTGGTTGTTTTTTATGATTCTTGTATAATTTGGTTAGTGGCTAAAAGCCCGGTCTCAGGTCAAAGCAATGGGTGTATCCCTGTATTAGTTTGTCAAGTTGTTTTTAGGGAATCCGATTATCTTACATATATACGTTATAGTCGAATTCGGGGTTCGCATAGTGCGAGAACACTACAAAAATAGCCGAAATTCTGGGCATTGCCAAAAACGCCAAATAAAACAAGGTTTAAGTGCGGTTTTGTAATTTGTGGCAGAATTAAAATTGGCGAAACATTGCCTGGTGCCTCTTTTATGTGGGTTAAATACTCCCTACTTCTTGATAAGACTTAATCACAAAGCGGCGGATCATGTTGAGGCCCACCACTGCTGTATATTGTATATTTTTCTCCCGGTCCTTGGTAAGTTGTAGTTTTTTGGTGTGGATGGCCTCTTGATTTCCCACTGCTAACCAGATCGTACCTACTGGTTTGTCGGCGGTTCCTCCAGTAGGACCAGCAATACCTGAAATCGCAATTCCAATGTCTGTTTCTAACAGTCCCAGTAGTCCTTGAACCATTTCTTTCACGGTTTCCTCACTCACCGCCCCATGTTCCTCTAGGGTTGAAGAGCTTACACCCAGCTGCTTTGTTTTGACCTCGTTGGCGTAGGCGATGACACTTCCCTGGAAGTAAGCGGAAGAACCCGAAATACTAGTGATTAGGTGGGCTAGATATCCACCTGTACAACTTTCGGCTGTAGAAAGAGTCAGACTTCGTTCTTTTAATAAATCTCCGACTGCGGCTTGTAGTTTATGTTCATCGTATCCATAAATTAATTCTGGTATGAGTTCTTCGATTTCCTTTACCCAACGATCAAGTTCTTGACTTAAAGTGGCTTCATCCCCTCCTCTTCCGCTGAGACGTAGGCGAACCTGACCTAAGTTTGGTAAAAAGGCTAGCTTGATATGAGCTGGCAAGCCTTCCTCTACACTTGCAATTCGCTCAGCAATCATGGATTCGCCGGCTCCAACAGTCATAATTGTTCTGTGTTGAATCGGCATCATTGGGAATCGAGCTTTCAATTTGGGTAGTACCTCATATTCCATTAGATACTTCATCTCATAAGGTACGCCAGGCATAGAGATGATTACTTTGTCCTCGTGATCAAACCACATACCGGGAGCAGTTCCCATCTTGTTGATGAGTAAATTGGCATTGGTTGGCATGTAGCACTGTACTCGGTGAGACTCATTAGGTTCAATACCAAACCGCTCAAAGAGCCGCTGTAAACGATTATAGGAAGACTCATCAAAGTACATATTCACGCCAAAGAAGTCCGCTATAGTCTTTTTGGTAATATCATCCTTAGTCGGCCCTAACCCGCCGGTCATCAACACCGCATCTACCTCTTGAAGAGCTTGCTTGAGGCCTGTGGTGATGCTTTCGCGGGTGTCTTCTACTGAAGTTATTCCAGTAACTTTAGCACCGATGGCGTTTAATTGCTGAGCCATCCAGGCGGAATTGGTATCCACAATTTGACCAATCAGGATTTCGTCACCAACGGTTAGAATATGTACTTTCATATAGGGTTGTTTAAAGATCTTGTAGACAGAAGAATTCGCTATGGAAACTACAAAAAACAACACTGTTTCAGTGCTATTGTTTGGCAAAGGTAATTTCTTTCAAGTTAAAAGTCTGCAGGCCAGCCTCAGTATTGACCTTTAGGAGTCCTTGTTCGGTCACCCCTGTTATCATTCCCTTAAAGGTGTCTCCAGTAGCACTTTGAAACAACCTATGCTCGTTGAGCATATAGAGAGTGTGATGATAGTCTTCATTTAGTTGTTCCCATTGCCCTGCTTTCAGTTGGAGATAACGGCTTTCTAAATAGAAAAATAGGATCTGTTTTAGATTTGGTAAGGGATAATCGTTCTTTCCGGTGGCCAAGGCTAGTGAAGTGGGGTTGGGAAGGGACGCAGGGAAGTCTGTTTGATTGATATTGATGCCTAGGCCGATTACAGTGTTTTGTAATTTACTGCCGGAAATCGTATTCTGGATAAGAATACCAGTTGACTTTTTGTCGCCTATGTAGATATCGTTGGGCCATTTTAATCGAACAATATCCTTAGAAATGAAATGCCTAAGGAAATCAACTACTGCTAACGAAACGGCTTGATTTAGCAGAAATTGGCGAGGGATGGGCAGAAAATGAGGCTGCAAAATTATGCTGAGTGTCAGGTTTTTGCCCGGTTCTACGAACCAACTGCTGCCAATTTGTCCTTTGCCCGCACTCTGATGATGAGCCGAAATGACAGTTCCTTCAATTGGTTTGCTTTTTGATAGAAGAGTAAGAGCGTATTCGTTAGTGGATTTGAGCTCATCAAAGTTATGGAGAACCTTTCCGATGAAAAGAGTGTTTTTATGATACAATTGGTAAATTATTTATTAAATTGATGGATTAATACAAAACACTTTTTAATTTCAGGAAAGAATACCTGGACGGGCAGGAAGTGTAGCCGAATTCATTCAAACCAAAGCGCTAGAAAGAGAATGAAACCCCGACAATTCCTTTTCACTTTCATGCCTATTTTACAAAACTAATAAAAATTCAATTTGATTCTGGAAACAAAAGTAGACCATCCAAATATCGAACTTGAGGAGTTGAACGAACTGATCATTGACAGTATCCAAGATATTAAAGGACGGCAAATCGTGAAGCTGGATTTGCGCGAATTAGATGAAGCTCCGACCGATTTTTTTATCATATGTGAAGGAGATTCCAATACCCAGGTAAAAGCCATTTCAGATAACGTTTATCGACGATTGAAACAAGAGGCCGGAGTCCTACCTAACCATATCGAAGGCGAGAAAAATGCACTTTGGGTCTGCCTCGACTACTTCAATGTTGTTGTTCACATTTTCTACCACGAGACGCGTAGTTTTTATGAATTGGAGGCACTTTGGAGTGATGCCAAATTCACAGAATACGAATCCTTGTAGTCACTATTGTAGCTTTTGTAGAAAAATAGATCCGACTTTGCCTAGAAATAGGTAAACTGGTCGATATTCTGCAACGAAAACACTTCTAGACCGTTTTAATTTAAACTTGAATGTAATAGTCGGTCACCTATAAGGAAGACCCGAAAAAGAGAATATAATGGATAAACCAAAGAACGATAATAAGCCTGGTGGCGCACCCAAATTCAATTCTTATTGGATTTATGCGGTGATTGCCTTGTTCCTCTTGGCTTTGTCGCTGTTCAATAACATGGTGTCCGGAGTTACCGAGATCGATATGAGTAAACTCCGTACCTTGTTGAACGACCGGGCTATCAGGAATATCAAGGTGGTCAACGAGGAGGTCGCCTATATTTACCTCAAAGACGATAAGGTAGATAGCTATGAGGACGCGAACAAAGATAAAGTAGGTGATCGCTATCACTACATTATGAAAGTAGGCTCGCAATTTAGTAGCGACTTTCGCGCTTTGCAGGAAAGCCTTAGCATTCCCAATGATGAATGGATATGGCCCAGTGAAGAGAAACAACCGAATTATTTATCGCAGATATTAGGTTGGGTGCTGCCAATTGTCATAGTCGTCGCTATATGGATATTCATCATGCGGCGGGTGAGTGGCGCAGGTGGAGGCCCCGGCTCCCAGATATTTAATATTGGAAAATCTAAGGCTACCTTATTTGATCAGAATGCCAAAGTTTCGGTTACTTTCCAAGATGTTGCGGGCTTAAATGAAGCCAAGGAAGAGGTGATGGAAGTGGTTGATTTTCTGAAAAATCCAAAAAAATATACAGCACTAGGGGGTAAAATCCCTAAAGGTGTATTGCTGGTAGGTCCTCCGGGTACCGGTAAAACCCTGCTGGCAAAAGCGGTTGCTGGTGAAGCTGGCGTACCTTTCTTTTCGATCTCTGGTTCAGACTTTGTCGAAATGTTTGTGGGGGTTGGTGCTTCTCGTGTACGAGACCTATTCAAGCAGGCTAGAGAAAAGGCACCTTGTATTGTGTTTATTGATGAGATTGATGCCATCGGTCGCGCCAGGGGACGCAATAGCATCCAAGGCGGTAATGATGAGCGCGAAAATACATTGAACCAATTATTGGTGGAAATGGATGGTTTTAGCACAGATAAAGGAGTGATCCTGATGGCTGCTACCAACCGCCCCGATGTATTGGATACAGCTCTTCTTCGTCCTGGTCGTTTTGACCGCCAGATTGGTGTGGATCGTCCAGACCTTAATGGTAGAGAAGCCATTTTTAAAGTCCACTTGAAAAATATTAAGAAAGCTTCTGAGATTGATGCGGTGGTGTTAGCGGAGATGACACCAGGTTTTGCCGGTGCTGACATCGCTAATGTGTGTAATGAAGCAGCCTTGATTGCGGCACGACGTAATAAAAAGGCCGTAGATATGGATGACTTCAACTATGCCTTGGATAAAGTGATTGGTGGTTTGGAACGTAAGACGAAGTTGATCTCTCCTGATGAGAAGAAAATTATTGCTTACCATGAGGCGGGTCACGCCGTTTGTGGTTGGTTCCTGGAGCATGCGTCTCCTTTAGTTAAGGTAACTATTGTGCCCAGAGGAATTGGGACATTGGGTTATGCTCAATATCTACCGAAGGAAGAATACATCACTCGAACGGAGCAATTATTAGACCGTATGTGTATGACCTTCGGCGGTCGTGCGGCGGAAAAGATCATATTCGGTAAAGTATCCACGGGAGCACAAAATGACCTGGATCAAGTGACTAAGATGGCTTACAGTATGATTACCATTTTTGGTATGAACGAGAATGTAGGTCAAGTATCCTTCCATGGTTTATCTCAGGATCAATTCCAACGCCCGTATTCTGATGATACGGCTACCTTGATCGACGATGAGGTAAGAAATTTGGTAGAGTCTCAGTATCAACGAGCCCAAGATTTACTGCGTGAGCGCAAAGAGGAATTGGAAATCCTTGCTCATCAACTACTAGAAAAAGAAGTGTTAGTCAAATCAGATGTAGAGCGATTGATCGGTCTTCGTCCTTCAGAAGTTGCTGAAAAGGCCAGAAAAAATGGCCAGCAACAAATTGAAGGAGAAGAGCAACCTGAGCCGCAGAATGAAGTATAATTGATTAATACTATTCCACATATTTTAAGGGGCCAAAGTCACACGACTTTGGCCCCTTCTTCTTGTGCCTTCCTTGCTTTCTTCAATCATCAGAGACATTAATTAAGCCTCCATCTCTTTTTTCAATTTCCATCTGGAGCAGAATCTTTGCTACTGAAAGACAAATTTTAGCGAATTTTCGCTAAAATAATACCTCTCCCTTTACTTTCCCCTCCAAATGCAGTATATTTATAGCGAAAATTCGCTAAAATTTAATAATTAATATAATTCCAGATATGCAAGACACAGCTGTAAAGAAGGCCTTTTTGAAAGGAGGGGAGTTTCTGGTAAAGGATGCATCTGCTAAAGACATCTTTATTCCAGAAGAAATGAATGAGGAACAAAAGATGGTCCAGGATATGGTCCGGGATTTTGTGGCCAATGAGGTGATACCGCAGATGGACAAAATAGAAAAGCAAGAGGATGATATAGCCTCCCGCTTGCTGGAGAAGATGGCAGAACTTGGGTTGTTGGGCTCTCATATGCCCGAAACCTTCGGAGGGATGGCTTTAGATACGAATACAAATACTATCATCACAGAGAGTTTAGGGCCTGCGGGCTCTTTCACTGTTTCTTTTGCGGCGCATACTGGGATTGGCATGCTACCTATTCTGTACTTCGGAACGGAAACACAAAAGGAGCAGTATTTACCAAGATTGATCAACGGAGAGTTAAAGGCGGCTTATTGTCTTACTGAGCCTGGGTCGGGATCCGATGCCTTAGCTGCAAAAACGAGAGCGGAATTATCAGAAGACGGGCAGCACTATATCCTGAACGGACAGAAGATGTGGATTTCCAATGCAGGATTTGCTGATCTATTTATCGTATTCGCGAAGATTGATGGTGTACACTTCACCGGTTTTATTGTAGAAAAAGGAGCAGAGGGACTGACATTAGGAGCAGAAGAACTAAAACTCGGAATCAAAGGCTCATCCACTCGTCAAGTTTTCTTCGAGAATGTAAAAGTTCCAGTAGGGAATCTACTAGGAGAAAAAGGGAAAGGCCACCTCATTGCTTTCAATGCACTGAATACTGGCAGGTTTAAGTTGTGTGCATTGACCTTGGGAGGTGCAAAAGATAGTATTACCGCCGCCGTGAAATATGCCAATGAGCGGATTCAATTTAAGCAGCCGATCTCAACCTTTGGGGCCATTCAGCATAAATTAGCAGAGCAGGTGATCAGGGTTTTCGCTGCTGAGAGTGCCATGTATCGTGTTTCTGAATTGATGGAGCAGAAAAAGAAAGAGCTAGATGAGACCGGCGCTTCTTTTGGCGATGCTAAATTGGAGGCGGCCGAAGAGTACGCCATTGAATGCGCCTTGTTGAAAGTTGCTGGATCGGAAGCTCTAGACTATGTAGTGGATGAAACGGTACAGATACACGGCGGGATGGGCTATTCTGAAGAAGGCACTGCTGCACGAGGATATAGGGACGCCCGAATCAACCGTATTTTTGAAGGGACCAATGAAATCAATCGATTGCTATCTGTTGATATGCTACTCAAACGAGCTATGAAAGGCGCTATCGACATTATTGGGCCAGCTTGGGAAGTCCAGAAAGAATTGACAAGTATGCCAGGCTATACGCCACTAGAAGGGGCATATGCCGAAGAGAAAAAAGCCGTGAAAGACTTTAAAAAGATCATCCTAATGGTGGCTGGAGCTGCTGCAAAAATGCAGATGGATGGCAAAGTCAACTTGAAAGAGGAGCAGGAAGTATTGATGAATGTTTCAGATCTGATGCTTGATGCCTATTTAGCTGAATCTCTGTTGTTGCGTATAGAGAAATTGTCAGGAATGGAAACCGCGATGCAGCAGGAGATATATGATGCTATCCTGAAAGTGTTTATCACTGATGCTAGCGCGAGAATTCAAAAGCAAGCTAGTGATGCCCTGGTTTCGTTTGCAGAAGGAGATATGCTGAGAACCTTATTGATGGGACTGAAACGTTTCAGTAAGTATATGCCCGCTAATGTCAAACAAGAGCGTCGCAAGATTGCCGCAAGGTTGATAACTGCCAATGAGTACTGCTTTTAAGCACATCTTGTTGCACCTGTAAGAATCTAAGAACTAGACATAGATTGACAATAATATGGGAGAGCCTCTAGCCATTTGGCAAGGGGCTTTTTACTTTTATAGGCTATTAATAGCCGCTTTCAAAGAAGATCTGTATATTAGAACTTCTTATTATTTATATTTAATGAGGATCATACTTTCCTACTCGTAACTCATCATCTATTTCTATCGTAAATTGTGTATAACTAATTAGCATAGTTTCTAATAGTGAAAGGATTGTATTCATGTTCGTATATTTTGGTAGGCCTTTTGCTGCTAAATTCCTGTCTCAACTCGACAGACAGGGGGAAAACTACGGGTACATCTCAACCGTTATTGGACAAATTGGAGGAAGCTCGAGCCTTGTCGGAATCATCTCCTTTAAAATCTAGTGAATTAGCTTTAGATGTTTTGACGGAGGCTCAATTGATTGTCTTCCCAGAGCTGGTGGCGGAAGCTCAATTGATTCTTTGCACCTATACAACTCCCCCGCTTGCCATTGATACCGCTTTGTCTTTTTGCAGAAAGGCTAAGATGTACTACCAAGATCTTGGGGCACTTCACCAGAAAGGAGTTATTTTGAATAGTATGGGGATTCTGCATGACATTAAGGGCGAAAAGGAATCAGCATTGGAGTTCTTTAAGGAAGCAGAACAAATATTTCTTCAATTGAATGACCTGGAGTGGCTTGGGCAAATCTATAATAATTGGGGGGTTGTACATGTCACGGATAATAGCCTGGAGAAAGCTACTCAATTATATATAAAAGCGCTCGGAGTGAATGAAGCCTCTTCTAATGAAAAAGGATTAATGGCAACTCACAGTAATCTGGGGCGCTTATATTATAAGCAACGGCTCTATCAGCAAGCTATGGAGCATGCCAGCCAAGGGGTTAAGATCGCCAAGAAAACCCAAAACGCTACTTGGCTCCCGCTTTCCCTCAACTTAATGGCCGATCTACATTTTAAAACGGGACAAGCTAAAAAGGCCCTGGCAAACTATGAAGAAGCATTAGCTATCGCCACCAAGAATGGAGATGATTACAATCTAATTTTCACGCTCAATCGCTTGGCACGGTTTCACATGTATAATGGCAATAATGAAACGGCCTTGGCCTATATCTATCGATCTTTAGATCGTGCTCATATTGCTGGAAAACGGAAAGACCTAGAGGAAATTTACTTGATTATCGGGGAATGTCAGGCTAAGGTAGGACAACTTGAGGTGGCCAAGTCTTATGTTGATACGGCCTATTCTTTGGCGCAAGAGGATCGGGACTATAAATATCTTCTTCGGGCATATCAACAATACGGAGCGTTGTATTACTATCAGGGCAAGTATAAGATATCCATTAGCTTTTTAAAACGTTTTCAGGCTTTAACAGACAGTATCAATAACCTGGAAAATAGTGAATTGTTAAGTCGATTGGAAAGAGAATTCCAACGCAAGGAGCAAGAGCAAGAAATATTTGAATTGAGAGAGCAGGCCAGCCAGCAAAATCTTTTTCTTGTTATACTCACTGGACTCATTGGAATGGTATTATTCATAGCAGGAGGGCTTTTCTTCTACTACAGGAAAATTCGAAAATTCAATGAAGAGTTAGAATCTAAAGTATTGGAACGCACAGAGGAATTGAAGCAATCCAATACGCAACTAGAACGATTTGCTTATATCGCATCGCATGATCTGAAAACTCCCTTACGAACTATCTCCAGTTTCTTGTCCTTAATAAAGCGTCGAATTAAGGTATATGAAAATCCAGAACTGGAGGACCTACTTAGTTTTGCTTCTAATGGTGCAAAACAAATGAATAATCTAATTGAAGATGTGCTTGAATTCTCAAAGGTGAGTACTTCTGAGATGAAAAAAGAAGAGGTTGATCTAAATCAAACGATTCGATCTGTATTATATAATATTGATGATTTCTTGCGAGAAAATAATGGGATAATCAATGCCGAAAATCTCCCTTTGGTGAGCGGGAATGGAGGATATTTGCATCAGCTTTTTCAGAACCTGATAGTAAATGGTATCAAGTACAATGAAAATGAAAAGCCTTCGGTTTATATTTCATGCCAAATCCAGGAAAATATCTTTCGGTTTTGTGTAGAGGACAATGGCATTGGCATAGAAGATGCTTATCAAGACACCGTTTTTGAAATGTTCAAACGGCTACACACTTCTGCCGAATATGAAGGAACCGGTATTGGTCTAGCCCTTTGTAAAAAGATAGTAGAACAACATGGCGGAGAGATTTGGTTAGAAAACTCTCTGCCATCTGGCACCACCTTTTGTTTTACCCTACCGAAGTAATCACTCAATTCTTCCCTTCCAGCGATTAGCTTAGGTTTCCATTTTTAAGTTCCTTTACAGCGTAATCTACTGCCCTAGCTGTAAGTGCCATGTAGGTAATCGAAGGGTTTTGGCAGGCGGAAGAAGTCATACAGGCCCCATCCGTCACAAAGAGATTGTCTACGTCATGCGCTTGATTCCATTTATTTAGCACTGATGTCTTGGGGTCTCTACCCATCCTGGCAGTTCCCATTTCGTGGATGCAGAACCCTGGAGTAACTTCTTGGACTTGTACTTGGATGTCTTTACCTCCGGCAGCTTCGAGCATTTCGGAGGCCGTATTGGCAATGTCATCCCGCATGGCTTTTTCGTTTTCACGGAAAGTGGCGCTGATATGTAAAGTAGGCAACCCATGTTTATCCAAAACATCTTTATTTAGTCTTACCGCATTGTCTTCATAAGGTAGACATTCCCCAAATCCAACTAAGCGCATGGACCAAGGTCCTGGACGAGTTAATCCATCCTTGAAGTCTGCTCCAAATCCAGGCTTGCCAAAACCACTGTTCCAGTTGGTCCTAGAGCCTCCGCCCTGGAAACCATATCCTCGCAGAAAATCAGGGTGCTTTTCTTCTATATTTCGAAAGCGTGGAATGTAGATTCCATTTGGACGAGCCCCATTATAGTATTTATCATCAAAACCTTCCATAGAGGCGCCTACCCGTACACTATAATCATGGTCCATTAGGTATTTTCCTAAAGCTCCACTACTATTGGCTAGACCATCGGGGAATGCCTCGTTGGCTGAGTTTAATAAGATGAAGGTACTACCGAGGGTAGAAGCACACAGGAATACAACTTTAGCCTTGTATTCGATATCTTGCCCTGTGTTCGCATCTATCACTCGAACGCCAGTGGCTCTGCGGGTATCCTGATCAAACAATACAGACTCAACCACAGAATCTGGGCGCAAAGTCAAATTACCAGTTGCTGCGGCAGCAGGAAGGGTAGCGCTATTACTACTAAAATACGCACCATAAGGACATCCCCGATAGCAAAGATTTCTATGTTGACAAGGCGTTCTCCCATTGTGTTCCCTGGTAAGGTTGGCTACGCGACCAATCGTCATTTTTCGATTATTCCACTTACCTTCTATCGCAGCTTTTACATGTTTTTCGACGCAATTCATTTCCATTGGGGGAAGGAATTGACCGTCTGGCAGTTGTGGAATCCCCTCTGCTTGGCCACTGATTCCTACAAAACGTTCTACATAGTCGTACCAGGGAGCTATGTCATGGTATCGGATGGGCCAGTCTACCCCTACGCCATCTTTCAAGTTGGCCTCAAAATCGTAATCACTCCAACGGTAACATTGTCGCCCCCACATGATTGATCGGCCACCTACATGATAGCCCCGTATCCAAGCAAAAGGCTTGTCTTCAGGAGTGGTATAAGGATGGTCATTATCATTAACCCACCAATGTCGGGTACCTTCATTAAAGGCGTAGACTCTATGTTGAATCGGATGTTTTTCCTTGTCTTCAGTCGTAGCACGACCTCGATGTGGAAACTGCCAAGGAGCGTCATTAGTTGTTGGGTAATCCTTGATGTGTTCTACTTGTCTTCCTCGTTCCAGCACGAGGGTTTTAAGCCCTTTTTCAGTTAATTCTTTAGCTGCCCAGCCTCCGGTGATCCCAGAGCCTACTACTATAGCGTCGAAAGTCGTATTGTCTTGCATGAAATTAGTTTAAAACTCAAGTTAGAAAGACTGAATAAGCGCGTAATGAAAGCTGTTTTTAAAAGATGTTATTATCTACTCCTACTACCGTTTGGGCATTGGCATCTACACAACCTTCATATTTACCGGGCACTGGATTGTAATTGAGAAGATTGGTCATAACGGGCTCCGAGGTAAAGTAACCTAAAAGTGTGAGTTCTTTGATCATTCGAATAAAACCAGCTCCGTCAGAAGTCTTTTCTTGTTGAATAAGTAAGGCAGTTTGTTCTTGTTGGTTGCAAGCCAAGAACTTTTTTTGTTGCTTTTCTTCGCAAGCCGCATCTAAAGCAAGCATTCCTGCAGTGAATTTCTCTTGTTCGGTAGGGCTATAGGCCTCTTTCAGCATCAGGTCGACAAAACTAGGAACCCCTACATCAAGTGCCCCTGGCGTATCTGTTGTAGGTAGCATGCAATCTGCTATTGTTTCCACCATTTTGGCTTGATCGTTATCTAAAAATGTGGGGGTCCAATCTACTGCATTATTAGCTTGGCACCCGCTTAAAACTCCAGCGATAGCGGAAGAGGAAATAGCGCCTCCCAACAATAAGCTTGTACGCTTGATTGCTTCTCTACGATCCATATCTGTTACTTTAAGTTCTTCGGTAAATCTACAAAAATCAATAAGAAATTTTTTTAACTTCAGCCAAAAGCTAATAAGATGTGGTTGAATACACTATATATAATACTTGCTGTCTATTTTGGGCTCAGCCTCATCTTTTACTTCTTTCAGCACTTCTTCTTTTTTCGTCCTGAATTGCTGCCCTCTCATTTTACCTATAAGTATCCTTTCGATTTTGAAGAAAAGACCTTTGAAATGGAAGATGGAGGGCAAATCAATAGCATTCATTTTAAGGTGCCCAATAGTCGAGGAGTGATTTACTACCTTAAAGGGAATTCGAGGAGCATCAAGGGCTGGGGTAAGTTCGCCAAGGACTTTGTGAGCAATGGGTATGACTTTTTCATGATGGATTACAGGGGGTTTGGGAAGAGCAAAGGTCGGCGGACAGAGCAGAAACTGTACAATGATGCACAGATGTTATATAAGTGGATTGCTCGGCAATATACCGAAGATAAGATTGTAGTGTATGGGCGCTCCTTAGGATCAGGGATAGCAGCTCGGGTGGCATCCTGGAACAATCCCAAAATGCTGATTTTGGATTCACCTTACTACAGTTTTTTTCATCAAATAAAACGATATGGCGGTTTTTTGCCCCTGCGCCTATTTCTGAGGTATCAAATTCGAACCGATCAATTTTTAAAGAATATTACTTTCCCTGTTTTTATTATTCATGGAACGAAGGATCGTTTAATTCCATTCGAGCACAGTGAACGTTTACAACAGATCAATCCTGAATTGATTCAATTGTTAGAGGTAGAAGGGGGAGGACATAATAACCTGCCTTCTTTCCCAACTTTCCATGAATATTTATACGATATCCTAAACGAGTACAAGACACAACCTGCTCAAGTATGATTAGTCGAACCTTTGACCTTTTACCTTCCCAACAAGAGAAATTCCCGAATGAGAAAGCGATTGTCAGCCGAATGGGAGATCGTTGGGTAAGTTATAGTTGTAGCGAATGCCTGGAGCAGATTGATCGCTATACCTGGGCATTGGTTGGGGCAGGTGTAAAGAGAGGGGATAGGGTTTTAATTGTACCGCATTTAGCGAGCGCAGAATGGATCTTCTTAGATTTTGCTATCCAGCAAGTTGGTGCAATAGTAGCTCCTGTTCATTTTACCAGCAACCCTAAACAACTAGCGTATATCATAGCGCATACGGAAGCCCAATTCTGCTTTGTAGCGCATGAAAGCTTAGGGGCTAAGTTTGGAGAGGTATTGACGGATTTTTCTCAATTACAGCTTATCTATCTGGAAGGCGGGCTTGAGCAAAAGACACTTCAAGGCTTTTTGAAGCAATACCCTGTCCCTGAAAATGGAGACCTACAGGCTATAAAAGATAAAGTACAGGAGGATGATCTATCTGCTATAATTTATACTTCTGGAACTACGGGTACACCTAAAGGCGTGATGCTGAGTCATCGAAACATCGTGAGCAATGTCAGGTCTACCTTACCGCTATTACCAGTCGAACCAGGGAAGCTTGCCCTTAGTTTTTTACCCTTTAGCCATATTTTCGAACGAATGGCCTTGTTGACCTATATGGCGGGTGGGTTGAGTGTATATACTTTGGTTCAACGGGACTATCTGTCAAAGGCTCTGACTGAGGTGCGACCGCACGTATTTACAGCAGTTCCTCGGATTTTGGAAAAGATGTATGACCAGGTATTAGCCATTCAAGCAGAGCATTCGTCGGTAAAGCGTGGATTGATCAACTGGGCATTGAATATTGGTATGAATTATCGTGAGAGGCCAGGTTATCGCTTTTTGTACTGGCTAAAATTACAACTGGCTAAATTGTTGGCCTTAAATCGGTTAAAGAAGAACCTGGGAGGGCGTGTTCATGCCATAATTGTAGGAGCGGCTTACCTTCAGCCAGGGCTGGGTCGTCTTATGGGGGCAATGGGAATAAAAGCTAGAGAAGGTTACGGTATGACGGAAACGGCAGCAGCAGCATCTATCAACCGCTTTCAACCCGGATTATATGCCTTCGGAACAGTAGGGTTACCCGTCTCTGGAGTGCAGATTAAGATTGATGAGCCAAATGAGGAGGGAGAAGGCGAGATACTGATCAAAGGCCCTAACGTGATGCAAGGTTATTATAAGCAGGAGGAGGAAACGGCTAAAGTCTTAAGTCCTGATGGGTGGTTGCGTACAGGGGATGTGGGGAAGTTCGTCAAAAAACGTTTCTTACAGATTACTGACCGGAAGAAAGATATCTTTAAAACTTCCTCTGGAAAATACGTTTCCCCACTAGTCCTAGAAAACCACTTCAAGCAATCTCCTTTTATCGAACAGATAATGGTAATTGGATTCCAAAAACCCTATGTCACTGCCCTAATTTATCCCAACTATGAGTTGCTAGAAAAATGGAGTCAAGAAAACAATGTCCATTGGACAAGCCCACAGTATATGGCCATTAACATTAAGGTGCGAAAACGGATGCAAGAGGAAATAGCATTGTACAACCAAGAACTTCCTAATTACCAGATTGTTCGTGCCTTTCATCTCCTACATGAAGAGTGGACAATGGAATCGGGACTATTAACTTACACCATGAAGTTGATGCGGCCCAAGATTTTGGCTACTTACCCAAAAGAGATAGGAAAATTGTACGAAGAACAGGTGATTTGAAATCCGCAAGATCTACCCCAGTAAGGGAGGTAGCAAAGAGGCTTACTTCCTCATTTTTAATTTCTCCAACATGGCAGGATCTATCTCTCCGCCGTACACGCCATAAGCATCTATCATAGTTCCTTTAATACCCTCACTGGTTGAGATAACGTAAAGAATGGAACTATCAGCAGGATTGCTATCTCCTTCAAAACGATGAATTTCTTCCACATGGAATTCCTGGGCTCCTATTTTGAGTTCCAGTTCTTTACAATGGAGGCCATTGCTGATCAGGTTGAAATCATATTTGTAGCCCTCTTCCTTAAGACTTTGTAGGGCCTCGACTAAAGTGTCAAAATCTCTCATTGATTGATTTTATTTTTAGACAACAAAATTAGGCTTTGTGTTTTCTAATGTAGGTATTTATATGAAAATCATGTGCGTGTTGGCCATCTATCGGATGATATTGGGTTTCAATTTCCTGCCACAGAGTCCAATCAAGTTCTGGGAAAAAGGTGTCACCTTCTGGTTTGGCATTCACTAGGGTGAGGTACATTTTGTCTACAATACCCATATTCAGCGCCTGCTCAAAGACTCTCCCCCCGCCTAGGATGAAGACCTCATCCTCTCCCTGGATCTCTGTAAGAAAAGCCTCCAAAGAGTGGATCGGCTGACAATTGGGTTTCATGGCTAATTTAGGGTTCCTAGTTAAGATGAAATTCTTGTAATCTGACCCCAGGTAGTCTTCCGACTCATAGCTCTTCCGCCCCATCAGAAAGACTTTGCCTTTCGTGACGGTTTTGAAATTTGCCCAGTCATCAGGGAGAGTCCATGGCAGTAAACCCTGATGACCCATCACCTGGTTTTTAGCAAAAGCAGAAATGATAGAAATGGTTGGCACGATCAAGTGGTATTTAATAAGTATAAGCTTTCTAAGGTTTACACATATGGTGAAAATACTACAACAATGAGCTATTACTATACATAATTATCCTCGAAGCTAGATTGTTCAATAGCCAACTGACAGGAATAACCTATTTTAGTAGGAATTAGAAACTGCAAATCATGAGAAACCAACTATTAATTTTTGTACTCCTTTGGGTAGGCGTTACTGCTTGTGATGCAGAGCAGCCAAAAGAGGAGCCGTCCTCGTTGCCCAATATCGTTATCTTGATTACCGATGATCAAGGATATGGAGACTTATCCTGTCACGGGAATACGGTGCTTAAGACACCCAATTTAGATCAGTTGCATGCGGAGAGCGTACGTTTTACCGATTTTCATGTAGGAACCACCTGTGCACCTTCAAGGGCGAGCCTCATGACAGGCCAATACTGCAATAAGGTAGGAGCTTGGCACACGATCAATGGCCGGGAAATGGTTTGGCCGGATGAAATCCTTTTGCCTGAATTGCTAAAGAAAGCAGGATATACTACCGGCATGTTTGGTAAGTGGCACCTTGGAGATACCTACCCTTATCGTCCTCAGGATCGTGGTTTTGATGAAACCTTAGTCCATGGAGGAGGAGGAGTGGGGCAAACACCAGACTACTGGAATAACGATTATTTTGATGATACTTATTTCCGTAATGGGATGCCAGAGAAAAAGGAAGGCTACTGCACGGATGTATGGTTTGATGCCGCACTATCCTTTATGGAACAAAATAAGGATAAGCCTTTCTTCTCCTACATTTCTACCAATGCTCCTCATGGCCCTTTTTACGTAGATACTTTGTATAGTAAGGTGTACGAAGGCATGGAAGAAGTCGTGAATCCCAATTTTTATGGTATGATTGCCAATATAGATGAAAATCTGGGCCGACTTAGATCGAAGTTGACCGAGTGGGGAGTGGCAGATAATACCATTTTAATGTTTCTGACAGATAACGGTACAGCAGCTGGCTGCCAATTGGATAAGGAAGGGTATGTAGCTAAAGGTTATAATGCAGGAATGCGAGGTAAGAAGGGCTCACCTTTTGAAGGAGGCCATCGAGTTCCTCTTTTTATTCACTGGAAAGACGGTGAAATTACCGGCGGAAAAGATATAGATCGATTGGCAGGTGTATTTGATCTTGTACCCACAATTATGGATTGGGTGGGACCGGAAGCACCAGCTGGATTGGATTGGGATGGAACGAGTTTGCGTCCGCTGATAGAAGGGCAGGAACAAGCAGAACGAATCCTTTTTGCAGATACACAACGCAAACAGAATTTGGTGAAGTACAAGGACTATTCAGTGATGACGGAGAAATGGCGTTTGGTTTCTGGGAAATTGTTCGATATTCAAAAAGATCCTGAACAGCGGGAAGATGTCGCAGCAGCACATCCGGAGGTAATCGATAGCTTAATGGTGGTATATGAAGGTTGGTGGAAAAAGATGAGTGCAAGAGCAGGGGATTACTGCTATTTCCATTTGGGCAAAGCTACAGGTGAACGCTACACCTTGACTGAGCATGATCTTTTGAACAATGACCAGAGAGTTGCTTGGAATCAAGGGCATATTCGAGCGGGCAGGGGTACCCAGGGGTATTGGCCCGTTCAGATAGAAGCTGCTGGCAAGTACCGCTTTGATTTAAGACGTTGGCCGGAAGAATCTGGGTTGAAAATTCTAGATGCTGCACCGGAAGGTGATGCTATTCCACAGGGTAGAGCCTACAAAGCAGGAACCGCCCTATCCTTCAAGGCCGCAAATATCTCCATTGGTGGACAACAAGCAGAAACTGATGTGCATCCAGATAGTGCCGCAGTTCAATTCACGCTGGAACTAGCCCCTGGGCAGTATCAACTTTCGGCCAATTTCATTGATGAGGCAAATCAAGCGAGTAGTTGTTATTACATTTATGCAGAACGATTAGATTAGAACCTCAACTCTCCTTGGGTTAGTAAAACCGCCAAGCGCAAACTTATGCAGTATAAAGAATACCAACCTCATCCTTATTGGCAAGCTTATGTCGATAGCTATTGGTATGCCAAAGGAGATGAGGTTGGTATATCAAGGATTTACCCAGATGGTTATTTAGATATAATCTTTGATCTGAAAAGGAGTAGCTTGGCTTCCATCGATCGAATCCGAATCTCAGGGATGATGACATCCTTTAGAGACGTTGAATTGGATTGTGAAATGGAGGTACTAGGAATCAGGTTCAAACCATCGTCTTTGTCACTTCTACAAGCTATTCCGGTAGGGCAGTTGAAAAATGTATCGATCTACCTCAATGAAATTACTAATTTTCCTATAGCTGAATGGAGTGAAAGACTGTTCAATGCCCCGGCAGTAGTTGAGAAAATACACTGGATAGAACACTATTTGTTACCCCGCTTGATCGGTCCATTTGAAGAAGAGGATGGGTTGATCAGCGCGGTTTGTCAGCAGATCAGGCAGCAGTATGTACAGGTCGATATTAGTTCCCTTGCTAAACAGTACTTCATAAGCCTAAGACAGTTGGAGCGCCGGTTTAAAGGAAAGATAGGTATTAGTATGAAGGAGTATCAGCGGGTTCAACGCTTCTCTAACGCCTTAGGCGAAATTAGGCAGCTTCCTGAGAAAAGCCTTCTACATATTGCTTTTGATAATGGGTATGCTGATCATGCTCACCTCACCCGAGAAGTTTTTCGAATGACTGGAAGCAATCCCTCAGCTCTTCGTCCTAGCTAAATGTTCCCTCCTTACTAGGACACGAATGTCGTTTTTATACAAAGCTTGACCTCCAACTAGATTTTACCTTTGTTGTGGATTAATTTCAAGCATATTGAAACAGATACTTGCAATCTCAATCGCCATGTTAGTAGCTACACTGGCTTGGCCACAAAATCACACAAATATGATAGAGCTACAGTCATTGATTCCCAATATCATGGTCCGAGATGTCAATGCCACGATGGATTATTACACTAAGCGTTTAGGTTTTTCGGCAGTGGATACCAATCCTGCAGAAGGAAAGCTGGAATGGGGATATGTCAAAAGAGGAGAGGTTGGGCTGATGTTTCAGGAAGTATCATCTATAAAGAATGAATATCCCAGTCTTTCCGCTTTATCTGTTGGAGGTGCATTGACCTTGTATATTCGAATACAGGATATACAAGCTTTTTATGAGAGCCTGGAGGGAAAAGTGAAAATCATTAAGACATTGAATACAACCTTTTATGGCGCAAAGGAGTTTGCTCTTGAAGATATCAATGGTTTTATTCTCACTTTTTCGGAAATAAAGGATTCGAAATAGAAAGGAAAGAGGAGGGCTATTTTATTCCATGTTGCCATGAAATAAAATAGCGTTTCTCTCTTTTTTATCTACGTCGGCCACCACCTTGCCCTCTACGACGTTTTCTATCATTAGGTGGGCGATCGGCGTTAACCCGTAAGGGGCGACCTTTGTAATCTCCACCATCCAGCGCATCGACAACTTGTTCAGCTTTCGTCCTATGTATGTCAAAGAAACTATACTTATCACTCATGTCGATACGTCCGACGAAGTCACCAGAAATATTGCAGGAGCGGCAAATGTAGCCCAGGAAGTCTCCTTTTTGATGGAGGTCCATGGTGCCCAAGTTGATAAATAAACGAGTATAATCGTTATTGGATCTTCTACCACGGTCTCTTCCACCACGATCTCTGCTGTCTCTTCTTCTCTGATATTGCCCAGACTCAATAGGAGTAGATTTGTGTTCTACAGTATATCTTGGATTTTTCTCAGCAAAGGAAGCAGCAATCTGGTAGATTAAATCCTCCTTACTCATATCCTTAAGCGCCTCTTGAATGGGAGGCAATACTTTATCAAGGATATTGAATTCAGGAGCATCCAAAATGGTCTGAATGTGATTAACCAATTTGCGTTGCAACAAAACCTCAACGGAAGGCGGCTGTTGATGTTTGAAACGGATGTCCAAACGTCTTTCCAACTGAGGGATCATGCTTTTTTCCCGATGATGAGCCAGGATGAGCGAAACACCTCGCTTACCGGCACGCCCAGTACGCCCACTTCGGTGAGTGTAAAAGTTGAGATCTTCGGGTATATTGAAGTGATACACGTGTGTGATATCATTCACATCAATTCCACGAGCGGCAACATCGGTAGCTACCAGGAGGGTGACTTTCTTTCTCCGGAAAAGATCCATCACGCGATCTCGCTGAGATTGGTTAAGATCTCCGTGGATTGCACCGGCGGGATAGCCATCTTTCTCCAGCATTTTAGCCAACTTCTCAGTATCTCTCCTCGTACGACAGAAAATAATGCCATAAATGCCATCTTCTGAATCTATGAAGTTTTTGAGAATATCGTACTTCTCAGGGGCTCTTACAATCGTATATTGATGCTCGATGTCCTTATTGGAAGCATTTACAGTACCAATAACCAATTCCTCTGGTTCGTACATGTAATTCTTGGAAATGCGGCGAACATCTCTTGACATAGTAGCAGAAAACAGCCAAGTTGTACGCTCAGAGGGAGCGTTGCTGAGGATCTCATCGATTTCTGCGCGAAATCCCATATTCAACATCTCATCAGCTTCATCCAAAACCAGATATCGAATTCGGCTAATATCAGCAGCTTTACGTTCCAGAAGGTCACGAAGACGCCCCGGTGTGGCTACCAAAATATGTACACCTTTTCTCAGCTGACGAATTTGGCGGCCAATGTCGGTTCCACCGTAAACAGCCAAAATGCTTGTTTTTTTCCGATACTTGCCAAAACTTTCTAATTGATTAGATATCTGTAGGCAAAGTTCTCGTGTTGGAGCTAGCACCAAGCCTTGTGTATAAGGCAGTTCGGCATCAACCAGTTCCATTAGTGGTAAGCCAAAAGCGGCGGTCTTACCTGTACCAGTTTGTGCTAATCCAATAAAATCGCTTTCACTGTTTAGTAATTTAGGGATGGCTCCTGCCTGAATCGACGTAGGTGATTCAAAACCAAGCTCCTCAATTGCATCTAGAGTAGGTTGACTCAGGCCAAGGCTAGAAAACTCTTGCATGGGTATATAACTATGTTCTTAATCTTGATTCTTTTGATCTATATAACGAGCCTTCAACACCTCGTTACGTCTTTCTATCGAAGGTTTACTGAAATGCTTGCGTCTACGCAATTCTTTCTTTAATCCTATGTCTCGTCGCTTGCGTTTATAACGCTTCAACGCACGATCGATAGATTCTCCTTCTTGAACTGGAATAATTATCATATTCTATAATTAATTACATAAATCACACTAATGCTCGCAACAGGAAGACACATACGGTTTCCTATGTGAGATACCTAATTGAGAATGCACTAGATGACCCTACCCCCCTGGGTAGTTTTTGCTTCTCATTTGTGAGCCTTATGGATTTGAATTAAATAGCTTGAAAGGGTGTGATGGACAAGTATATTGGAAGGTTTCAGTTGGATTACACCACAACACTCGAGAACATAAACTGTAAGCCTGGAAGCCAATATCGAATCAATTCCATAAAACAGGGTGCAAAGATACGCATAATATTGGAGAAATGTGTTAATGTATTGTTTTGGCCAAAATGTTTGGGCCAAGCATGGTACAAGCTTGGCCTTTCTACCTCATTTCTTTTATATATTTACACAGATTTTCGAAAGAGAACTTACTCAGTACAGATGAATCTAACGCTCAACGCTGAATATGTACGGGGAATTGTTGAAAATGATCTTTCCGTACTGAAGAAAATATACAAGGAATCATTACCTGAAGTGGTAAAATATGTTAAACGGAATTCCGGGACCTTGGATGACGCAAAAGATGTCTTCCAGGAGGGAATTCTCGTTATCTTTCGCAAGGCCAGTGAAGGAAACTTAGAGCTAACTACTACCTTTCATGTCTTCCTCTTTAGTATCTGCAAAAGGATTTGGTTAAAAAAGTTGAGAAAAAAAAGCAATAAAGAGGTTCCTTTAGACGCTGTTTTGGAATATAGTTATGAAGAGAACTTAGATGAGGCTTTTCTGAAGAGCCGAAAATGGGCACTTTTCAATAAAAAAATTATGGATCTGACGGAGGAATGTCGACAGGTCCTAAAGCTATTGTTCAATAAGGAATCTGGAAAAGCGATTGCTGAAAAAATGGGTTACACCGAGGATTATGCAAAACGCAAAAAGTATAAATGCAAACAGCGTCTTGCAAACTTGATCAAGTCGGACCCTGAATACAAACAACTAACCGGAATTTAAGTATGGCCCTGAATGAGAAAAAATATCGAAAGATCCAGGATTATCTGGATAATGACATGAACGAGGAGGACATGAAGGCCTTTGAGCAGGAATTGAAAGGGGATGATGAACTGCAAGAAGAAATAGCCTTGCATAAGGATATGGAAGAACTGCTTTCTGATTCTCCAGAGAATGCACTTCGGAAGAACCTGGATTTGCTTAGTGGAGGAGTGCAGGAGGATCGACCTAATAGTTCTCGGTGGTACCTATTAGCCTTCATCCCAGTGGCTTTGGCCATAGGGTGGTGGTTGTGGCAGGGAAGCCCTGAAACGACGACAAACCAGCTGACACCATCAGCAACAGAGCAGGAAACTGATCAAGAGCCAGCACTTGAACAAAAAATAATTCCAGATACAAACAAAGACAAAATTGATGATACGCCGGAGTCAGAGCGTAAATTCACGCCTCCTCCCGCGGCTCCCAACCCAGGCCGTAGAAAACGTAAGACACCAGAGGCACCTCGTGCTATTGCTGCCAACTTCACTCCTAACCCCTCCTTGGAATTTTTGATAGAGAATAATTTGAGAGACAATGAAGTGAAAATCGAATTGGAGAAAAAGCAAGTCAATATTCAATTGGAATCCGCGGATGAGGCCACTACGTTCAACATCCTTGTTCAACTCCAAACCCAAGGAGATCTATCACAACAAGATTTTAAACTGCATCTTTTTTCTAATGATAGTCAAGCCTTTGAAGACTTCTCGCCTTTGTCTACAGTAGACTTGGAGGTCAAGCCTAAAGGCGGGAATAGCTATGAAATAGTCGTGGACCAACCCTTTTCGCTGATCCCAGGTTTGTATTATTATGTCCTGGAAGACTTTGCAGAAGAAAAGATTTATTTGGTAGAGAAGTTTGAAGTGCGGCAATAGTTTTCGTGTTATCTGCCGATCAATACATACGGACTCCAGAAGTGAGGGGCAGCCGTCACCTCTCGCTTTAGTAGATTGAGTTTTGCCTGACGTAAAGCGGCAGCGTAACTCCTTCCACTCAACACTTGTGTATAAAAGTCTATCATCATTTCTGCACTTACTTTATCATATACCTTCCACAGTGAAAATATAACATTGGGTGTACCTGCGTAGACAAAGGCGCGGTTTAACCCTTGTATCCCTTCTGCTTTTTCTAGGCGACCCGCCCCACTTTCACAGCTACTTAAGGTAATCAGATCTGTTTGTGTGTTAAGGTTGTAGATTTCTCCAGCATACAAAATGCCATCTTCTTTTGTATTCTTAGTATTTGGAAAACAGGCGATTCCAGAAAATTTGGGTTGTGTTGGATTGGAAAAACTATGCCCAGCAATGTGAATGAATTGGAAGGGTTTTTCCAGATTGGTTTTCAAACTTGCTTCGTTGGCTTTCTGCCTTAATACTATGATATTCTGATCAGACCCTTTGGAGTCAAATAGGTTGAGGATAGATCGGGTTTCTTGCTCGGAGGAGGGGAGTGGGGCGAATTGGCCATTTTCATTTAAAGCCTTCAGCGGATTCTGATCAGATGAAGATGGTGCACTTACCGAAGTGTCATAAATGGGAGCAAAAGCAAAGATATTGTTGTTTTGATTTCTCTCTTTTCTTCGAGTTTTTTCTAACAGACGTGCAGAGTAGTGATAAGATATTTGATGTCTTTTGAGTAAATAGTCAAGCTGGCCAAAACGCTTGAATTCACTGCTGGGTATGAGTACTTCAAAAGGAATATAATGCGTCGGGCCATCATGGATAATGAGTAAACGATCTTTTCCAGCCAATTGATCCTGAATAGGCGAGAGGAATTGTTGATACAGTTGATAGTTGAGTAGGATGAATTTTTCCTGGCTAGATCGTCGAACCCAAGAGGTGTTCTCTAACATTTGTCGGAAAGCAGCAATTCGTTCAGGACTTTCTTCCAGAAAAGATATTTGTTGTAGTTGTAGCGGTTGATCTTGGGTTAATGTGAAAATGTATAATGTATTTCCGCTTTGGACATACTCAATAAGAAGCTCTCCTTCTTTTAAGGCCGATTGCAACGTTTGACTACTGGAGTAAGTGGTAGCATACTTGGCTTCAAAGTAGGAGGGGTGTTCTTTCTCCATTCGCTTCAGGAGGTTTTGGTAGCGTTGCGTTTTTTCAAAAAGGTATTGGTTTTGGAGTGTGTCTATTGCTTTGGTATCGTTCCGCTGCTGCGCTTCAAATAGCTTACGTTCGAAGAAGTTTATTTCTGTTAGCAGGTCTCTTTCTTCTCTTAATAGATCTTCACTGAGGTTACCTAAAGTGCTTGCCTCACTCTCCAAAATAGATAGCCACAACTGTTGCGCTTTCATTTGCTGTGTGAAATAAAAAGCCTTTTCTAACGCCTCTTCCTCACCACTTAGGTCAAAATACATAGCAGCTAAGCCAATGCCCTCTTGGTAATTCAGCAATGATTTTTCTACCAAATGTTTGTACTGGGACCCTCTCAGCAGAGTAGCCTCCTTTAGGTTGTTCATGTGCACTTCATCGGCCAAGGCATAAGTTTCTAAGGCTTCCCTTAATAGAGCTTCTTGTTCAATTTGCTGCGATTTTGACAGGGCCTGCTTTACCAATAAATGGGCTCTGAGATGTAAAATTTCATATAAGATGGGAAGCGACTGTAAATCTTGGGGGCTAGGGAGTGGAAAAGGAGTAAGCGTATCACATTTTCCACAAGCGGAAAAGAGCGCTTGTTGAACATGATGGTAAGCGGAATCAATATCATTATTGAGGTCGTGTAATTGTGCCAGTTGGAGCTGTATGCGTGTCGTCAAATTGTGGCTGGTGAAGCCGCTTCCGGATAGGGTGCCAAACAGATCATGGTAGTTTTCTATAGCTCGTATTCCATCCAAATGCCCCGTCATTCTATCGAAATTGTTGGATTGCATTTGTATGTCAATCCCCAAGGTAGTTTCAAAGTATCGGTTGGTTTTTTCACTAGTGAAGGCCGTGAACAATTGCTGTGCCTGTGCTAAGAACAGATTGGCCTGCTCATAATTTTGTAGGTTGGTATATACTCGTGCTAGATTTGTGACGGATAGGATGCTAACGGGGTGGTTTTGCTCTTCTGGCCCAACTAGTCGGATTGCCTCCTGATAATGATGAATGGCCTGCTCATAATTTTGAGAAGCCAAATGATTGGATCCAATTAAGGCATGCGTTTCAGCCAGCATCTTACTGTTTTGAAAGGCGTCTTGCGTCTCGGATTGTTCGACAAGAAACAGTATGCGGTTGAGGTAGGTTAGACTTTGCCCTACCTCTTCTAGGCGATAGTAAACATAGGCGAGGTTCAGGTATTTCCGAATGTGCTTGAGGCTGACTTGGCCTTCGCTATCGATACTTAAGGCAATCGCTTTCTCAAGGTACGCTATTCCCTCTTCCATTTCACCTTTTAGAAAGTACATATTCCCTCGATTGCCATAAGCTTGAGACAATAGAATGCTACAGTCTTGACAGTCATTGACGCGTTGGTAAGTTTCTATGGCCTTGTCAAAAAAGAGGATGGCTGTATCTAGTTTCCCTAAGTCAGAATAACAGGCTGCTATATTATTGTAAGCCAAGGCAAACTGATAGGAGGTATCTGGCCCGTATTTCTTGACTAAAGATTGAAGTTGTTTTTGATAAGCAGTTAGAGATAAATCAGTTTGAAAACCACCATTATAAAGAAGCCCCATCATTTGATAGATGAGGTCGCAATCCTTCAAGAGGCTAGGGGCGTTTTTAGTAATCTTGCTCAGCGTGTTTTCTCCAATCTCTATTCCGGATAGGTAGTTTTCTGTATCAATATAGGTTTCCATTAAGAGCGAACTGGATTCCAAGTAGCCACGCCAGTCACCGTTTATTTCTAGCAGCGCAAGACCCTCCCTTAGGTTTTTCCGAGCCTTGATAATTTCGGCCTTATCGACTTGATCTTTCCCCAATAGAACAAGACCGATTCCAAGCTTCTCGTTTACCTGTTGTAGTTCATACTCGCAATCTTGGCAATGACTGGTATCCTCGAAAATAGCTTTGGCCTTGCGGAAGAAATGAATGCCTTTTTGGAAGCTATCGGACAACATATGCGATAAGCCCAGACTGAGGAAAACATCTCCAAATACCTTTGAATGTAATGGCTCACCCGCTTCTGTTAATAGGGTCAATTCTTTTTCAAAAGATTGGATCGCTTGCTTTGGATATGCTGCTTCATTGTGAATTCTGCCGATTTGATGATGTACCTTAGCTTGCCCTGAAAGCAAGGCATCTGGTCCGATTCGAAGCACCTGTTTCAATGCCTGTTCTCCAATAGAAATCCCTTCTTTATAGTCTGACCCCCCTCCGTAAGTGTGCAATAAATCAGCAGTTGCTTGAATGAAATAGGAGAGGTGCCCCGCCTGTACAAAAGCGTCGACTCCTTTTTGATAGTAGGGCCGTGCAGCTAGTAGTTGTCCTTCATTATAAAGACTTTCAGCTTGATTGCAATTCAGGTAGCCCATTTGAATATTTATTTTTTTCAAGTGGGCGGCACAATCCTCACAGTTGTCTAGTTGCTGAAAAATGTCTTTAGCTTTGTTGTAAGACGTTAGGGCTAGCTGAGGCTTACTCATTTTGTCATAAGTTGTAGCAATATCCAAATGACATAAGGCCAACTGATAAGTGTTCTGTTGACTATAATAAGTGGTCAGTAACATTAGCTCTTGCTGAAAGGAATTAAGCACCGCTTCAAGTTGTTCTTCTTTCTGGTAAATGACGGCCGACATCTTGTGGATGACGCCGCAGGCTCCCATAAGTTCGGGCGCCTGTCGTTTTACTAACTTCAGCACTTTCTGCCCTAGCTTTATACCTTTTTGATAGTCTGTAGTACCGGCATAGGAGCGCATGAGCATGGCATTCACTGCTATGAACGGAGACCATTCTCGGTTCTTTTTAAATACCTGGGCGGCTTTATTAAAATAAGTTCTGCCAAGTATTGTATTCCCTTCTTTACTTAAGGTATAGCCTCGATAGTAGTCGTGGTTCCCAGAGAAATGTTGATTTATTATTTGTTTCTGCTCAAGAGTGAGTTGTTGAGCAGACAAGCTATTCATGGCAAATCCAACCACTAGGAATAACAGTGTCAATAGTGAATACTTCACCGTATTGGGTTTTAAAGTAGAACTAGCTACCTCTACTTTCCGATCAAAAGATATGGGCTCCAATAATGGGGCGCAGCAGTAGCTTCTTGAGACAATAGATTGAGTTTGGCTTTTCTCAGCGCATGAGCATAATCCTCACCGGTCAGCACTGCTTTATAAAAATCGATCATAAGTTGAGCACTTAGCTTGTCGTATACCTTCCAGAGTGAAAATACAACATTCGGAACGCCTGTATAAATAAACGCCCGATTGAGTCCAAGTAAGCCCTCCGTTCGATCTAGTTTTCCAAAGCCACTTTCGCAACTACTTAATGTGACAAGGTCAGCATTGGTGCCAAGTGCATAGATTTCACCGGTGTAAAGAATTCCATCTTCCGCATCACCGCTCTTTTGAATGGCACAGGCAATCCCAGAGAATTTTGGGTTTTCGACATTGGCGAAACTGTGACCAGCGATATGTATAAACTTAAATTCTTTTTCTAGATTGTTTTTTAATGCTTGTTCGTGAGCAGCTTCGCGCAGCGCCAGGATATTTTTCTTGTCCTGATGCGCTTCAAAGAGGCTGATGATCGATTGGACCTCCCGTTCAGATTCTGGTAAACTGGCAAATCGGCCATTTTCGATACTGCGTAATTCCGCATTTGCTTCTAAGGCCTTCACTTGAGGCTCACTAGCAAGGTCGTCGTCGTAGACGGGGGCAAAAGCGAACATTCCAGCTTCGTATTCTTTAGATTTTTTTTGGCGAGCTTTAGCAAATAAACTAGCAGAATAGTGGTAAGAAACTGTGTGCTCCTTGATGAGATAGTTTAGCTCTTTCAGCGGGGCGAATTCATCAGAAGAGAGTAAGACCTCGAATGGGATATAATTGGTCATGCCATCTCCAATAATAATGAGTTGATCCTTGTCTTGCATTTGATCCTCAAGTGGTTGCAAGAGTTGTTGATAGAGTTGGTGACTCAACGTTATAAATTTTTCTCGACTGGATCGGCGCATCCAGGATGACTTTTGGAGTAATTGGTGGAGTGTTTCAATTTGTTGGGCGGTTTGTGTGTCTAGCTTGATTTTGTTGACGTGAAGCTGCTCCTTCTTGGCTAAGGTAAAAGCATATACACTACTGTCTGAAAAAACATACTCGATGAGTAGTTCATTTTCTTTAAGTACTTGCTGCAAACTCTGCTCAGTCTCGGGCTGGAAGGCGTACTTCGATTCGAAGTAGTCAGGATGACCTAATTCTATTTTTTTTACTAGATCCGCATATTGTCTTTTGCTTTCGAATAGCAGATTGTTCTCTAGGTTTTCAAGTTCAGCTGTTGCTTGGTTTTGGCGCGCTTCTAGGATTTTGTTTTCGTAATAATGGATATCTATCAATAGATCCCTTTCTTTTTCTATAAGCGCTGTGGGGATATTAGCAAAACTGGCTGCTTCATTTTTCAGTAGGCTCAACCATAATTGTTGCGCTTTCATTTTTTGTACATACTCAAAGGTTTTTAGTAATTGAGAGTGGTCTTGGGTCAATCGATAGAAGGAGTAGGCACTTGAAATACCTCCTTGGTAATTTTGAATGGACTGTTCAACTAAGGAGCTACTTTGAGTACCTCTTTGGATGTTGATCGTTTTGAGATTCTCAAAATGGAACTCGTCTGCCAAATCAAATACATTGATAACTTGCTCATATAAGTACTCTTTTCGGGCAGTTTCTTCTTCCCGCTCTGCCAGGGCAGCCAGTAGGCGAGCTTTCTGGTTTAGTATGTCATATGTTATAGCATCGCTTTTAAGGTCTGTCGCTACAGGAAGTACATCCTCAGTAGTCAGGGCCATATTTTTAGTGACTCTGATCAAGGCTTGTTGATTGTAGTAAAGCGCCGAATCTATTTGCTTTTGACGGTTCAATAAATGGGCTAAATTCCAATAAAATATTGGTCCTTCAGCTGCTAATTCTTTATCTCCATTTTTGATTCTTAGCAGACGTGCTTGTTGAAGGTATGATCTGGCCGCGTCAAAATCTCCTTTTTCCAACAGTATGTTGGCCACACTCATGTAAATGTCTGCAGTTCTTTGATACTTAATCACACCTTCGGGCTGTTGAGATCTGGCGATGCTATCCAACTCTTCTGCTTGCTTACAATAATACAGTGCTTGTTCAAAATCATTTGTTGCCAAATAAGAATTACCTAGGGCTATTAAGATTCGAGATTTATGGGACGATTCTATAGCTTGCCCCTCTATTACGCTTAGTGCCTTGTCAAAACATTTCAGCCCTTCAGTGGTGCGATTTGTTGCGGAATATTCAATCCCTAGACTGGTTAGACAATCTGATAGAATTTCAATTGTACGCGGTTCTGATTGGAACCTTGAGTTTTCAATGATGTAGATTTCTTTTTTATACAACTTCATTGCCTTTTCTGACTCCCCTAATCTAACATAGTAGAATGCCAAATTATGATAAAACATAACCAACTCGAAGGCATTCTCGCCATACATTTCAATCGCTAATTTCAAGCCTTTTTCCGTAAGACTAAGAGCTTGGTCAAGGTTACCCCGCAAGGCATATACAGAACTAAGGTGGTCCAAAGTTTCCAATTCTTGTCTTGGGGTACTTTGTGGTTCATTCAATAGTATAGCCTCTACTTGGTGGAAATAATGTAAAGCGCTATCTAGATCACCCATGTCTCGATGGATCAAACCTAAACTGGTCATTGGATTAAGGTAGGCTAGATGCAAAGGTGCTTTATATTTCTTTTGAGTCAGCGATAAGGCTTTCAGCGCAAATGGATAGGCTGAATGTGGTCGGTAAGCTGCTTGATAAAGTACATCAATGACGACATAAAGCGGATAACACTCATCCAGATAAGTTTGTACTTGTGCTCCCACTTTTTCAAGAGCAGCTTTAGCTATTCGTATTCCTTCTGTGTAATTTTCTTGATAGCTATAAGTGTTGGCTAGGCTTGCACTTGCTAGAATCCAAGCTTGCCATTGTTGTTTTTGTTCAAATGTATTGATGGCATTTTTATAATGAAGTCTAGCCTCAAGGTCATGATGATCATAAAAAAGTTGCTCTGCCCTCATCAGGTCCTGATTGCCAAAATACTTCTCAGACAGAAGCGCTCGATCTGCTAGACTCAATTCCTGAGCCTTTAGCGTTCCTAGACTGGAGATAATCAAGGATAGGGAAAGAATTAATAGTCTTGTGTTTGTCATGTTTAGGTTGTAATGGTAGTCTCATAAAAACAGATTCATAGCCCATACCGGAGGCCATCAATAGGAAGCCCTAAGTGTCTTAGAAGCTATTTGAATTTAACAATGTGGTTTTGTTATGGCTCTTTTTCCGCCACTTTTCGGCTTTTTATCGTCAAATAGCGATGCTATTTTCCTCAAAAAGAGCCTTAATTGGCAAAAAAATAGACCTATAACAAATTCCAAAAGCTAAACTCAAATAGCTTCTAAGATAAATGGACTAGAAGGAAGGCTAAACCTTACTAGAATACTTCACCGTATTGGGTTTTAAAGTATAACTAGCTGCCCTTATTTTCCAATCAAAAGATACGGGCTCCAATAATGGGGCGCAGCAGTAGCTTCTTGAGACAATAGATTGAGTTTGGCTTTTCTCAGCGCATGAGCATAATCCTCACCGGCCAGCACTGCTTTGTAAAAATCGATCATAAGTTGAGCACTTAGCTTGTCGTATACCTTCCAGAGTGAAAAAACAACATTCGGAACGCCGGTATAGATAAAAGCCCGGTTGAGTCCAAGTAGCCCCTCTGTTCGATCCAGTTTACCAAATCCACTTTCACAACTACTAAGGGTGATAAGATCAGCTTTTGTACTGAGCGTATAAATTTCACCAGAGTAAAGAACTCCATCCTCTGTGCCAGAGGATGAGGCACAGGCAATCCCAGAAAATTTTGGGTTTTCAACATTGGCAAAGCTGTGACCAGCGACATGTATAAATTTAAAGCTTTTTTTCAGATTGTCCTTTAATGTTTGTTCGTGAGCAGCTTCGCGTAGCGCCAGGACATTTCTCTTGTCCTGATGTGTTTCAAAGAGGCTGATGATGGATTTAACCTCTCGTTCAGATTCTGGTAAACTGGCAAATCGGCCATTTTCGATACTTCGTAGTTCGGCATTGGCTACCAAGGCATTTGCTTGAGGCTCACCAGCAAGCTTACTATCGTAGACTGGTGCAAAAGCAAACAGCCCAGCTTGATATTCCGTCGTTTCTTTTTGACGCGCCTTAGCAAATAAACTAGCTGAATAGTGGTAAGAAACCGTGTGCTGTTTGATCAGATAGTTTAGCTCTTTCAGTGGGGCGAATTCATCGGAAGAGAGTAAGACCTCAAATGGGATATAGTTGGTCATGCCATCACCAATAATAATGAGTTGGTCCTTGCCTTGGATTTGATCCGTGAGCGGCTGCAAGAATTGTTGATAGAGCTGGTGACTTAATTTTACAAACTTTTCCCGGCTGGATCGACGCATCCAGGAGGATTTTTGCAGAAGCTGATGCAGCTCTTCAATCTGAGTTGTGGTTTTCTTCTGTAAGGGAATCTGATGAATCTCCAAGGCTTGTTGTTGACTCAAAGTAAAAGCGTATAGACTGCTGTCTGCAAAGATATATTCAATGAGCAGCTCATTTGCTGCTAGCAGAGGTTGAAGGCGTTGTTCCGTCTCGGGTTGGAATGCGTATTTGGAGTTGAAGTACTCTGGGTTTTCTTCTTCAATTTTTTGAAGGAGGCCAGCATATTTTTCCCGGGCTTCCAGTAGATAGTTGTATTCATATTTCGCTATAGCAGCAGAATCCTGGAGGAGTCGAGCCTCCCTGACTTTATTCTCGTAGTAATGGATGTTATGCAATAAGTCTCTTTCTTCTCTAAGGCGTTCGGAAGGAACATTGCCATAGGAGGCAGCTTGACTATTGAGTGATGAAAGCCAAAGCTGCTGAGCCTTCATCTTTTGCGTGAAAAAGAATCCTTTATGTAGATAGGCTTCGTCCCTCTTCTTCTGATAAAGTTTATGCGTATAGGATAAGGCATCTTGATAATTGTCTAGTGATCTTTCAATTACGGCTTTACTTTGTGCCCCTCTGAGTAGATTGATTTTCTGAAGATTTTGCAAGTGGATTTGATCGGCTAAGGAATAGACGGATAGTGCTTCAACTTCCAAGGCTGCTCTTGAGGTATGCTCTTCGGTTTTGTTTGCCAATTGAATGAGTAATCTAGCTCTTTGGTTAAGGATTGAATAAGTTATCAAAGAACTACCGACCGGTTGACCTCTGGAAAAGTCGGCTGATGGGTAGTCCTCCTTGCTATAGGTAGATAGTAGCAAAGCCTTCTCATTGTAAATCAGGGCAGAATCCAATTGATCTCTTTCTTCAAAAACACTTGCCATGCTATGGTAAGTTCCTGGGCCTGTTCTGTAGAGTTCTGTATCACCACCTGCCAGGTTGAATTGAAGTGCCTGTTTATAGGCAAATAGGCTAGAATCCCATTGCTTTTGTCGCTTATAAATATGACCCATTTCACGCTGAACACTAGCCTGCACCTCTGCGTATCGAATATTATTGGGTAAGTTGGAGGCAGACTGTTGAAAAAGTGCCTCCGCCTCCTGTAAATATTGCAGGGCTTGTGTTGTTTCTCCTTTTTGCGCCCATATCTTCCCCTTCCCTACTAAGACTCGCAGTTGAAAATCAAAAAGAGATTGTTTCCCTTGGAGGATTTCTGCGGCCTGATTATACACTTTAGAAGCCTCCTCCAATTGCCCTAAGGCAAGGTGATTATGTCCCATTCCTAATAAACAGGATGGGATCACCTTTTCTCGATACCTTGTTCTGGTTGTTCCCGAAGTTTCAATGGTATAAATCACCTTCTTAAGATAATCTGTGCTTTGCTCATATTCTCCAATGTCACTGTAGAAGGTCCCTAAGTTTAGGTAGAAATAAATCAATTGGAGTCCCGAACGCCCTTGAGTTTCTAGCGCAATCTTGAGTCCCTTTTGGGTATCTTCTATAGCTTTGTCAAAATTCCCTCTGGTGGCATGCAAGGCACCAATATGCTCATAGGTTCGCGCGTGTTCAAAGATTTTCTGATTGACCTCTTTTTGTAGCACAACTTTACCTTTTTCAAAGTAGTATAAGGCACTATCTAAGTCGCCCATGTCCCGGTGGATGGTTCCCAAGCCATTGTAATAGTAACCGAAGGATGCATTTTCCTCAGTATTGTCTTGCACCCTGAGACAGGCCAAGCTCTGATGAGCAAAGGGCAATGCGTATTCTGCTTGCCCAGCCCATTGGTAGATGGCGGCTAGGCTGTGGTAGATCCGATTGCAATACTTCTTGTAGGCTGGGGCCTGCTCTTCAATGAGGCGAATGGATTCCTTTGCAATGGTGATCCCTTCCTCGAAGGTTTCTCCATCTCCCAGAGATTTTGCCAAACTGCTAGAAGTACTGATGTAAGCTTTCCAGTTTTGCTGAATTTCGAAGGCGCGCCTGGCGCTAGCATAGAGGGGCTGAGACTCTTTTGTTTTACCAGACCAATACAATTTATCGGCCTTCATCAGGTCCAGGTTTCCAAAATATCGCTTTTGGAGCTCCTTTTGTTCGGTAGGACTTAGGTCTTGAGCTGAGAGCTTAACAATACCACCCATGGAAAGGCAGATAATACTGAATAGGAGGAGTACTTTCTTCATGATATGGTTGTAATAGATTCTTATTTCCTAGAATATCAATAGCCCGTACCGGGGACAATTGATAGGGAACCCTATTGTCCACAATGAGGTGTATTTGGAGAGAAAGATTTGTTAATTACGGATGAGTATAAAACGACGACGGAAAAGAACCTAAGGTAAAAGGTATGTAATGTTTCTTGCAGTGGGTCCTTGACTAAGTAGGACTAGTTTTTGTTACATGATAGTAAATATAGACAACAGAAATAAAGTATGAAGAGATTAGGTGTTAAATTTGAATGGAATGGCGGGATTGAGGTATTTTCTTAACGCTTTTGTTAGTAACATTGGAGTCATTGTTGAGCCTCAAGCCATCACCTAGTAATATGTCAGGTAGGTATGTTTTTACACACCTGCCACAAGAAAAGATCTACATGCGTTTCTACATTTATTCACTCCTTGCCGTATTGGGACTGGGAGGGTGTTTTATCCCTGCTTCCACTGAATTTCCTCCTATTATTAGTACACCTTCGGCTTCAGCTATATTCCAGCAGGCCGATCAGTTGAGATACCAGCAGGATTATAGTGCTGCTGTACTGGCTTATGAAGAACTGTTGAGGCAAGGGGAAATGTCGGCTTTCGATTCATTGTATGCTATCAATCAGCTGCTGTATAGTCAACTCATTAGGAATCAATTAGGTGGGGTAGAGGAGTGGTTTGATGAAGCCCAGACACTTGTTCAACGACTAACTGATATTCCACTCGGATTATTGACAGATCATCACTACAATCAAGGCCGCTACTTCTTTTTGCAAAACCAACGCGATTCGGCTATCCAAGTGACCCATCAAGCCTTGAAGGCCAGTTACCTGGCTTACCCAAAAGGCCACCTAAAACAGGCCCAAACCTTGAACTTACTCGCCCTGATTCATCGTAAAGATGGTAATTTGACAGACTCCATTCACCATTATGCCTTGCTGGCCAATGATGTGTTTATCAATAATCCTGCGTTGAGTCCATACGACTGGGAAAATGATTATGTGCAGGGGTATGCGAGTTTGTTGTATCGAGCGCATGAGCGGGGTGAATATTATTGTAGGTCAGCTTTAGATAAGATTGCGGAATTTTCAATAGAAAATAATTGGCTGAAAGCTCGGCTTTTAAATCTACTGGCAGTAATGCTAAAAAAGCGTTCTTACGCTCTGGTAGATAATGATCCAGGGCAGAGAAGAGCGAGGCAAGCGGCTATGTATCTTACTGCGGATTCCCTTTTTCAAAAGGCTATTCAAATTGGTAAAATCCATCAAGACAAGGAATTAATCTCGCTATACATTGATTGGGTAATTAATACCTGTAGATTGTCTGATAGCACTTTCTTTTTCCGTGCTATGGATGCTTTTGAGGCTGAATTCAGTGGTACTGAAGATTGGCGGCCTTACTATGATCGTTTATTGGGCTATTACTATTATGGTAAGAACCCTGCCAAGGTTATTAAGCACTACAGCGCTTTTTTGGCGGGTAAGGAAGATGACCCTGAGGTAGATTATCGTTTTTTGGCGGACAGTTATTATTGCCTCCGTATGATGCATCGCGCTCAGAATAACTTTGAGGAATCTGCTAAGTATTTCAAGAAAAGTTTTCTGCTCTACAATTGTATTACCGAAGAGGTTGATATTGTCGATTCGGCCAGTATAGCCTTGATAGATAGTACTAAGCGGTACTGCTTGACGATGAGTGGTTTTTTTGCGGAGGGATTGTTGAAGAAATATCAACTAGAGAAAGATATTGAGGACCTAGAACTAGCCAATGACTATTTCGACTTCGTGGAGCGACATAGTTTTCGGACTTTGCTGAATCGGGATGAAGATGCATTTCTTACCTTTCAGTTTGAGGCCGGAGGCGGGATTTACAGTAAAGCCTTGGAGGCAGCTAATGTGGCTTGGGAAGCTTCTAGAAACCCGGAATGGATAGATAAGGCATTTAACTACGTTGAATACTTAAAGTCCTACTTGCTTTATCGGGATATGTTGAAATCAGAAACCATTGAAGGACAGTATTCAATAAATGATAGCATCCGTCTATTACAAGGACAAGTCAATCAGATGTTATTTTCCATGAACGAGGAATTGGCAGAGAAAGATGATATATATCACAATAACTTAGTTAATACGCTCAATCAACTGCAATTTACTCGGAGCCAACGTTTAGATACCTTTGAGATAGAACTATATCGGGCAAAAGCTAATGTCCTAGCTATTCAAAGAGACCTTCTCCCAGGGCAAGGTCTTGTAAATTATTATAATGGGGGTAATAATCTATTTGGGATCTATGTAGATTCAGATACTGCTCAGTTTTTTCGATTGGAGACTAACTATATTGACTTTCAGAAGACACTTACTGATTATCGGAGCAGTATAGAAGAAGAGGTAAAGTTGGATCAAAAAACTTATCAACGGTACCTAAAAGCTGCCGCAAGTTTGTACCAAGCATTAATTCAGCCGTTCGCTTCGAGGCTTACTCAACTTGAGCAACTACTCATTATTCCCGATCAATTATTGGACCCGATTCCTTTTGAAGCATTGTTAAGTGAACATGTAGATCCAAACAATTTTAGCTTTAGGGATTTGCCTTATTTATTACATCAGGTAGAAATTGCCTATACTTCCTCCTGGCGAGTCTACAAAGCAAATCAACAAAAGATTCAAGTGGACCTGAGTCAAGCTAGCGTTGGTTTTTGGACTACCCCAGAGCTAAGTTCTGCCAATGGTCTAGAATTGATAGCTAGCTCAATTCAAGCCCACTTTGAAGAAGGTCACCGGGTGTTTAATCAACGCAATGGTGGAAAGCAACTGTTCGGGCAAAAGCATCCAGATTTTGATATTTTACATCTCTTGCTACATGCTCGAAGTAGTAAAGCGGATCGCTATGATAATCGTATTCTCTTTGGGGAAGAGGAAGGTGATGTCGTTTATGGATTTGACTTATACAAGGAGAAATTTCAAGCCAAACTCGCAGTATTAGCTTCGTGCGAATCTGCCGCGGGAACCTCCCAGAGTGGAGAAGGGACATTTAGTTTAGCTCGCTCCTTTATCAATTCGGGGATTCCTGAGATTGTAGCGGCCCAATTTCTTATTCCTCAAACTACTACAGGCCCGCTCCTCAGCTATTTTTATAAGTATCTTGGTGGTGGTTATCCTACCGTGGCGGCATTGCATCGAGCCAAGATCGATTACTTACAAAAGGTAGCCAAGGAGCGGTATGCCTATCCTCGCTTTTGGGCGGGAATGATGGTGTATAATTGAGTTGGATAAACTTCAAAGGTCTACCTCATTAGGCTAACTGATTGCACTTGCTAAGACCGATTCTTTGTAAACTTCTTGCTTAGGCTTTACGAGTAGCTGTGAATTCTTGCAGACAAAAATAGCCCAATCATCTAGGTAACAATAAGTAGCATCATTACCTGCGATGCCGATCCAGTAGGTATCTTGATTTCTGTTATAAATTTCGATGGACATGAACCAACTATAAAACAGATTATTCACAGAAGTTTGTCGACTTGATTTCCCTGCAATGTTGGGTATGCAGTAGTACGCAGCTCGACTATCCGGCATGATCATGGGGATAAGAAATACGCCCCCTTTCATCTCTGTATCTTCTGTAATGGGTGGGTTTCTTTCCCCAGAATAGCCCGTATCTTTGAAATATTGGATAAGGATTTCTCTTATCGTGAAGTTATTTCTTGTAATTCCCTTCGGGTCCACGTACTTACCTTGGGATTTGACCAATTCTGAATGAGGCAGATGGAATATGACCAGCCGATGCGTTAAACGGCCCGTGTTGTCAGCCTCACCTCCGTCATCCGTATCGGGAGAAGTTTGGGGGTCTGGGCAGGTCCTGTAGCCATCCGTAGAGTGGTGTTGTCCAACGTTCTTGTTGCGGCAACTATGAATTTTCATATCTGTGTAGTATTTATTTTCTACCATACCACAGACCTCTAAGCGCAAATCCTCTTTCGCTTCTCCTGGATAAAATAATGAGCCATCGGTAGTATCAATAGGTTGTTCATCAAGGACATCAGAGTAATAAAGGTCCTTAAGTACTGAGCTGTTTACCATCCTGGCCCCCTGGGGGATAATCATGGTATCTATCCTCATATGCTTTTGGTCAATGGCGTCTAATGTATCTGGAGTCAATTTTTCGCCAAGGACGTAAACTGTTCGATTTCCATTGAAGTTTAGGGTTTGAATAAATTCTGGTTGGTCATGTAGCATTGGACCGATTTGGGGATCTTTAATTCTAACTCTTCGTTGTAATCCGTGTCTTTTATAAAAGCTCTTTTTTGGTTTTGCGGATCGTTGAGACATAAGTGTTTATTTTAGGTGAAATTGATTAATAGTATTGTTCAGTACTAAATACAGTACCCTAGCAAGGCGACTGTTAAAATGGATAAATCGTGATGGATCAAATCAGTTTACACATTCCTTTACGGCAAAGGAAGAATATCCTCTGCTACATTTCTAAAAATGTGTATTACAGCTAATCTCCTATTCGAAAAGTTCTCAACTACTGGATAAGATTTTTCAAAATCTCTGTTTTGTAGATTTTCTTGAAAGAGTTCGTCAACAATTCAGCATTCTTACCAATATAAATAGACCAATCTTCGATGTAGCAAAAGGACGCATCATTACCGGCGATTCCAATCCAATAATTATCTTGATTTCGATTGTAAAGTTCAAGGGTGTCAAACCAGCTGTTGAGCAATTGAATAACTGGTTCACGTCGATTTGCATCTCCATCAATATTTAAAATACAATAGTAGGAAACACTATTGTCTGGCATAGTCATTGGAATAAGGAAAACACCTCCCATTAAAAGGGCTGGATTTTTCCAATCTAAATTTATTGGATCTTTGTGATTGGGGAAGCTATCATCATTAAAATAGAATTCAAGAATCTCAGCTATTGAGAAATTCTCTTTAATGGTTCCGTCTTCGGAAGTAAAGCAGCCTTGTGGTTTTATTAATTCCTCATAAGGCATATGGAAAACAACTAATTTATGTTCAAGTGCTGAAGTATCAGCTCCGGGTTTAGTGACTGAGGGAGCAAGTAATGGCTCCGGACAGGTGCGGTAACCTGCGGTAGATTTGTCTTTTGGTATAGCTTGATGATATACCAAGTGCCCTTCACAAGAGTGGATTGGTATGTCAGTAAATTCTTTTGTTTTAACCATCCCACAGACATCTAACAACACCCCTTTTTTAATTTCATCCTGATACAGTAGGCCTTCAGTATTTGGATCAATGGCTTTGCTTATCTTGTCTTTTGATCTACTCTTCACAATGTCTCTTAATATATCAGGGTTGACCATCCGAGCCTTATCGGGGATAAACATGCGATCAATTCGCATAAATTTTTCCTCAAGATCCGAGTCTTTCCAAGCTTGTTTGCCTAGCACAAAAAACCCTCTTTCGGGATTTACTCCTTCGAGGGATATCGATGAAATGTAATCAGGTGTGTCGTGACTCTTGGGTAATTTCTTCAGGTCCTTTATCCTTATTACTCGCTTAGTTGAATATTTCGGGTAAAAGTCAGGAATGGGTGGTGGTGTAGCATCTGGTTTTCGGTTATGCTTAATGCTAAGAAAAATAAGAATTCGATCCCAGAAGCTTGTTTTGGTGTTTGTGGACTTTTTAGACATACGCGTTTATTTTAAATGAATTGATTGTCCTGTTTCCCAGCTGTATTTTATACGCAGTAACAAAAAGGCTAAGTATCCTCTCTCGTAGAGAGATAACTATTTTGTGTAGTTGCTCTCTGGAAATGATAAGCCGAATAAAAAAGAAGGCTAAGGCTATTTTGATTCTAGTTCGATCGATTCTGGCAGGCTAAAAATATCCAATGTCTACCTAGCTATTTCGCTGCAATCTTGGGTAGCTATGTGCTGGATTATTTTTTCATAGTAGCTAGCAGAGCTTGAGCTTCAGCGGAATATTCACCTCCTGTATCTACCATTTTTTCTAGTAAGCTTATAGCCTGTCCATTCTGTTCTTCATACACATAAGCCAGCGCGAGATACCAGCTTATTTCGGATTGATAGAGCCGCCAATTATTTGCATCCACCAGGGACTCTAATATGGGGATAGCCTTTTCTGCCTGCCCGCTACCAATGGCTGCTACGCTGGCGTAGATGAGGTTCAAGCTATCGCCACCACTGGCTACATCCTGCAATAGTGCAGTGTAGGCCCTTTTATAAGTTTGCCGATCATAAGCCTGTTTGCCGGCATCTCCGGGATCACTTAGGTTAGCATTATCCCTTGGGAGGTGCGCAAAGAAGTTGTCGGCAGGACTACTAGGGCCTAAAACTCGCCCTAAAGGCCCTAACCAGAGAAGTAACAAAAGAACTGCTGCTGCTGCCAAGCCTATATACAGGCGACGAATGCGAAAGGGCCGCTCTGCTTCGGCTACTGAATCTATCTCAGCCTCCTGGGCATAGGCTTGCATTCTTTTTTTAATCTCCTCTTGTTCTTCCAATTCCTCTTGTGGTGGAAGAAAGCCTTCAGATACTATCAGCTTCCACTCTTCCGCTGCTTCATGAAAGGCTGCATCTTCTTGCAATTGCTTTTCTAAGGCTGCCCGCTCTGTCGAGTCCAGCGCACCCTGCCACATGGCTTCCAATTTTATGATATCTTCTTCACTCAGTCTCATAATCTAATGATTTTGGTTAGATGCCACTAACGTTTACGGTTTGAACATAGTGTTCTCGAAATCGTTTCCGACATCTACTGAGCAAATTTCTGATCACATTTCCGTTGCCTTTGCCAGTAGCCTGGGCGATATCTTCATAGTCTTCCCACCCAAGAATGTATCTATAGGTCATCATTTCTCGGCATTTGGGGTCCAATAGATTGATGGCTTTACGCACATTACTTCGCAAAGACTCCTTGTTTTCGCCAGCAGGAGTCCCTGCTATTTCAGGTTTTGCAGACTCTTTTTTATTAGCGCGAGCCTTATTCAGCCAGGCATAACGCATGCTGGTAATCAAGTAGGTGGAAATCTTGGCCTCTAGCTGTACGATTCTCTCTCGCCAAATGTTCTGCACAAAGAGAACGCAAGCATCATTATATAATTCCTCTGCATCTTCTATGCCGCATTTTACCGTATTGCCGTTGGCTGTTTTCCAGAAGAAGTTTTTTACCGCATATTGCACGCACTTGCGCTTATTCGTGCGATAGAAGTAGGCTTCTACCTCTGGGTCTTTCTGTTTTACCCCCTGAATAATCTCGAGTTCAGTCAGGTCTTTAGTCATTTAGTGTCTGTTTATGGCTTAACGCAACCTAATGGAGGAAGAAAAAAGTATAATTCATCCCCCGTCGAGCTATTTTATCAAATATAAAAATTTTTGGATGCCCGAAGTCTTTGAATAGGTCCTTTTGTCCCCCTTAGCGCATTACACTAAAGGAGGGAAAATGGAGCAGCGAAAGGAATTAATACTTCGATTTTCATTCAGCAAATAATAAATGGCGGATTTTATCCTGCAAATGTTGATTTTCGGGAAGATGTTTTTAATTAGTTGATATATAGGTGGTTATTAGGGTGTTTGCCGCCTTTTTTCTTTCGAAAATATCCTTTTTTGAGAAAAAATATTCCGGCAAAGGTTGCATTCGGATCTTGGGACTACATATAGAGGGTGAAAGCAAGTTAATCGAGTGTGCAGCTTACAAATGAGCACTTAAAAAATTGGCTTTCACTTGCGATAAAAGCCTCTTGTTCGAGAGGAATTTTGAAGAATTTTAAAAAAAAATAAAAAAAGCAGGTCACTTTTTCGGGCCTGGGGGAATTTGATCATGTAAGAACGATAAAACACCAAATTTTGACTTAGCAACACAAACTGTCAAAAAACCAAATATCACTTATGAACGGTCAATTTCTCCAATGTATGCCAATCCCGATAACTCCACTACCCTAAGGGAGTCAGGGAGAGCAACTAACACCCACTGCCAAGCTTTGATGTAAATCAAACCAGCGCAGTACCATTTACTTAGCATTTTTCTTATCCGCCGGTAGTGTAGCAAGTGGTCCTTGCTTCACCTGACCAACCATTGGGTATACCGGGCATTTTGCTAAACTCGATACCATCAGGTGCACATGATGAATTGGGGACGGAAATGATTCTCACCTGCCGCAAGGCAGGCTGTATAACCTATTTCATTTTTTAAACAGCTCCCGCCTCTACCCCGGCACAAAAGGAGCACAACCCTATTCATACCATGAGAAACTTAATTTCAAACTTGACCGAGAACACTCTTTTTACTGCTCAAGATAACAACGCAGTTACGTCCAAAAAACCATTCGCTAAATTTGCCGCTTGCAGCGGAAACTTTGACCCCAAAGCCGTAAAAGGAGGCAATGGAGAAGAAGAAGGAGGTGATGGGATTGTTATCGAAGATGATATAATCAACTAGATAAAAGATGGAGCGCTCTACTGATAGAGCGCTCCTATTTCGTTTTTATAGCAATGATTTGGCTGATTTTCTGCTCCAGCCAATTTGAAGCCTGAATATTTGTTTCCCCTTCTAATAAACTCTTCACCTTTTTAGGGTCAAAATCGATCTCGCTAAAGTTTTTTGCTAAAGTTCTACAAACCTGTACGAATCTCAAATGTGGTTTCTTATTGAACTTTGTTCGGACTTTTTCTCTGAGTAACCACTTTTCGAAAGAATCAAAATAATTTAGTAAGTAGAATTGATAAGAATCATCTTTCAAGTATAGATCAAAGTAAACTTGAGTAGTCAATACTTTGGTAATCCTTTGGAAGTATAGCGTTTTGAAAGAATGATTCAGTAAGAACTCTAAGCAAGCCTCAAGGTCCTTCTTCCAATAAGACAAATGTGCAAGTGCCCAGTTTAATGCATCTTGCTGTATCGACTGATCAAGCTTTTCGTTATACTTTTCGATAAATTTAGAGGTGAATCTAAAATCCTTCTGGGTATTACTAGAAGCAATAATTGCTACATAAGTGTTTTGAGTTAGTTTCCCTTTGTGAAGTAAAATACCAGTTTTTAATCCAAGTTTATAAAGAGGTAAATTATCCGTTATACTTAACTTTCTAGCCTTAATTAGAAATACGGTATCATTTAGCAACCACAATAGATGAGATTTCTTTTCTTTAGTGTTCAATCTCTCGAACTGAGTAAAGAAAGCTTCACGCAAAGAAAGATACTGCTCCAGCATTTTCTCCTCAGTATAGGCAAATCGCTTTCGATAAAAATCAATAGCGACATGATCTACCCCTTCACTTGCCAATAGCCATTGCTCCAAATCCTTTTCTACAGCATGGTTTTCATTCTTTAATATCCGATTCCTAAATATTTTCTCATTAATAATGGCGGCTTTCTCCAGGAGATAGAGCAAATCTAGTTCCTCTCCCATTCTTACAATCGTAGTACCGCCAGGCTGCATTCTCGGACTCTGATTCGGGTGATGATAGACCCGGCGATGCATTTGGAATAAGGATAAATGATCTTCCCATTCTTTGACTGGCTGTTCTTCTAGGCGGTTAATTTCCTTTTCAGCATCCTTAAAAAACCATTCATCTAGATAGCGACTTTGTAGCTCTTTCGTGAGTAAATCTTGTTGCAGATTATTGTCCTGGGCGAGGTTTTGGAAGATTAGAAAGCGCTCGGCAGCTAGATATCCCTCAGACAATAGGTTGTTCATCCGCCGAAGACTGAATTTTCCAGTAGGAAGGATCTGCTTGAACAATTTTTCCTTTGTGAATTTAGGATGGTTGAATGCTGGGTAGTATTTCTTGAGTTTTTCCAGCAGTCGGATCAGATTCTTATTACTATTAGCCCAGGGTGATTTTAGCCACAATTCGAAGGTTTTCCACTCATCGGGACTAAGGGTTTTTAAAATTTGTACGAATTTGGAGGAGAATAGGGTGTCCATTTTTGTGTTCTACGAGTAGTGATTAAAATGCTGTTTTATAGGTTGTTAAATTGTGATTTGAGAGTAAAAGTAAGAAAAATATTTGTGGTAATGTCTCTAAAATGTCTTTGGCAGTAAGGTAGTATTTATGGCATCTTTGAACCATAATATTTGAACGACTTCTTCAGGGTAGTCACACATCAACTAACTGATCTAAGTATTTGCATTTACCCTTCTCTGACACTTTTGTGGTCGGCGTTTTAGATAGAAGCCTCGCGACCATTAGGACGTAGGGCTTTTGGCTAAAAGGGTGACTCAGAAATACAAAAATTGTTAGTGACTCTTTTACAAGGTACATCATAAACCTCGTCGGCCTATATATTTCCACGAGTTTTACACTATGTCTACCCCAGTGATGAAAAACATATACTATCCTGAAGGAGACAGTTCATTAGACTTAATGACGAATTATTGAAACCGGATCATGAGTAACATGTATCCGGTTTTTTTGTCTGCTAGTGTATCAAGTGCGTGGGCTGGGTCTTTCCCCCAGCCATTGTTGAGTGTTTTTATCAATAATTCCACACATTTGATACACTACCTTCTGTCTAAAGAATAAGTGGCGAAGTGTTATACCTTATTTTTTAGATGATACCAAGCACTTTTCTTAGAGATACCTGCCTTTTAATTTGCAAACTGCAATACGCTTATTTTTCCGGGGTTCATCAACATAGGTTTTTCCCTTATAAAATTTCCTTCTTTGACAAATCTCATGGACAATCATAAAATGAGATGAAAAATCGACTGTAGGAAGTGTTGCATTTCATTTTTGAGTGCCTCCAAACACGAGATTTGTCAAAGAACCTAAAATTTTGATGCTAGAAGTATACTTGGATTAGACCAAAAGCTCATTGCGAGGCCTGATGAGCTTTTTTCTGTACGTGATTCGTAAGGAAATTAATGATATTGTTATGGTTGTTGTGGGTGTTAAGCTGTTGATTATTAACTGTTAATAGAGTTGTGTGTTCATTTATCTTATGGTAATGTTGTTAAAATGTCTTTGGCGGGAGGGGGGTATTTATGGCATATTTGAGTCATAACCCAAAAGAACTACCCATAAACTTTAAAAAACTGAATTATGAGATCATGAGATTACTAAACTTTAGCAGCATGACCGGCGAACGAACTTGGTTAAAGCGACTGGACCACATTATTGAAAAACACCTTGCGGATGCTTCATTGAACAATGAACGCTTAGCGTCAGAAATTGCCATCAGTGAACGCCATCTGTTTCGAAGAGTCAGAGAAATAACGGGTCTTTCCCCTCAGAAGTATTTGCGCCGGTACAGACTGCAGCGCGCTATGCAGTATCTAATTAACGGAAAGTACAGGAAAGTAAAGGAGGTAGCCTTTGCAGTAGGTTATATCAACACCAGTTATTTTATTAGCCAATTCGAGAAGGAATACGGGAAAAAGCCGCTTCGAGTGCTGCAAGAGGCAGGCTGGCGATAGAGAATAACTTAACAGATTAGATATAACAAGCGCCTCAACAGTATATATACTCCTGCTTGAGGAGCTTCCAAACTTACTTATCACCTCCCAAGGTGTGATACTCCAGATTATACGTTACCGAAATGTTTGTGCTTGGGTTGATGTCCAGCACCATTGAACTATCATACACTGTATGATGGGTAGAGGCTTTCCTATCCCTTGACAAAGAACTATATCTAATACAAAACCTCATTCACACTCAAAAATGCAAAGCAACCCCGGTTCGCATTTGCCAAACAAACTAATTATGAACTACTTTTCTAATTTTTCAAAAGGCTTGCTGATCCTTGTTGCAAGTTTTAGTATTGGAACTTTATTTGGGCAGACGAACAGCCTAGTGCTGGACGGCAATGGAGCCTATTTAGAGTTGCCGGAAAGTGTCAGTAATACATCAAACGAGTTTACTTTTGAAACTTGGTTTTACTATACGGGAGCTCAACGCTGGGCTCGTCTCATGGATTTCGGAAATGATGCTAAAACCAACATGTTTTTGACTTCTTCTGGGGGTACAGCAAATGTATCTAGATTTATGATTTATAATGCTGGAAAGGTTGAAGCTGCAGACTCTAAGGTCGCCTTGCAGCCTGGTAACTGGTATCATATTGCAATCGTTTTTGAAGGTAAAGCCTTCACTATGTATTTGAATGGGGAATCAGTCGCAGAAAAAACCTTTACCTATTCTCCTGCAGATTTGGGCGTACTACAAAACCGATGGATTGGCAAATCCCATTTCAACTGGGATGATTATCTCAATAGTAAGCTAGCAGAGACCCGAATCTGGAATGTGGCGCGTACTGCCGATGAAATTAAGGAAAGTATGAGCTGTGCTTTGGATGGAAGTGAGGAAGGTTTGTCCGCTTTATACCAGTTTAAGGTAGCGGCCGATTCCATTGCAGTGGATACCAGAGGAATGCATTATGGAACCTTGAGAGGGGATAATGGCGTGCCAGCTTTAGTAGAAGTGGCCGAAATAGCTGGAAATTTGAAAGATTGTAAAGATAAAGGGGTGATAGAAGTAGAGGAAAACATAGCTAATGCGCTGTCTTTCGATGGTAGTGGCGATTATGTTGAACTAGGCAACCCTCCATTCTATGCTAACAGTTTTGCCATAGAGACTTGGATTAAGCCAACAGGCAAGGCTACAGGAACCGTATTCAATGTCAAGGATCAGACACGGAATAGTGCTATGTTTCTAATGTTCAACGGTAATGGTCAACTGAGATTCACCATTCGCAATCCTGCCGGTATTTCAGGAGGAGTGGAAATAGTCAGCACTACTGCTTTTACCGACAATAAATGGCATCATGTAGCAGCTGTAAAAGGCGATGATGACAAGACTTACCTATATGTTGATGGCAAGTTGGAAAAAGCATCAACCAGAACTATTGCCGATTTCGGAGGGACCAAGCCTTACGTAGTATTCCTTGGCATGAATGTTCCTGGAGCAGAGCGTTATTACAAAGGGATCATGGATGAAGTGCGTATCTGGGATCGCGCTAGGACACAGGAAGAAATTGCTATTGATTATGATAAGGCGCTGAGAGGTACAGAAGCAGGCCTCCATGCTTACTACAAATTTGATCAAGGCACCCCTGGTGGGAATAATACAGGGCAAACAAACTTGGTAGATGCAACCGGGAAGGTCAATGGGACCTTGAATGGCTTTGCGCTGACAGGAGAGGCGTCCAACTTTGTACGTTCAGAACTTAGCTTAAAGACAGGTGCTGTAGTAGACGGAGGAAATGCACTACGCCTAAACGGTACTAGCAGCTTTGTGGAGTGCGGAGATTTTCTTACACCATCTTATACCAAAGAGGTGTGGATCAAATTGGATGTGGAAAATCTGAAGACAAACAATAATATCATTTCTGGTAAGGGCGGACATGCTTTCCGCATCGTATCTGGTAAAGCAGACGCCGGTCAAGCTGGGAGTTGGACACAAGTACAAGATCCTAACACCATTGAAGCAGGATGGCAGCATTATGCCGTGACTTACGACAACTCTTCTCAAACGATGACCCTATACCGGAATGGAGAGCAGGTTTCGCAAAAAGTAGGCGTTGGTCCTTTCGGTGCTGATTCATTTGTTCAACTCGGAAGATGGTCAACCTGCTGTCACTTTCAAGGAGATATGGATGAAGTACGCATCTGGGATCATGCCAGAAGCGGTGATGCAATTAGCAGCGATTATGATCAAGCACTGACAGGTTCAGAGGATGGTTTGGTTGCTTACTACAATTTCAACCAAGGGGTAGCGGATGGAGATAACCAATCTATTAGCACAGTAAATGATCTGACTGGGAATAATGATGGTACTTTAAATGGCTTTGAATTGACAGCTGGTTCCACCTCCAATTTTGTTCGCTCTGATCTGAGCCTAGGAGGTAAACCAGAAACTGCATCTAACAACGCCCTTCACCTAGATGGTACCAAAGACTACGTAGATGCAAGAGCTACTGCAACGGGCCTTCCTCAAGGCAGAGAACCTAGAACTATGGAAGCCTGGGTGAAAACTACCCAGACCAGCATCGGTAATTTCATTAGCTGGGGGCGCCGGGCCACCCGTATGCGTAACTCTATGGCCGTCAGAAACGGTAAATTGGCTTACATCGGCCAATACCTAGATTTTACGGGTAAGACAACCATCAATGACGGAGAATGGCATCATGTTGCCTTGAGTTATGATGGTGAAAATTGGGCGATCTATGTAGATGGCAAGGCAGATGGAACCAATGGAGGAGATCCTAATACCACGGATCAAAACTTAAAGATTGGAAACCTTCCTGAGCCGCATAACGGCGAGTATTTCGATGGTACAATGGACGAACTAAGGGTCTGGAATGTGGCAAGAACAGCAGATGAAATAGTGGCTCACATGAATACTGAATTGACCGGCAAAGAAGAGGGACTGGTAGCTTATTATAATTTCAACCAAGGGGTAGCTGGTGGTGATAACTCAACAGTAACGACCTTGATGGACCGGGCCGGAAAGAATAACGGCATTTTAACAGACTTTGCTCTCACCGGAGATGCCTCCAATTGGGTAGCCTCCAATCCTGCTATTCAGTCTTTAGGAGAGGGGCCTGTAGTGGAAGTATTTCAACATTATGGTTTTGCTGGGACTAAGGTTGAGTTGTCAGTAGGAGTATATAATGCTCCTTTGGAATTGGGTAATAATGCCTTGAGCTCTGTCAAAGTGAAACCAGGTTTTAAGGTGATTCTTTTTGACCAGGCTGATTTTAAAGGCAATTTCGTTGAAATTACAGAGGATGTATCCACAATTGGAGATGCTAAGTGGAACTTTAATGATAAGACTTCTTCTATCAAAGTACAGAGGGTAAGTAATAGCGATGATTAGAGAAATTGTTTAATCTCTTTTTGTGATAGGATATCAACACGTTCCCTGATGACAGGGAGCGTGTTTTTATTAGCGATTTGTCCTCTATATGAACGTTCGGAGACTCATCGCCCAATCAATAAAAACGGACTCCAATAATGCGGAGAGGCTGTCGATTCAGACTCCAGAAGCTTGAGCTTTGCCTTGCGTAAACTCGTAGCGTAATTTTCGCCTTCCAGTACCGATTTGTAAAAATCTACCATGAATGTGGAACTTACCCGGTCGTATACCTTCCAGAGGGAGAATACCACGTTGGGAATGCCTGCATAAACAAAGGCGCGGTTGAGGCCAACTAATCCATCTGCCTTATCAAGTTTTCCTAATCCACTTTCGCAACTACTTAACGTGACCAAATCAGCTCGCGTATCAAGTGCATAAATTTCTCCCATATATAGAATTCCATCTTCCTCGATTGCGGAGTTCTCGGGGAAACAGGCAATGCCGGAGAATTCCGGGGTTTTCAGATTCGCGAAACTATGTCCTGCAATATGAATGAATCGATAAGGGACTTCAAGGTTAGTTTTCAGGTTGTATTCTGTTGCTGCCTTCCGTAGGATTAATTTGTTTTCCAGGGTATGTCCTTGTTGGTTGAATAATGTAAATATGTCGTTGGCTTCCCATTCTGATTCGGGCAGTGGCGTGTATGTTCCGTCTTCGTCAAAAGCCCGTAGTGCATTATGGCTAGGGGCAACTTTTATTGGAGGCTTCTTGGAAGCTGAGGCTAGGGTTTTCTGATCATCATAAATAGGAGCAAATACGTAGATTCCTTCCTGTGTGGCCTGCTGCTTTCTTCGGCTTTGCACAAATAGGTTGGCGGAATAGTGATAGGAAATTTCATAACGTTTGATCAAAAACTCTAGATCTATAAAGGGCTTTATTTCTGAAGAGGCAAGGAGGGCTTCGAAAGGAATATAATTGATCCAATCATGCCCAACTACGATTAAGCGTTTCTTTCCAATTAGGGAAGCTTCAATGGGCTGTAGAAAATGTTGGTAAAGTTCATGACTCCATTGAATGAAATTGGCTCGACTGGTTTTCCGATGCATGGGTGATCGTTGCAACAGGTCGTGCATGAGTTCAATGTTGTTGAAGGCTAAGGTGCATACTTTTTTCCCTTGAGCTAACACGGATAATTGAGCCGGCATACCCTTTTGGATGACAAAGGCCAGCTGTTCCCAGCCAGAAACCACATATTCTATCAGCAGCTCATCTTGGGCTAATTGTTCTTGTAATTCGGCTATGGTTGTGGGATTAAATTTGTATTTATATTGAAAGAAGCTTGGATTGTCTTTTTCCAATTGTAGCTGTAAGGCTTCAATCGCTCGACGCGCCTCAAATAGTTGGTTGTTCCTAATTTCTTCAACCAATGAGGAATCCCCATTACGTTGTGCGTGCAAGACCTGCTTTTCGTAATCCTGAATAGCTACCGCTAATGCTTTTTCCTGGATTTGAATGGACTCAGGCAGGTCAAGGAGTTTATGAGCCTCTTCCTCGAGTTGTGCTAACCAAAGTTTTTGGGCTTTCATGCGTTGACTATAATAAAAGCACTTTTCAATTAGGTCTGCGGAAGGCTCAATTTCGTAGAGATTAGTAGCAAAAATAATGCTTCCATGATAGATCATGAGGGATCTTTTGATCAAACCAGCAACTTGCCCTGCTCTTAGGCTATTGATCTGTTCTAAGCTTCGGGTGTGAAATTGATCCGCCAAGTCCATTATCGATAAAGCGTTGAGAAGGGCTTCCTTTTTGTCCTCTTCGTTGCCATAGTGGATAGCTTTCAACTCCCTAAATCTCGCCAATTGCCTTAATATGGCATACATATAAGTGATGGTGTGCAGGTCCTCGACGGGAGGGAGTTCTTTTAGGTCATAAGAGTCGAAGTTCTTAGAGGCTTTAACTAAGGCCTTTCGCGTATAGTATACAGCTGAGTCGGCGTACATCTCCTTTTCCGTTACCCTCCAATTATAGATCTCTGCTATTTCCATCAGCATCCCAATATTTTCAGTGTTGACAGGGGTGGACCCATTCCTATCCCAAACTTCTACATATTTCTTATAGAAATGAAGCGCCTTATGAAAGTAGCCCAGCCTCTTCCAATAATGCCCTGTACTACGATAAATCCCTGCCCGAGCGAATTGAAAGGCAGGATCTTCAAAATGGTAGGGTTCATAGGCTAGCCATAAGCTGTCCGCTTTCTGTATATAGGGCCAGGCTTGCACAAAATCATTTTCCCAATTATATCTTTCCGCGATCTTTCTTAGATTCTTGATGCGTAGAATTAAATGATCTGCTGTATCCCCAATCAAACCCAGACTCTTCTGATAGTATTCTACGGCTTCCTTTTTTCCAATAGCATCTGCTAGATCAGAATAAGAATTTGCCAGGGCCAATCTGGTGTTCTGTTCATTGGCTTGGATGTTGGGGCTGTTGCTCAGGATATAAATGGCTTTACGGTGGTATTCACGACTCTTTTCATACTCCTCTAGGGTAAAATAAAGCTTGCCAATGCTACTATAATACGGTTGTAGCGCGTGAGCATTGGCGGGATGATATTGCTGTGCTATCTGAAGGACTAGTTTTGCATAGGGTAGAGCCTGTTGAATGGATTCCAACTGTACATACGTCTCACTCAAGGAACGGTAAGTCTGAATCATAATCTCAGCAGGTTTCTGAGTAGCTGTTTTCAAGGGATTAAACGCTGGAAAAGCCTGGATAGCTGATTCCGCTTTATGCAAGAAAGTTAAAGCCTTGCTTAGTTGCTTGAGAGATAAGTAATAGGAGCCAAGTTCGTTGTAAGTCTCTGCTAATCGCCAGTAATACCTGGAATTTGGATAGGCGGAGAGTAATCCAATCTGCTGGCGGTGGAGTTCGCTTGCACGATGAGGTTTTGATATCGCTCTATACAGTAAGGATAACTCTTGGTAGATCGGCCAACTGAAAGATTGAAAGCGATTAGGCTTTCTAGCCGTTTTACGAATTAATGCTTCCCCCAGCTCGATACCTTTTGCATAGTTCCTGGACTGCCGGTGAATGGCCAGGATTTTTGCATGGACTCGAAGATAGCCCTCCCAATCTTTGGCTTTGGCCAGCTTTGTAATAGAGGTCTGTAACTCTTCAGTCTGAGGAGTCGATTGACGATAGTTAGTTTTCTGAGCTTGTATTCCCATAGGATACGTGAGGAGCACTACAAACAATAGACTGGCAAGTGGAGGTAGCTTGAGTGTCATGTTGTTCTAGTTAGAAGTCTTAGAATGTTGCTTTTACGGCAGCGCCCGGTGGATCTGGTCCTCTCCAAGGCTTTCCTTTATTTCCAATAGAGTATTAGCAATTACACCTTGAATGACTATGAAATAATTAGGGGATGTATCCGACAGATCGAGATGTTAGATCTTCTAGATACAGTAAACTGGTTAGCGTACAGGCCTCATTTGGGTGTAATGGAGGACTTATTAGCGGAACTTAAAAATAATAAATCTATGGATAACAGAAAGACGCGTAGTATCCTGACTATGAGAATGTCAATTTTCTACCATTCCTTGCAAGACTGACTTTCTTTCTTAAAAATACTAAGTATAAGCAGACTTCAAGCAGATGATTTTAGAGAAGTGTATTGTGGTAGAATACAATGTTCTATCATTTGATTATCAATGCATAATTGTTCTTGATGAGAATGTTAACCATAAGTTTATTGTGGTAATGCCCTGAAAATGTCTTTGGCAGAAAGGAGGTATTTATGGCATATTTGTAAAACAGTTGAAAGCAAAGTATACTATATGTATTAATGTCGTTTCCCGTCTAGCTTTCCTGACTTCTCACTCAATAAATAGGTATTCTTATAGATCTCTTTCTTTCAGTAGCCACTGTTTGATCATTTTGACAATATGATTAATTGGCTTCCATTTTTTCGAGCTATTTAACAACAAATCCACACTAATTATGAATCTCTTTAAGACTAAGTTTCTATTACCCATCCTGGCAGGTATGGTATTCCTGTATTCTTGTGAAGCCATCATGAATAGCGACCCTGGCGAAACATCGGATGTTATAGAGGAAGGAACCGCTATTGATTTTGTGTTTGAAGCTCAAAAGCATTACTACTATGCTTATTTAGCTTATTGTGTAAATGCAGAAAAATATAGGGATGTAACTGGTGGAGCAAGTGGTGCTCAGGCTCATATCCAGCAGATAGCCCAAGAAAGAATCAAGGGTGCTAATACTAACAAGGCCTTGCAGGCAGCTTTTGGAAAAGACACCCTCGTTTGGGGGCCATTCCTTGCAGTAAATGATCAAGGGGATGCCTCCTATGTATCTGAGAATTTACTGTATTGTATAAAAAAGGTTGGGGCGCCTGAATACTACGTCGGAATTGCAGGAACTAATATGATGTCTCCTTATGATTGGTTTGTTGAGGACTTACAAACTAATGAGCAAGTAGATTGGTTGGTAGATGGGAAGATTTCAAAGGGGGCTCAGATCGGGTTTAATATACTTAATGGCTTTATGGATACAGACACTGGCCTAACCTTAGTCGAGTTTTTGAAGCAAGAAGTGGATAAAAGCCCTGCTGCAACGATTTCTGTAGCTGGACATAGTTTAGGGGGAGCGCTTACTCAAGTTTATGCTTCTTACCTAAATGAAACGCTTAGTGGAGCAAATGTACAAGCATGGGTATATGCGGGCCCCAGTGCAGGCGATAAGACCTTTGCAGATAGCCTAAACGCGCAACTCGATGCTTATCATGCTTACAATAATAAGTATGATATGATTCCACATGCATGGGAGAAAGATAAGTTAGAGGAACTCTGTACCTTGTACAATGGCATGGATGTTTGTGGAACCACTCTCGCTAGCAACTTGACATTAAATGCCATCGTTAAATATTTCTTGGATGAATCAGAGGAAGGGAATTATCAAACTCCAGGAACGCCGGACACTTTCTCAATCGGTCAACTCAAGATGACTACCGGAGCCTGCGATAGCCTAAAGAAAGATATTCATAAGATATGGAAGTACGGAGATTTTAATGACGTCTACAAGTATTTGAATGACATCAATAAGAGTTGCACCAATGGTTCGAAGATCTCTGAACCTGCCTTCTATCAGTTTTTTTACCAAGCATCAGAAATGGGGGGGCAGCATACAACTGCTTATTTTAATTATTTTTTCCAGGGCAGAACTTCGGATTTTTACACTGCCATACATCAAGCGGTTCCATCTGCTAAAATGACCACGGAACGGGAAGATGAGGCAAGAATCATCATTGAGAAATTCCTGAAGGAAGTGAAGAACAAGGGTATTACGGATTGTACCTGTAGCAGCAAAAAGCCTTCGTGATTTTACATGGAGGGAGGTTAGGAAAACACCTCCGTAAAATGAAAATATGCGGCACAGGCGCCCTCAGATGACACCATGGGGGCGCCGAGTGGAGTGACAGGATTACACTTCTTCCCAAAATGTGGGCAATCTTTCGGCTTTTTCTGACCCGTTAGGATTTCACCGGCAATACACTCGCCGTTTTCTTTAGAAGCAGGTGCGCCCAGACCGAACTTCTGAGTGGCATCAAAGTCTTTAAATTCCCGCTTGACTTGCCAACCACTTTTGGGAAGGACACCAATACCGCGCCATTCTCGATCTGTTACTTCAAACACCTTTTGAATTACTTGCTTGGCCATAGGGTTGCCATCCCATGGAACAACCCGAGCGTATTGGTTTTCTAGCTTTGTTTCGCCAGTTTCGAGTTGTTGCACTAGCATCAAAATCCCTTGTAGTAGATCTACGGGCTCAAAGCCAGTTACTACTAAGGGGATCTTTCGACGGACAACGATATCCTGGTAGGCTTCTAGTCCCATCACTGAGCATACATTGCCAGCACCGATAAAACCTTGAATCTGACTTTTTTCATCATCCAAAACGGCCTCCATGGCAGGAGGAACTAAAATATGTGAGGATAAAATCGAGTAATTCTTTAATCCGTATTGCTGTGCGTGAAGAACAGATAGGGCATTCGCTGGAGCCGTAGTTTCAAATCCGACAGCGAAGAAGATAACCTCCTTGTCTGGATTTGCTCTTGCGATTTTTACTGCCTCCATAGGGGAGTAAAGGAAACGTACATCGCCTCCCGCGCCTCTTGCTTCCAATAAACTCTTCTCGGAACCAGGGACGCGTAGCATATCACCAAAAGAGCAGAGGATGACATCATTGGCCATCGCCAATTCAATAGCTTGATCAATCATACCCAAAGGTGTGACGCATACTGGGCAGCCCGGCCCATGAACCATATTGATTTGTTCTGGAAGGATATTGAGCAAGCCGTTCTTTACTAAGCTATGTGTTTGCCCTCCACAAAACTCCATGAGGGTCCATTCCCGACTAATCAGGTCATTGATTTCAGATAGATAGGCTTGTACGAGCTCTGGGTCTCGATATTCATGCAAAAATTTCATGCACGGCGGTTAACCTGCTTTTTCGGGGATGAGGTCTTCTAATCCCCCATAGCGTTTCAAATAAGAAAAAGTGCGCTTTGCCTCCCGTTCATTCACGACATTGATAGCTACACCAGCGTGAACAAGGACGTAGTCGCCTTCTTTGGCATTCGGAACCATGTCTAAAAAAGCTTCTTTGATGATATTGCCAAATACGACTTTGGCAGTCCTTATCATCCCATCCGTATTAGTGATGGATTTGATTCTTCCAGGAATGGCTAGACACATAGAGCAATTTTGTTTATCCACCGTTTAAGGTATTATATGTTTTGGCAAACGCTTCTACTATAAAACTTATGATGGAAAATTGTTTTTAAACTATACAATATTTTAAACTTCTGGGCCTTGTTCTGGCTGTAACTTGTCTCAAAAGAGGCATTTTAGAGGATAATGTACGGTTGACGGCCTATAAAGGCACGGTAGCAATCTGTTTTTCAGATCGATGCTTGAATAAATTGACCTTGCAGGATATACAAGTGTCCATCGATCGAGCAATGATTCCGACTTCTAAAGGGTTGTCTTGATCTTCGATGATCACGCCCGTCAGCGCCTCAGCTAATGCAGATTGCTCTTTGATGGACGGGCCATTATTGATATTAATTAATGTCGGAGCCAGGATCTGGTAGTCCTGTATCTGTTGGCTGCTGGTGGACATTAGATGCGCTAATGCCCCTCTAGGGGCTTCTGTCACACCTAGCCCTGTCATTTTCTGCTGGTAACGACTGAAATCGATATTGAATGCATCGGCTAAGTGTAGTCGAGACAGCCAGTATTGGATTTTTTGAAAAAAGAAAGCTGCCTCATGCATGCGCGCGAAAGCCCTGAGGAAAACACTTGGGCCCTTTTGCTGCAAACTATCCCAAATCAAACCGGATGGTGCCTCCTTGTGCCCAATCTCTTGGCAGGCTAAGATCTGGCGAGCCAAAGGACCTACTTCTACCATTTGACCTTTGAATTGAAAGTGTGGTTGCCCTTTTTGAATCTCTTCTTTTATATGTAAAGGGTCTATTTGATGGATGGATTGTGCATCATAGAATCCGCCAGCAATACAATGGGCATCCTGGGCTTGGGTGCTAGAAAGAGCAGCATTTCCGTAGATGCCATAAGAAAGAAATTGACCAACTCCTGCACCTAGCTTGTCCCAGCCACAGCTGAGGGCCGCTCGGATAAATAACCCAAGATCACTATTCCGATGAGCAGGCTTTTCTTCCAACCAAGAAAGGAGTTCATCCCAAGTCTGAATAGCTAGATAGCGTTCTATACTACAACCTAGCCAAATAGGCTCGAGCCACTCTGAGCGATATTTTTCAAGAACGGCAAAGGCTTGACTAAGGCTTTGGACCTGTAATTTACTTGAAACACCACCGGGAGTGGCAAAGTCGGCTTGAGGCCATTGGCCGGCAATTGTAGAGTAAAGACGAATTGGGTAAGCACTCGCCACTATGCCCTTGTGAAATGAAGTTCCTTTCATGAAGGAGAAACGTTCTACCACATCATGATAGAACGATGTATTACTGTACTTCTCATTGGTGAGATCTGGTGCAAAAGTAGAGTAGAACCATCGAGAAATATTTTGCATGATCTCAGCTGCCTGCCCAGTTTGGCGAAGCAATACAGCATTGTACGGAATTTCTTCTATTGACCAGGCATTCTCCAGAGCTTTTGCAGCTGCCTGTTGATGCGAGCCTCCACAAAATCCAAAGAGGTGAGCGGTTAACCTCAAGGCAGATTCAGGAGCCTGATTTAATAGTACGCCTTTATCTCCCTGATACAGCCCAGACCGCAAGGTAGCACGCATGACCTGTCCATTGCGATTGATGAACACATCGGCTTCCAATTCCTTTTCAACTTGCCCCGCGATCGTACTTGCCCTTACGCCTGTCATTTACTTAGCCTAGTTTAATGGGTTCCTGTAAAGCATTCAGCTGATCAAACTCACGCGCACCATCAGCAGTGAAAAAAGGTCTAATAATACCCCATACACTTTTTCGGTAAGCTTGATAATCTTGGGTGTCTTTACCTTCTACTCGTTGCATCATGAGCCAGAAATCTATCATTCGCCATAGGTTTTGCGATAAATCGTCCAGGCTCGTATCCGCCTCTTCCCAGCTTAAAGCACCTCTTGCTTGATGCATCTGTAGCAAAAGTCCTAATTGACTTTGTTGCCACTGTATATGTTCTTGTTGTTGGGATTTTAATACCTCGTTGGCTCGAGTAAGTTCGAGAATATCGAGATAAAAGAATGTAAACTGTTGCTGTAGTTCAAAAAGGGATGAAAAGAAGAAATCAAGATTCTCAAAAATTGGACTGAGGCTTGTATTTACCAGCAGTAAGCGCTGTTGATTGCTAAGTCTCTCATATATGGCGAGTAACATTTCCTCTTTGTGCTTGAAATGATACCCCAGGTTTCCAATGCTAATCCCTGTTTTATCAGCAATGTGCTGCAGTCGTACATTGACATATCCATCTCGATTGAACAGGGAAAGTGCTGCGCCTAATATTTTTTGTTTGGTGTTTTTCATTCTGCCTGCTACAACTTCATAGCATATTTTTCGGGTTCTTTTTCAAAGCTTACTTTACAGCCGTCGCAACAAAAATAAACCTTTTTTCCTTGGTATTCCAAGATATGTTTAGCTGTACTTTTTTGCACGGGTATCCCACAGACAGGATTGATGTATAAGTCATCGTTGATTTGGGCTTTCGGGGCTGCATTCTCTCCATTACCAGCTTTCAATTGAATCGTTTCTCCCCGGATTAATTGTATGATTTCTGCTAAAATACTCACCGCTACCTCTTCCGGTAATTTAGCTTTAATATCTAGTCCAGCTGGCGTCTTTATTTGTTTGAGTTCATCAAAAGTTATTCCACCTTGACGCAAATTGTTGAAAATCGCATTGGCCTTTCGCATACTTGCCACAAATGCCAGATACATGGGTTTTGCTTTGATCGCCTGCTCTAGTGCAATTTCATCTCCTTCTCCTTGTGTAGAGACGATGATACAGGAATTAGGGTGTACATGTTCAGCCAGCAATTGTGTACTATCAATAATTTTATCGGCAGTAGGAAAGCTGACTTTATCCGCATGGCTAGCCACTGCGGTGACTTTGTAGTCCATAGCCTTTCCCAATTTAGCCAAGGCCATAGCTACATGAGATTTTCCCATCACTAGTAGGTGTGGGCGAGGTAAAACAGGTTCGATATAAACTTCCACAGCTCCTCCGCTTTGACAGGTCATGGTATAATTGTGTACGCCAGATTCGTTTTCTCCAAGTTGTTCTGGTGCAATTCTCACCAAACGAGGCTTGCCGTCATTGATGGCAGCCTGAGCCTCTTTCAATACGATCCCCCGAGTACATCCACCTCCAATCCAGCCGATCAAACTACCATCGCGCTTGATGATGGCTTTGTCTCCTGGTTTGCCGGAGGAAGGAATCTTTCGATTGACGATGAATGCCCAGGCAAAGGGTTCTCGTTCTTTATATAGAGATTCGGTGGTGGTCAGGAATTCGTTAAACATCCAATAGGAATTTTTCCAATTCTAAAATACTGTCCAGGTTATGGGCAGATTTAAAAATATCCACTGCGGGGAGGGCTGCACTCATGCCTCGTTGTGTAGGTTCATACCCTCGCATCCCTTTGAGTGGATTAAGCCAAATTAGGCGCTTCGTGCGCCTCCGTATTTTCTGAACTTCTTCAAACAATTCTTCTGGTTCTCCAGTGTCAAGGCCATCGCTTAAGATGATCACAGTAGATTGGCCATTGAGCATTCGCTTTGCATGTTGTTCATTAAACTCACGAAAACAGGCCCCAATCTTCGTTCCACTTGACCAATTATCCGCTTTCGCAGATAGTACACTTAAGGTGCTAGCCAGATTGCTGGCTGATAAGTACTCCGTGATACGGATCAAATTGGTGCTGAACAAAAAGGCTTCTACCTTTTCAAAATGTACACGTAATGCGCAAATAAATCGCAATAAGAAGAAACTGTATTTGTCCATAGAACCGCTAACATCCAACAAAACGATTAATCTTTGCTTACGGGGCTTTTTGTTTTTACGCAGTAAACGTATCGGGTCTCCTCCAGTATTAATACTAGATCGAATGATTTGTCGAAGATTCAATTGCCCTTTACTAGTAGAAGCCTTCATTTTTCGCTTTAAGCGCAGACTCATTTGTTTCCAAAGTTTCAAGGCAATCTCTTCTAGCAATTCACTGTCTATCTCCTCAATCTTTGAAAAATCTGTTTTTCGGAGCCGCTCGATTCTATTGGCTCCTGATACATTCTTGGCTTCTTCTTCCTTACCTTCCTGTGAATTGCCAATTCCCATTAAGACTAAGGAAGCGGGGGCCTTTTTCTGAAGATTGGATTGATTTTTGAAAATGGTCTTGGCCTTCAATGCACCCTTTTCCCATCCCCAAAACCACTCGTACAATGTATCAAATTGAGCACGTTCCTCCTCACTACAACAACAAATAGCTTTTAGTGCATATCCGAAGCTGACACGATCCTGGAGGGGGGCTAGTTGAGCCATGGAGAGTGCATCCAGGTTTTCTTGCAAACCCACATTCAGTCCATGATCTCTTGCCAATTGGCAGAAAGCTGTTACTGCTTCCGGAACACTTGTATATTGAGTGAAATGTGGATAATCAGCCATAATCTGCTATTCGGAAGGAACCAGCAATTCTTCTAGACCACCTGCTTTGATCATTTCTATATCATCGGCAGATTTGAGCAAGCAGCCTAGACTGCGCGCCAGGTCATCGGCATTGGGCTGAGTGGCTTGGAGAGCTACCAAGGCATTAACCCAATCTAGCGTCTCAGCAATACCTGGAATCTTATTTAATTTTCTTTCCCTCAATTCCTGTACTATGCGTACCAGGTTTTCAGACAATTGCTGATTCAATTCAGGAAGGTGCTTTTGCACAATTCGCAATTCCCGATCTAGATCAGGATAAGCAACCCAGTGATATAGACAACGGCGCTTGAGCGCATCGCTCAATTCTCGCGTGCGGTTGGAGGTAAGAATAACCAAAGGTTTATGTGTAGCTTTGATCGTTCCCATCTCCGGAATACTAATTTGGAAAGCGGACAATAATTCTAAAAGAAAGGCCTCAAACTCCTCATCAGCACGATCTATTTCGTCAATCAGTAAAACAGGCGATTTCTTGGCGGTGATAGCCCGCAATAAAGGGCGTTGCAGCAGAAAATCTTCCCCGAAAATATGGGATTCTTTTTCTGCTTCTGATTTTTTTGAACCTTCTTGAAGCTTGATGGAAAGCAGCTGCTTCTGGTAGTTCCACTCATATACAGCAGCGTTGACATCTAGACCTTCATAGCACTGCAAACGGATCAACTCTGTGTCCAGTGCTTTAGCGAGTACATTGGCAACTTCGGTCTTACCAACACCTGGAGGTCCCTCAAGAAGTAATGGTTTCTGTAAATGCAGGGTGAGGAAAAGGATGGTTGCCAATTCCTCATCCAACACATAACCTAACTGATCAAATTCTTTTTGAATGGATCTCGTATCTGTCATTTGCTTGCTTCTTCCTTTGGCTTTTGCTCTTCCTGCTCTTTGTCCTTCTTACCACTGAATAGGCCACCAATTTTATTTTTCACAATAGTACCCATCATGGCGCCAGCATTGATGCTGTTATCCACTTCTTCGGCTCCAGCTAACTTCGCTTTGAAATTAGCAACAAATTGATTGAGTAGTTGATCAGATACATCATTGATTAATCGTGAACCGAATTGTGCTAGCATTCCAATAATGGAAATTTCCATGGAAAAATGGACATCTGTGCCAGTTTCAGTTGGATTCAGGCTACCATTCATAACCATGTCGGCACTACCTTTTCCCTTGGAATCTAGTCCACGGCCTTTCATGACCATCTTCTTGGCTTCCATATCCAACTCTTGGATGGCAATCTCACCACTATACTTGGCCTTCACTGGGCCAAACTTCATGGTGACCTCACCTTTGAAATTGCGATCATCAATTTCTTCAGTAATGGATGCCCCAGGAACGCAACTGACGATCTTTGTTGGATTGGCCAGATAATCCCATACTTTTTCAATAGGCTCCTCTACAGAAAAATCTTTTTTTATTGTCGTTCTCATATTTCTTTAGCTAGAAAGCGGAAGAGGAACCAAAAGATTCTCTTCCGCTCTTTATAATTTAGGTTATTCTACAACGCCTTTGGCTTTCAATACCTTCCACACTTTGTAAGGAGTGATTGGAATGTCCATATGCGTGATGCCGTAAGGACTCAAAGCGTCAACAATGGCATTTGCAATTGCCGGAGGAGCACCTACCGTTGGCGATTCTCCAACCCCTTTCGCACCAATTGGATGGTGTGGCGAAGGCGTGATGGTGTGGCCAGTCTCCCAGCTAGGGGATTCCACCGCAGTAGGAACTAGATAATCCATCAAAGTACCATTGAGGATATTGCCATCTTCATCGTAGATTAATTCTTCGTACATCGCTGGAGCAATACCTTGTGTTAACCCACCATGTACCTGACCTTGCACAATCATCGGGTTAATAATATTACCACAGTCATCGATAGCCACGAAGCGACGAACTTTGATCTCACAAGTTTCCTTATCAATATCTACCACACAGATATAAGCACCGGAAGGGAAGGTAAGGTTTGGTGGATCATAATAGTGCGTCGCTTCAAAACCTGCTTCCATTCCTTGTGGATGGTTGGTATAGGCAGCGAAAACGATCTCCTGGATGGTTTTTGCTTTTTCTGGTGCTCCTTTTACAAAGAACTTACCTGGCTCCCATTCAAGGTCTTCTTCACTAACCTCTAATAGATAGGCAGCGATTTTACGCGCTTTATCCCTCAGCTTACGCGCGGCTACTGCTGCTGCTGCTCCGGCAGTAGGTGTACTTCTACTTGCATAGGTTCCTAGTCCATAAGGAGCGGTATCAGTATCTCCTTCTTCGATCTGGATGTGTTCTGCAGGAATACCTAACTCTTCCGCAATGATCTGAGCATAGGTAGTTTCGTGACCTTGCCCTTGTGATTTGGTACCAAATCTAGCGATGGCTTTGCCCGTAGGATGGACCCGGATTTCGGCACTATCAAACATCTTAATACCCAGAATGTCAAAATCTTTGGATGGCCCGGCCCCTACGATTTCTGTAAAAGTAGAAATACCAATACCCATCATTTCTCCACGAGCTCTTTTTTCAGCTTGCTCTTTACGCAGGGCATCATACTCTATGGCATCCATCGCCTTCTGCAAACCAGCGTGATAATCTCCACTATCGTATTCCCAACCTGTTGGAGATTTCCAGGGGAAATCTTCTTTTTTGATAAAGTTCTCGAAACGCAACTGTGCCGGATCTTTTCCAATTTCTAAGGCTAGACGATCGGTGATCCTTTCAATAGCGTGAACGGCTTCAGTTACACGGAAGGAGCAACGGTAAGCTACTCCTCCTGGAGGTTTATTGGTATACACCGCATCTGCTTCCAAGTAAGCCGTACCGTAGTCATAAGAACCAGTACAAATAGAGAATAAGCCCGTTGGGAACTTGGATGGATTGGCAGCCGCATCAGTATATCCGTGGTCTGCCAAAAGCTTGAAGCGAATACCCTGGATTTTACCTTCATTCGTAGCTGCCATTTCGGCAGTGATATGATAGTCACGTGCGAACGAATCAGCTTGAAGATTTTCACTTCTGTCCTCTATCCATTTTACAGGTTTCCCAACAAGGAATGATACAGCAATAGCAATTACATAACCTGGATACACAGGCACTTTACCACCGAAACCGCCTCCAATATCTGGAGAAATAACGCGTACTTTTTCTTCTGTTAAACCAACGTGCCCTGCTACTAAAGCAATCACGGTACGAATGGCGTGAGGCGCTTGGGTGGTCATGTACATGGTCAGGTGGTTCTCTACTTTGTTGTAGTCAGCCACACAACCACAGGTTTCGATAGAAGCCACATGGATTCTTGGAATATGCATTTGCTCCTTTACGGTCACATCAGCAGTTTCGAACAGCTTGTCCGTTGCTTCCTTGTCACCTACGCTCCAATTCCAGATGTGATTATCAGTTTTACCTTCCTTATCGGTACGTAAGACCGGTGCATCTTCATCGAGCGCCTTAAATGGATCGATTACAGGCTTCATGGGCTCGTAGTCTACCATTACAGCTTCTTTACCATCCCTTGCAGCATATCTATCAGTTGCTATTACTGCGGCTACCTCCTGGGCTTGGTACATTACGGTGTCGGTAGGGAGTACCATTTGCGTATCCGACATAAGTGTCGGCATCCAATGCAAATTGTATTTCTCCAGATCCTTTCCAGTCACTACGGCAATTACGCCAGGAATTTTCAATGCTTCCTCAGCATTGATACTTTTGATTTTGGCATAAGCATATGGGCTACGAACAATATCCATATGCAGCATACCTGGCAATTTGATATCATCTACATAATTGCCTTTGCCTTGGATAAAACGGGCGTCCTCCTTTCTTTTAATGGAGTGACCCATTCCTCCGATGGCCTTTGATGTTTTACACTTTATCATGATGTGATAATTGTCAATTTAAACTAAACAAATTCAGGTTCAGTGGAAGGCAATTCTTCTCCTCTGATCTTGGCGCCCGCATATTGGATGGCCTTTACAATATTGTTATAGCCAGTGCAACGACACAGGTTTCCAGAGATTCCCCAGCGAATTTCTTCCTCTGTAGGATTTGGATTCTTTTCTAGTAACTCTACCGCTCTTAGCATCATTCCTGGTGTGCAAAAGCCACAATGCAGACCATGGTTTTCTTTGAATCCCTCTTGTAAAGGATGCAGTCCCTCAACGGTAGCTAAGCCTTCAACTGTGATAATTGACTTGCCATCAGCCTGAATGGCCAACATAGTGCATGACTTTATGGATTTGCCATCTACCAAAATGGTACAGGCTCCGCAGCTTGAAGTATCACAGCCAATGTGGGTGCCGGTCATGCTAAGCTGTTCTCTTATGAGGTGTACCAATAGCAGGCGAGGCTCCACTTCTACGGTATGTGCTTCACCGTTTATGGTTACAGTTATTTCTTTTTTCATAATCGAATTGAATATTAATTGGATTAGAACTAAATGCGATCCATTGCTTTGTTGATCATTCGTTTCACCAAAACGCGAACCATGGATCGTTTATATTCCACATCACCTCGCAAGTCGGCAGATGGGTTGCAGTCTTCAGATGCAGCTTGGGCAGCCGCAGCAATAGTTTCTTCAGTCAATTTCTTGCCAATTAGGGCTTCCTCAGACCTGGCAGCTCTTAAAGGCGTAGCATTTACATTCGTTAGACCAATACCTGCCGATTGACATACACCATCTCCATCTAAAGCGATATGTACAGCTACACCAGCAGTAGCATAATCACCCACTTTACGCTCAAGTTTGTGATAGGCTGTTCCAGAACCTGCGGAAAGGCTAGGAATTCGGATTTCAGTTAAAATTTCGTTGGGTTGCAGTGCTGTCATATAGAAACCAAAGAAGAACTCATCGATAGGTATTGCTCTTTGTCCCCCAGGGCCAGTCGCAATGACTTCGGCGCGTAGGGCTAGCATGACCGCAGGGTGATCATTGGCTGCATCACCATGAGCAATATTCCCTCCGATGGTACCCATATTGCGAACTTGAGGATCAGCAATCAATTTGGAGGCATCCGTAAAAATAGGATAGGTTGATCGGATCAATTCGCTTTCTTCTAGCTCTGATTCGCGGGTCATGGCGCCTATCTTAAGATAGCCATCTTCTTCCTTGATGTACGAAAGCCCCGGGATATTATTGATATCAATCAAATGCTCCGGTGAAGCAAATCGCAGCTTCATCATGGGAATGAGACTGTGACCCCCCGCTAGTATTTTGGCTTCGTCACCATGCTTCTCTAGTAGAGCAATGGCTTCATCCAGCGTAGCTGGTGCATCATACTCAAAGGGTGCAGGTATCATTTATTGAAGGATTTGAAAAGCCCATAGCAGTTTAGTAAAAGGGCTTTCTGTGAATAAAAAAGAATAATGATGTAATTTTAGTAAATTTTTACTAAAAAATGCACAAAAGTGGATATAAATGCATTTTGCCACATAGAATTGCTTAAGTACTTACAGAGATGGGCAATAGTTTCGCCTTGGTGAGCTTTACCAGTAGGATTTTTGGAGATATAGGAAAGATATGGATCTGAGTAAACGGAGAGGCCTTGTAGAGAAGAACATGCCTCGAAGGCCATTTCTGTGCAGAGTGTTTTGGCGAAGGATGCGGTCCAGTCAGCAACGCCCCCCCTGCTTAAAGGACACGCTCAAGAGGTAGGTTCATTTACGTTAGACAACACTACTTAGATGGTGCTGGTGAACACAAGGCTGTCAATTCTCGGTAGGTTATGGGAGAGGCAGTGCCAATGTATGCCCTTGTTTTCGGACAAATAGAGGTTGCCGGTGGTTGATCCAAAGGCAAGGCGATCTTCATGATTGCAAAAAGAGTGGCGAAATACGATGTCAAAGCTGTTATTTTGTGGCAGTCCACTACGGAGTGCCTTCCAGTTTTGTCCACCATCTTCCGTCATACAAACACAGAGGGCAAGATCCTGTGCCACTCTTACCTCATCACTTATGGCGGGAATTACCCAAGCGCGATTCGGATCTTTATTATCTACTGCTAGGGCAAATCCATAATCAGCAAGGCCTTTTTTGTCCGTCACATTTTCCCAAGAAACCCCAGCATTGCTTGACCGAAAGATACCGCAGTGGTTTTGTTGCCAAATGACATCTGGATGGGTAGGGCACAACAACATTCTATGCGGATCATGTCCGACTTCTGCATCTGGATTAGGAAGGTAAGCGGCGACCAGGCCTTTGTTTCTAGGTGACCAAGACAGCCCACCGTCTTTTGTTTCAAATACTCCAGCGCAACTAACAGCAATGTACACATGATTGCTGTCCCGAGGATCGACTACTATGCTATGGATAAAGGGAAAGTCTCGCCCCGCTCCAAACCATTGATTCTGATCTTGTCTGCTAGGGTGATCCCAGAGAGATTGGACGAGTTTGAACTGTTGACCTCCATTGTCACTGTAAAAAAGTCCACCGGGTTCGGTGCCCAACCATAAACCACCGGGTTTATCAATACCGGCATGTTGCATCGCCCAGATCTTTTTTAAAGTAGCCGGCCGATCTGGGTAAACGAATGAACCTCTAGGGTATTTGGGAGTAGGGACCGCCTGCCAATTCTTTCCCAAATCATTACTAAAGTGAAGCTTTTGCCCCCAATGCCTATGGGCAATCCCGGCCCACCACGTATTGGTCCGTTCGTCTTCGTAGATCAAAGCCACGGGCATCCCGACAAAATGGACATCTTTAACTTGCCAACTCTCGACTCCTTTTTCGTAAACGATCAGACCTTTACTTGTCCCGACAAGTAACAATGGTGGTGAAGACATGCTGTTGAAATTTATATCCTTCTCTGACAGTAGTTGTGGTCAAAAAGACAGGCTTTATTTTAAGTGAAAGAATGGGGATTAGTAGATGCAGGATTTTAATTGAAACACTGATTCGTCAGAGGTTCTTTGCGTTGGATAGGCAGCAGTTTATCCGCCAGAAAGGGCTTGAAAAATAAGAATTTCGCTACTTTCCTTTAAGGGGTCTTGTAGGTGGATTCGATCTTGAATCAATTCTCCCCCTACAAAAATATTCACATGTTTGCGCAAGGCACCTTGTTCGTCCAGAAGATAATCTGTAATTCCGGGATAATGATTTTCAAATTGCTGGATAGCTTCAGCTACTGTCTCCCCGTTTACTGCTTCATCTTTCAGTTTGGGAAAAAATCGTCGTAAGGCGCCGGTACACTTTATGGTTTGCATCGATCCCGCTTTTTTAATCAACTTCAATAACGTTTGAGGTTAACCGTTGTCTTTTCTTCAGGATAAATCTACGGAAAAAGTAATAGAAGCTTCCATTGACCCACACCCCAAAAAGCAGACAAAACGTCCCCCAATAATAAAAAACTATTTCACCGGTCTTTAGTTCACTATAGCTGATCAGTAGACAGCCTGAAATGACAAGGGCAGCAGCAAGAAGTGTACGTACTCCTTTGTAATTAGCTAAGATTAGAAAAAGCGTGAAAAGAGCAAGGCCAATGGATATGTAAGAAGTCCAGCTAGGAGAATGATTATATATTTTGGTCCCGCTGCACAAGGTGATGGCGCTAGAGTAGGCAAGCAGGCAAAAATGACACTTGGGCAAGAGGGCAATGAGTATTCCTGTCAACACGGACCCGAGGCTAGAAGTAGTTGTCTTTCGACTTACTTCCTGCTTAGTTTGTTGCCTTTTACAGTGACAGGATTGTACTTTTGTAGACATTGCTCGGAATTGATAACTTTGTTAAAATTAGAAATAATTTCCTAAAATAACGGAAAAATGAAAGAATTGTTGGCGACCATATCGGATTGGACGAATAATAGTAAACCATTTGCTACAGCCACAGTGATTCAGACCTGGGGCTCGTCACCTAGACCAGTTGGTTCTACTATGTTGGTATCAGTAGACATGGAAATGGCTGGATCAGTTAGCGGTGGGTGTGTTGAAGGCGCTGTGATTAAGACCTCAGTGGACTTGATCAAAGAAGGGCAGAGCAAGCGACTTGCTTATGGTGTGACCGATGAAGATGCATGGGCAGTAGGTTTGAGTTGTGGCGGTAAAATGCAAGTGTTTGTAGAGCGATTTATTGCTTTCGATCCTCGACCAGCCGAACAGGCAGCTTGGCAACAACTTTCTCAGTGCTTGCAAAAAAATGAACCCTGTATTTTGCTGAGCCGCTTGGTAGATGGCGAAGGATTTCATGCGGTAGTTTTACCTGATGGTACAGTGGAGGGGCAAGATATTACTCCTTCCTTGAAAGCGGAAGCGTTGCGTGCTTATCAGGAGCGCAAACATCAGATTGTAGAAGTGGCAGAAGTCACCTACTTTGCGCAAGTCTTCCCACGCAAGCCGCAGATGCTGATTATCGGAGCTGCTCATATTACTGCCGACCTGGTTAGATTAGCGGCGATATATGACTTTGAGACTATTGTAATTGACCCTCGTGGGGTTTTCTCTGAAAAGACCCAATTCCCGCATCCTCCTGACCAAATTCTTTCCGCTTATCCGGCTGAAGTCTTACCAAATTTCACCTTGGACGCCTACACCTATGCCGTAGTACTATCACATGATCCTAAGATCGATGATAATGCGCTACATTTATTACTGCCATCTGAGGTAGCCTATATCGGCGCCCTAGGGAGTAGGAAGACGCATGCCAAAAGGGTGAAACGCCTGGAAGAAGCTGGTTTCAGTGAAGCGGATATTAGACGAATTAAAGCACCAATTGGTCTATCTATTAAAGCTAAAAAGCCGAAAGAGATTGCCATGAGCATCATGGCAGAGGTCATTAGTGTACAAAATGCCTTTTTGTAGTGCTGGCATTTGCTATTCAATTGTCTTATATTTAAGATCTTACAAAACGAAATAGTATGCAGTAACCGTAATGGACTGTTGTATACTGAATCATCTTAAACGAGTGGCCAATGCAAGATTTACTGTACCAACTTGGGGTACGGGAGGATACCCTGTCTCCCACCGAAAAACAATTCCTAGATGACAATGGATACCTCAATCTAGGACAATTACTCACCACCGCTGAAATTCAATTAATCCGCGATCGAATTGCTGATTTGCTGCTGATAGAAGGAGCACAAGCGGGTTCAGAATTGGCAGAGTCCGAGCACATCCGGTTTCCAAAAGAAGCAGGATCAGATCGATTGGCTGACCTGGTGAACAAAGGTCCTGTCTTTGATTTGTTTTATACGCATCCCAGGGTTTTGGCAGGTATTGCCCAAGTATTGGGGAAGGAAATTAAATTATCCTCCTTAAATTATCGAGCCGCAAAACCAGGGATGGGATTACAACGACTCCATGCGGATTGGCATGAAGCGGTTGATCCAGGAGATTATAAAGTATGCAATTCAATTTGGCTCCTCGACGATTTTAGCAAAGCTAATGGAGCTACTCGTTTGGTTCCTGGTACACACTTAAACGCTCAACTACCACAGGAGGTGATGACAAACCCCTTGGAACCTCACCCCAACGAATTGGTGATCGAGGCACCGGCTGGTTCTGTCTTTATTTTCAATTCGCATACCTGGCATGGGGGAACTACGAATACGACCGCTACCCCAAGGCGAGCGATCCACAGTTACTTTTGTCGTGGTGACCAACCGCAGCAGATCAACCAGAAGCGCTATATAACACAAGAAACAGTAGATCGTATTAGTGCGGCGGCTCGAGATGTACTAGCTGTTTAATAAGGGAGTTTTCGAATTTTCACAATAGATTTTTCCCGACCTCTTCATAGATATCAGCCCTATATTTTTTACTGATGGGGATTTTGTTTTCCCAGATGTGGCAATGATGATGTTTTATCTGACTTGTATTCTTTAGGTTGATAATATAGGAATGGTGTACTCTTTTAAAGGACTCAGGGAGTACTTGCTCTAATTTCTTCAGGCTGTGGTAAACGATAAAATGTTTCTCTTGGGTATATACCATTACATAGTCTTTAATGGCCTTGATAAATCCAATTTCAGGATAAGTCAATTGTCGGTACCCACCATTGGTTTTGATATAGATGTTTTCCTCCTTTTCTTCAAATTTGACCCTTGAATCAAAAGCATGAATTTTGTTGACAGCTATTAAAAATCGCTCAAATGCGATGGGTTTAAGAAGATAATCCAGGGCATTCTTGTCATAGCTTTCAGCTGCATACGCAGAATAGGCTGTAGTGAAAATTACTTTGGTAAGTGCGGGATCAAGCATACCGCTCAATTGCATGCCATTAAGCTCAGGCATCTCGATATCAAGGAATAGTAAATCTACTACTTGACCTTGCAGGTATTGAAATGCTTGCAATGGATTGTCAAAGGTAGCCACCAACTGCAATTGAGGCATCCTACGTATGTAATCCTCCAAAAGTTCTATGGCAAAAGGCTCATCATCTACGATAGCACATCTAATAATATTCATACCTGGATGGTTAATTTGGCTTCAAATACGTGATCATTATTGGGCCCCACCTGCAACTGATGTTGATCCGGGAATAATAATTGTAGGCGCTTGCTCAAGTTCTCTAATCCGATTCCCTTTTCCTTATTTTCACTCTTCGCCTGGCCATGAAGCATGTTGCTAACCCAGAAAACGAGCTTTTCTTGGCATGTTTTCAACTCAATGTGGACAAAATTATTAGGAACCGTTTTTCTAATCCCGTGCTTAAAGGCATTTTCCACCAGCGTAATGAGTAGAGCCGGCGGAATACTATGCTGAAGCATATCTCCCTCAATATCAAAGCTAATATCAACGTCTTTTACTCGAATGCGCTCCAAATCAATGTAAGCATTAAGGAATTCAATTTCTGTACTGAGTGGTACCATTTCTTTACGATCTTTCTCTAGCAAGTAGCGCATCATATAGGCTAATTTTTCGACAACCTCAGAAGCTTGAGCGGACTGCTTGTTCGTCAGTAGTAAGAGATTATTCAGGGTATTGAACAGAAAATGAGGATTGATTTGAAGCTTGAGGTATTTCAGCTCTGCCTCCAGGCGCTGATTTTCGACTTGCTGCTGCTTGGCCTGCAGCCTGAAGTATGCAAATGAAAATTGTACCGTGCTACTAATCATGATAACAAAGAAACACTCTATGGTAGTCCAAATAATAAAAGACCAAGGCCTGGCAAGAAAGCTATATTCCTTTTCGCCGATAATATGATAGAGCTTAATGCTAAAAACGCTGTGAATCACCACGCCAATGAGTATTATCACAAGTAGGCGTATTAAGTAAAGAAGTCTTTTTTTGTTGGGGCCTATTAAGTGGGGTAGGGCAAAGTAAGCGTGTCCAAAGACCAACCAGTACAAGTAGACACAAGTGGATAAGGTAATCAAAAGAGAAGCCTGTACGGAATATCTCTGATAGAGAGGAATAGACAAAACAAGGGGTAGGGCGAACCAAAACACGTTTTGGATATACCGATCGTTTCCCCAGATACTTCTAAAAAATCGCTGCATGTCTTTAAAGTTAAAGATTGATCAGCAGTATATCTGGCTTTTTAGATAGCTGGAAGCGAATACTGGACCGTTGGCGGCCTGAGATTGAAGAATGATCTAATTTTCAGGACCGAATATCTAATTGGGGCCTGAAAAAGGGAGAGATATCAGTAGTTTTTATCAAAAAGTAATTATGAAAAATCTTCTTAGCTTTTTGCAGTATGTTCTTAGTGTAATGGTGGGCTACATTGTCATGGTTCTTGGGCTTTTCTTGGCACAGGATTTAACTTTTGGAAGACCAGAAGTCGGAATAACGCCATTCTATACCATATTCTTTGTGGGAATTGGGAGTGTACTGGCAGCCGTAGCAGGTGGGTGGGTAGCCGGATTGATTAAGCACCAAAAGCAGTTGTGGCCTCAACAAATTATGTGTGTTTTACTCATCATCGAAAGTACATACTTGATGATGAATGGTATTCTGACTAACCCGATCTGGTTTGAGATGCTGGCGAGTGCTTCTTTGTTGTTCGGAGTATTGATGGGAGGTTGGATAGTAAATTATGGATGGGTCATGCCAAAGCGAAGCAGAGTTTGAGAAAAAGGAAACGATCACATGGCTGAAATAAGGGTCGGGTGATTTTCGAGTCGAGTGAAATGATGCTACCAGGACCGTTTCCTAGATTTCTTATGTATCGAAACTAGGAAACGGTAATAGAAGTTCACGCAACAATTAGATCGTTGGCCCCAAATAATAGATACCTTACCAAATACTCTTTCTTGATGCCCCTTACGCCCATAATCGGGTGTCTTCATCCACAAAAGCCCTGGTATCTCATCCTCGCCCATTGTCGGGCGTTATCACCCACAATCCAACACGAGCCTGACCTAACAATCACAAGAAAAGTAGCTAAAGCCCAGCGTGATCAATCACCGATTAATCACATTCTTGAATCTCGCTCGACGAGGCTGCACATCACCCAGGCGCTCTTTCTTGGCTTTTTCATAATCGGAATAGTTACCTTCAAAGAATACGACTTCAGAATTTCCTTCAAAAGCCAGAATATGAGTAGCTAGACGGTCAATAAACCATCGATCGTGGGAAATGAGAAGAACACATCCGGCAAAACTATCTAGTGCATCTTCCAGTGCTCTCAATGTATTCACATCAATATCATTGGTAGGTTCATCCAGCAACAATACATTACCTCCTTCCTTTAAGGTCATGGCGAGGTGAACACGGTTTCGCTCTCCTCCGGATAGCACACCGATTTTCTTTTGTTGATCTGTGCCGCCAAAATTGAACTTACTAATATAGGCTCTGGCATTTACAGTCGTATTGCCTACTGTAATAAGATCATTACCTTCAGAAATAACTTCGAAGACTGACTTTTCTGGCAATAATGCTTCGTGGCTTTGATCTACATAGGCCACTTGTACAGTGTTGCCTATCGTCACTTCGCCAGCATCCGGCTGTTCTTTCCCCATTAAAATGCGGAAGAAGGTACTTTTTCCTACACCATTAGGGCCAATGATGCCTACAATTGCATTTTTAGGAATGGACACATCCAGATTTTCGAAAAGAATGCGACCATCATAAGCCTTAGTCAAGCCCTTAGCGTCGATTACAACATCACCCAAGCGAGGACCAGGTGGAATATATAGCTCCAATTTGGCCTCTTTCGCTTTTACTTCCTCATCAGCCAGCTTGTCGTAAGCATTCAAACGTGCCTTACCCTTGGTTTGGCGAGCTTTAGGAGCCATTCGAATCCACTCTAATTCTCGTTCTAGTGTTTTTCTGCGTTTAGAAGCGGACTTTTCTTCCTGCTCCATACGTTTGGCCTTCTGTTCTAGCCAAGAAGAGTAATTACCTTCCCAGGGAATACCTTCTCCACGGTCAAGTTCAAGAATCCAGCCAGCAACATTATCGAGGAAATAACGATCGTGCGTTACGGCAATGACTGTACCGGGAAAGTTCTGTAGATATTGTTCTAGCCAATGTACGGATTCTGCATCCAAGTGGTTGGTAGGCTCATCGAGCAAAAGAATATCAGGGTTACTCAACAGCAAGCGACATAAAGCCACACGACGACGCTCCCCTCCAGAAAGTACCTTTATGGAAGTATCTCCTTCCGGGCAACGCAAAGCATCCATAGCCGTTTCGAGACGATTATCCAACTCCCAAGCATTGTGATGGTCTAGCTTGTCCATCAACTCTCCTTGCTTTTCGATGACCTTCATCATTTCATCATTGTCCATCGGCTCAGCAAGTTTCAAATTGATGGCTTCGTATTCGGCCATCAAATCCACAATCTCTTGTACCCCTTCCTCAACTACTTGACGAACCGTCTTTTGCTCATCCAATTGCGGTTCCTGTTCCAGAAAGCCGATTTTAAAGCTACCATCAAACTCGATCTTCCCTTCATAGTTTTTGTCTAGTCCGGCGATGATCTTCAAGAGCGAAGATTTACCGGAACCATTGAGCCCTAGGACGCCAATCTTGGCGCCATAAAAGAAGGAAAGCCAAATGTTTTTTAATACTTGCTTGTTTGGGGGGAAGGTTTTGCTGACCCCAGACATTGAGAAGATAATCTTATGATCTGCCATTGATAGGAATTTAAATTTGGGCTGCACTGCTCATTTTTGTGCTAAGTGTTTTAGGTGAAAAATCGGAGCATATGGCTACCAGCGTAAGACCTAAAGAACTAGCCTGAAAACAAAATGATCAGCGGGTTGAATGTAGTACCATGTAAGAAAAGGCCGGCGCTAAATATCCAAAGTTTACTAAGATTTGGCTAGATAAAATATTGGATATCTGCCGCGCTACTCAATAACTTATTTTTTACACAGCTTCTGACGGTGCAAATATAGTCGAAGTTCCTATTTTTAACTCAAAAATATGCGTCCACTTTCCGTCATAATCACTACGCTCAATGAGGCTGAGAATATTGAGGGGGTTATTGCTTCGGTAGAAGGGGCGAATGAAGTATTGGTTGTTGACTCCTTTAGCGAGGATAATACTCGTTTATTGGCCGAAAAAAAAGGAGCTACAGTTTTCGAAAGAAAGTATGAAGGGCCGGCAGATCAAAAAAATTGGGCCATTCCCAAAGCACGAAATGAGTGGATATTGATCTTGGATGCAGATGAACGAGTGACACCAGTCCTTTGGAAAGAAATTCAACAAATATTAGCGCAAAAGGATATTCCTTATGATGGATTTTGGATTAGCCGCCAAAATCACTTTATGAACCAAAAGGTCAACTATAGTGGTTGGCAAGGAGATGCTGTTATTCGATTGATCCGCAGAGATGTTTGCCGCTACAATGATAAACAAGTGCACGAAGAGATCGAAACTGAGGGAATTAGAATGGGGAAGCTATCTCATAAAATGGACCACTACACTTTTAAGAATGCGAAGCACTTTCTCGATAAGATGCAACGATACGGTGAATGGTCAGCTAGAGACCATGTAGCCAAGACTAAGTCCATCGGTATTTTGCAGTTGTTTGGTAAGCCCTTCTTCCGATTTATTAAGCACTATTTCATTCAGCGCGGATTTCTGGACGGGCGTGTGGGTTTTATCATTAGTGTGATCATGGCATGGGGGGTATTTTTACGTTATCTTTATATGTTGGAATTGAAAAAAACAGATACTTCCCAATCAAACTAAGCAAAATCATGCCGACATTAAAGTGTTATCTCTTCTTGTTATCTTTTTCTGTGATATTCTTGGTCGGTTGCAAATCGACCCAATCCATCAAGCAAGAAACTGCTTCAGAGAATATCAATTCTAAACCGAAATTCGCCTTTGATTTTGCGGAATCTGAACAATTGATGCCCCTCCTGGATAAGGCCAAGGAAGAAAGCAAGTTGGTTTTTGTTGACTTTTATACGGATTGGTGCCTCCCTTGTCGGTTGATGGAAAAAGATGTATTCATGGATAGAGAATTGGGAGATTTTTTCAATAAGAACTTCATCAATTACAAAGTGGATGCTGAAAAGGGAAATGGCGTCAACCTCGCCCAAATTTTCAATGTGAAAGCCTATCCTACCTTATTATTCCTCAATGAAAAAGGCCAGGTACTAGAGCGCAAAGAAGGCGCCGCTTACCATTCTGAATTGAAAGCCATGGCAGAGAGTGCTATGACGAAGCGATAGAATTGACTCACTTTTGGCTACCTTTGCGGCAAACCAAAACCTTCTCTGATAATTTTTTGTGGGCAGGGTTTTAGGGGAGAGAATTTCGCCCAATGGAAGGGAAACTTTTGCCTAAATGACGGACTCAAAATCACAAAAATCACCAGAGAATTATAAAAATTGTATGTTTAAAATAGAACATATTGGCATTGCTGTCAAGGACCTAGAGGCTAGTAATGAGCTTTTTGCCAAACTTTTGGGTCGCCCCCATTATAAGATAGAGGAAATAGCAAGTGAGCATGTGAATACCTCTTTTTTTCAGACGGGAGAGTCAAAAGTTGAATTGCTGCAGGCTACGGCTCCAGAAAGTGCCATCGCCAGGTTTATCGACCGGAAAGGGGAAGGCATTCACCACATAGCCTTTGAAGTTGAGGATATTAAAGCTGAGATGGAACGCTTAGCTGCGGAGGGTTTTCGACTTTTGAACGAAGAACCTAAACGAGGGGCCGATAATAAATGGGTATGTTTTTTGCACCCTAAATCAGCGAATGGTGTTTTAGTAGAATTGTGCCAAAGTATTCCTGAAGAATAATGGATATATACATCTACCTAATCGCCATTCTGGGGGCAGCTATAGCAGGGGCGATCAATACGATGGCTGGCAATGGATCGGCTATTACCTTGACCATCTTAACAGAATTACTCGGCCTACCGGCCAATATGGCTAATGGGACCAATAGAGTGGGCGTTTTTACCCAGACACTAGGAACGACCTATGGGTTTCACCGGAATGGGAAGCTCCAAATGGAACGCTCAAAGTTATACATGGTCTCTACGGTCATCGGAGCCGTCATCGGTGTGATTGTTTCCACCAAGGTTAGCAATGAGCAATTTAAAAGTGTATTCCGATTTTTGATGATCATTATGTTGTTTGTAATCGTCATCAAGCCCCAGAAATGGCTCAGAGAAACAGATACTAGCAAGAAGGTCAATCCTTGGATCGTGATTCCGGCCTATTTAGGAATTGGCTTTTATGGTGGGTTTATTCAAATGGGGATGGGGGTCGTATTTTTGGCAGTTACGGTCTTATGGGCACACTTCAGCCTAATGGATTCTAATGTGATGAAAAGTGCTATCGTAGGTGTCTATACCTTATTAGCATTGTTTATTTTTCAATGGAATGGACTCATTGATTGGAAAATAGGAGGGATAATGGCCATCGGGCAAGCGGCGGGAGGTTACTTAATGGCAAATTATGCGTCAAAGTATCCGCAGGCAAATGTCTGGGCTCATAGAATATTAGTCGTGATTGTGATCCTAGCTATTATTAAGCTATTCAACTTGCATCAATTTTTTATCGAGCTCTGATGGTTTTTGTGACCATGTCCAGTAGCTAGGCGGATCCATGTAGGCAAACTGATTGGCAGCCTCTTTGACAAACGGACTAACACCTAGCGGAAAGGTTTTTTAGTTAATACCCCAACTTCAAAACAAAAAATATCAGAGAACTTGCTGACAAAAGGAAACTAATCCTTAACCCATCTTGTTTGTGCCAGGAGAAGACAGCTATAAAGTGCAAAAGGCATTAAGAAATAGCTGCCCAGAACTGGTAGCGTTTTTCCTCAACCCGACACTCAATTATCTATTGAATAGCCGTTTATGAAAGGCTATCCAATAGGTTTTTTTTTGCAATTAATTGATTAATCGCTGTACTAGACGTATAAAATAAAGAGCGTCTATACAGAAAAAAGTGTTCGAAATGTTGAATGTTAAAGAGTTGATTTCGGTCTCTCTCATCTTGTTCTCGGTGATTGATATTATTGGGAATGTTCCCATCGTGATCGACCTGAAGCGTAAGGGAATCAAAATTGAATCCGGGAAAGCATCCCTGGTGGCTTTGTTGATCATGACACTTTTTTTGTACGGGGGAGAAGCCTTGCTTCATTTGTTTGGAGTGGATGTCGCGTCCTTTGCCGTAGCAGGTGCTATTGTAATTTTTATTATTGGCTTAGAAATGATCCTTGGGGTAGAAATATTTAAACATCAGGAAGGATCAGGGAAAGGTACTATTGTGCCAATTGCATTTCCCTTGATTGCTGGGGCAGGTACCATGACGACTATTATTGCCCTGAAGGCCAAATATGATGTTGTCAATATCCAATTGGGGATTGTCTTGAATATCCTTTTGGTGTTTCTTGTACTCCGGTTCTCAGATTGGATTTCTAAAAAATTAGGAAGGGATGGAGCCAATATATTACGCAAAGTTTTTGGTATTATCCTACTTGCTATTTCGATAAAGCTGTTTAAGGATAACCTGGCCAGCTTTAAGCTGGAGTAGAATACACGAATGACGAAGACTTCCATCCTTAGTTATGGAAGTCTTTGTCTCAGTATCCCCCTCGCCGTTGTTGTGTGTTATCACCGACAACTCCCCGCCATTGTCACATGTTATCACCAACAATTCCATGAACCCCAGCACTCATCGCTTTACAATCCTCCAACTTTGCATTTGCCCTGCTCGATCTATGTATTGAATAAAATATATGCCGGGAGCAATTCCTTTCATGGACCAGTTATCCCTGTCGGCAGTGATCCGTTTTTGCGCTACAATACTTCCTCTAACATCAATGATTTGTAAATGCAATTCATCCTCATTGAATTTTCTTACCTGCAATTCAGTATGTACGGGGTTGGGAAAAAAAGACAAACTTGCTTTCGAACTCAATTCCACCGACTGAATCGAAGAGTATGCATAACTCCCATCATAGTCGATTTGCTTGATCCTGTAGTAGTGCAACCCTCCTCCAGGCCGAGGATGGATAAATGTGTATTGCCGTTCGGTTTGACTATTGCCAGCACCCTTTACCGAACCAATAGAACGGAAGTGCTTCCCATTGCCACTCCACTCTATTTGGAATCGATCATTATTGGATTCTGTGGAGGTGCTCCAATCCAAACGCACATCCTCCCCGTCTCTTTTTGCAGTAAAAGAAGACCATGCTACGGGTAGCAGACTGGAAACAGTACGGAAGTCAATATCTCTAATATTGCCACATTCGTCTAAGGCATAGAGAGAAACCCCATAGTCCCCTGGATCAGCAAAGGTATGCGTCATGAGGTTGCTCGGATCTTGCTGTGGTGGGGCTAGACTCCCATCGCTAAAAGCATAGAGATATATAAAACCACCTACGGAACTTGAAGCATCAACCTCGACAGTTTTATTATCAGCTTTGATGTCGACTTGATTGATGATAGCATCTACCGGATTCGGATCTTTGGTCGTGAAGTAGACTTCATCAATGACAATATCCTCATTGTCTTCGGAAGCGGTTAGACTAAATTGGAGAGAAACATGTGTAGCTTTTTGCGGGTTGGTATAGGCCCCATCATCAGGCAAGGGCCAAGCAAGGTCATCATCATGTATGGTATAACAATACTCTAGATAACCATCGCCTAGCACATCAATCTGTTGTATTCCTTCTCCAGGTATATCTAGGATAGGGTAGGAGGTGATAACATTGGCTCCTGCATCTTGAAAAATCAAACTCGCTCGAAACCGATCACTTGCTTCAAACTCATCCGTCACGGCTGCTGGCGAAAACCATCGAAAACAGACTTCTGATTGACTATAGCAGTCAAGTCGGACAGGCCTGAATGTAACCTGAGGAGCAGGCCCGCCAAAGGTCTGATTCAAGTATAGGGCTTGTTTTCCCAGGTAAGGAAAAAATTCTCCGTTGACATTTCCTGGGAATCCAGTAAAATTGCTACTAGTACTGCTAAGAATCCCCAATTCCTGAATTTGCCCTTCAAAGCTCGTGTATTGCAGTACATTTCTTCGATAGGGAGGGACTCGGTTGACGCTATTGGATAAAGCCGTTAAATCCGCAGGGGTAAGATCATCCTCCAAGGAAAGCACAAAGCGATCTAATTCAAATTTGGGCTCCCTTGGCCAAAGGCTAAATTGTAAAACCTTTCCGAGGTCTTTGTTTTGCACAACATAATTGCCTGGAAACCCCCCACGGGCCTGCAAGGCAACTTTCTGCCAATGAAATTGCCCTGCTGGTGAGGAGTTCGGTAAGTTAGGACTGAATGAACGCAAGGCTTTGCCAAAGCCATCTGGGAGGTAGAAACTGCTCCCACCGTTCGCATTTTTGTATCGGATGTATAAATAATACGTGCCTGATCTAGCAAACTGGACATAATAGTTCACCTTGGCGTCCTGCAAGGCGTCAACTCCCCGGCCATTGTTCCCCTGTACGCCTCCTTCCGCTCGCAAAGCCTGACCATTGCTAGCATCGGGGGCATTAATTGTATTCCAAGATTGTAAGTTGGGGTTAGCTGGGTTGTGATCAAAGTACATGCTGAAATCCTCCGCCTCGATCGCCAAAAAGTTATCGGCAGGGCTTTGTAGAAAAAGAGGACGATTTTGGGCAATAAGGAAAGGTTGTCCCGCCCAGTAGAAAGCTACTAGTAGACCTAATAGTGTGTGTTTTCTCATAATGTTTGCGATTGGGGGTCTGCTATCAGATTCACAAAGTGATTCAGCATAGCAGAACTATCGTATATAATAGAGTCTGGTCAATACAACAAAATAGGGTCCGGGAAACTATAGGGGGCCTGTCTTAGATAGCGACAGCGCCCCTAATGCACTTGTCTATAAATGCATCTAGATAAGTAGATAGAAGATTTGGGTTTTAGGAGAATTCTTAGGTATTAAACGCAGAAATTTGTAGGGCTAAATTAGCAAAAAATGTTATGCATATCGTAGTATTATCCAAATTAATTCGATCTGGTCCATTGTGGATTCTTTTGAGAAAGGGATTACATGGACTTTCTAGCAGAAATTACCTAGGAAAAAAGAAGTTTTTAGCTTGCAACCAACCCTTCACCCAGGCTTTGGTGAAATCCATTCATAATTCGATCTAGAGTTCGCAAACCCTAGGCTGTTGCTTGCTAAATAAGCATGGACCCTAGGCTAGTCTTAAAGAGATCCCTACTCGATAAGTGTAAAGCCAGCGGTAGTATATCAAATGCGTGGATACCTGGGCTTATCCCCAGCCATTGTTGCGTGTTATCACCAACAATTCCATGCATTTGATACATTACAAACCAGCCGGCGAAACAAACCAGCTTAACTTCACACTTCCACCTTATCATTCAAGGTTTCCAGCACCTTCTTGGCCCCTTGCAAACTCCTCACTCCATCTTTCACAAGGATAAGGTGACGATTACTTTGTTTCATGCCGAATCCGATTTCATGCCCTTTACTAGAAATGAAAGCAATGATTGCATTAAAAATTGGACTCTCATAATAAGGAGATTGTGGGTTTTCCACAAAATAACAGCGCAGTTTATTCTTCTTCAAGATGATGCGCTCAAAACCGAGCTCTTTGGCAATCCAACGAAGCCGGAGACCATCAAAAAGAGATTTAACTTCTTGAGGGAGTGGACCAAATCGATCTCTCAAAGTCTTGTCAAAGATCTCAATCTCGTCCTCTGTTTCTAGCTTATCCAATGCCGTATAAAGACTCAATCGCTCCTGTATATTGCTGACATAATCATCAGGAATCAACATCTCTACGTCTGTGTCCACTTGTACATCTCGAACGTATTGCGGATTCTTCTCTAGGTCTTCTTTGAAAACATCCTTGAACTCATTTTCCTTCAACTCTTGTATGGCTTCTTCAAGGATACGTTGATAGGTCTCGTAACCGATTTCAGATATGAAACCACTTTGCTCACCGCCGAGAAGGTTTCCCGCTCCTCTGATGTCTAGGTCACGCATGGCTATGTTGAAGCCACTACCGAGATCAGAATATTCCTCTAGAGTCCGTAGTCGCTTTCTAGCATCAGAGGTTAGCGTAGACATGGGGGGGCTAAATAAATAGCAGAAGGCTTTTTTATTAGAGCGACCTACGCGTCCACGTAGCTGGTGCAGATCACTCATGCCAAATTGATTGGCATTGTTAATCAACATGGTATTGGCATTGGGAATGTCCAAGCCCGTTTCGATGATATTCGTACAAACCAAGACATCGAATTGCCCATCAATGAAATCTAGCAAGGCTTTTTCCAATTGTTTGGGTTCCATCTGCCCATGAGCTGTTCCTACATCCACATCTGGACACATTCGTCGAATCATTGCCGTAATGTCTGGTAGCGTTTTTACCCGATTATGGACAAAGAAAACTTGCCCCCCTCGGTGTACCTCATAATAAATAGCTTCTTTAATCAATTCTTCACTAAAGATGCGTACTTCGGTATGAATAGGCTGACGATTGGGAGGAGCAGTTCGAATGACCGATAAATCCCTGGCCGACATGAGGCTAAACTGCAGGGTTCTAGGAATCGGTGTGGCTGTAAGCGTCAAGGTGTCAACATTGACTTTTAGGTTGCGTAACTTCTCCTTGGCAGATACCCCGAATTTCTGCTCCTCATCGATCACCAGTAAGCCCAGGTCTTTGAATCCTACATCTTTATTCAACAAAGCGTGAGTACCGATTATAATCTCGATACTGCCTTCTTTTAATTCCTTGAAAATGGCGCGTTTTTGCGCAGCAGTTCGGAAACGATTTACATAATCTACCCGTACGCCAAAATCTTTTAAGCGTTCACTGAAAGTTCGATAATGTTGTAAAGCTAAAATAGTGGTTGGAACCAAAATGGCTACTTGTTTTCCATCTGAGACAGATTTGAAAGCTGCACGAATCGCGATTTCTGTCTTACCAAAACCTACATCTCCACAGATCAAACGGTCCATCGGGTAGGCCTTGGACATGTCTTCTTTTACTTCATTCGTAGTCTTCAGTTGATCCGGCGTATCTTCATATATGAACGAGGCTTCCAATTCATTCTGCAAGTATCCGTCTTGTGGGAAGGCATGCCCCTCGCTAGCTCGCCGTTTTGCATATAACTTAATCAGCTCAGCTGCAATGTCTTTGACTTTCTTCTTGGTACGACTCTTCAGGCTTTTCCATGCTTCAGAACCCAGCTTGTTCAGTTTGGGAACATGACCTTCTTTACCACTATATTTCGAGATCTTGTGCAAGGAGTTAATGGAAACGTACAGGATATCATTGTTCTTATAGATTACCCGAACCGATTCTTGAACATGCCCATTAATATCAATCTTTTCAAGGCCGGAGAACCGCCCTACACCATGGTCGATGTGGGTGATAAAGTCGCCTGGCCTAAGCTCCCGGAGCAATTTCAGGTTGACTGCTCGATCCTTGGTAAACCCTCTTCGTAGCTTATATCTATGGAAGCGATCAAAGATCTGATGATCTGTAAAACAAGCAATTTTTAGGTCTTTGTCGATGAATCCTTGATGAATCGATACAGAAACTGGATGGAAACTTACTTCTGCATCTAAGTCTTCAAAGATGGCATAGAATCGCTCAATCTGTTTGGCGTTTTCTGTTAATATGAAGTTTTCTATACCTCCTTTGCTCTGTTCATTGAGCGCGTCAATTAGTAAGGCAAAGTTCTTGTTAAAACTCGGTTGAGGTTGAGCTTGGTATACGATGGAAGAATTGTAAACGATTGGCTGAACTTTATCGGTCAGACCAATGATATGATGTTGTTCAACGTCTCGGATAATCTCATTCGGCCGAATAAAAGCTCGATCTCGGAAGATTTCCGCTAGCTCCCCTTCATCTAGTATGGTAATGGTTTTTGCAAATTGCTCAGCTTTTTCGAAGCATATGGCAAGACTATCCAGCAGTACCTGGAAGTCTTTCACCCAGATTACAGTATTCTCGGGAAGTACATTGAAAATTGATACTTTCTGATCTTGCTGAAACTTGGTGTTGATATTCGGTATGATGGAAACCTTAGAGATATTCCGGACAGATAACTGCGTGAAGGGATCGAAGGTGCGTATACTTTCTACATCTTCGTCAAAGAGCTCTATCCGGTACGGGTATTCGTTTCCATAGGAAAAGATATCGATGATCCCTCCTCTAATGGAGAATTGTCCAGGTTCATAAACGAATTCTTCTCGACTAAAGCCACATTCCGTTAAAATCGAACGGATTGTCGCTACGTCCATTTGTTCGTTTACGCCGAACTCAATACGGGTTTGTTCGAGGATCTCCGGTGCGACCACCTTTTCAAATAAAGCCTCTGGATAAGTGACCACAATTTCTCCCTTGGAGGTACTAGAGGTGATCTTATTGATCGTCTCCGTCCGTTGCAATACATTGGTGTTTTCCAAGGTCTCAAAATTCCTGGGCCGTTTGAATGAATCGGGAAAGAACCGAACAGGTTTCTTCCCAAACAACCCTGCCAGGGTATTTTGAATGTAAGCGGCTTCTTCCTTATCTATAGCAATGAAAAGATGATGGCGTGGAGCGTTATGATAACTTCCCGTCAAGACAAAGCATTCCTGCGCTCCCATCATTCCGAGCAATCTTACTCGAGCGGGAGTGTCTTGATCAAGGGCCATCTGCAGTTGCTGAGTTCGTTCATCCTCGCGATACAAACTCAGCAGTCGGTCAAGATTACTCACGGCTGCAAAGATACAGCTAGCCCCCTACTTTCCAAGTTTAAAAACTGAAAACCCTCATTTGCAGGTGTTTTCAACTGCAAAAAGAGTTTTCATCTGCAAACTGCCCCGCAATTTTAGGGTTTATGCTTTGCTGGGACGTGCTGCATGAGGTAGTTACTAAGCAAATTATACAAATGTCTACTGGTATTCTTACCCTCACGAATACTGTGGGAACGATTGGGATAAGGCATTACCTGAAACTGTTTATTATGAAGGATAAGTTCATTGATTAGGGCTTCTGCATTTTGATAATGCACATTGTCATCTCCGGTTCCATGTACCAGCAATAGATTCCCTTTGAGGTTTTTCGCATAAGTGATAGGCGAGCCTTCAATAAAATCTTCCTCATTTTCACTAGGTAAGCCCATGTACCGCTCCTGATAAATATTGTCATAAAACAATTGATTAGCAACAGGAGCTACAGACATACCTGTTTTATATATTTCTGGATACCTAAAGAGTAAGTTCAAGGTCATTGAACCTCCACCACTCCAACCCCAAACGGCGACTCGCTCAGGATCGATGAAGGGCCACTTAAGTACTTCTTTAGCCGCCATAGCTTGGTCTCGAGAATTAATTACGCCGATTTTGCGATATATACTTTTCCGCCAATCTTTTCCCTTCAAACTAGGCGTTCCCCTATTATCCAAGGTAACTAGCACATAGCCTTGTTGAGTGAGATAAACATCGTAGAGTGACAACCAGCGATCTACTGCAGTTTGTCCCCAAGGTTCTCCATAAACATGAAATAAAACCGGATACTGCTTGGAAGGATCAAAGTTGTGAGGCTTCAGTACACGACCATCCATCTCTACACCATCAGCAGTAGTTACCTGGAAGAAATCGACGCTTGGCCAATCCAAGGTTTTGATCTTAGCCTGGTAAGCCTTATTTCGAACCAAATGTTTGACAAGACCGTGATCTGGGAGTTTGATGAAATCAGTCTGACTAGGCTTCTCTACGCTAGAATATTGGTGGATGGCATACTGACCGTCGGGAGAAATATTGTAGTTGTGTATTCCTCTTGTAGCCTTAGGTGTTAATCGATCTAGAGCACCGCTTCCATCCAGTTTTACACGATGTAAAAAACGTTGCGTAGGGTTATCGGGAGAAGCATTAATATAAGCAAATTCTCCTCTTGGGTCTACCCAGTATAACCTTGCAATGTCATAGTCTCCTGGCGTGAGTAATTGTACTTTGCTTCCGTCCAGCGGAATCTTGTAAAGCTGACGCCAGTCTCCCTGCTCTGAGAGACGTAGCGCAGCATCTCCTTTATCTACTATATAAAGATCAAATACCTCAAAGGATGAAGTGGCATCTGGATGGTCGATATCAATCCAGGTATCGGATTTTTCTTCAAAAACTAGTGTGGCAGTACCCGTTTTAGGATTTGCAATCCAGAGCTTATAGTGATTCTGTTTTCGATTCAGTTGTTGTACAAGGATGCGATTCTCATCAATCCACTGGAGGCGAGGCAAATAATGTTGTTTTGGATCTCCAGGGATAGCCAAGTCTTGGATTTTTCCAGTTTTGATATCTACTGTTTTGATACGGCAGGCAGATGGAGAGACACCGACTTTTGGATATTGAACCGGAATCAATTCAGCATAATTGGAGTCTGTATTATTGATCATATAGAAATTTCCAATCTCACTAGCATCGACTTGCCAATAGGCGATCATGCCTCCCTCAGGGCTCCATCGAAACCCGTCGCGACAGCTGAATTCTTCCTCATAAGCCCAATCAAAAGTACCATTGATCAAGGTGGTACTCCCATCCTTGGTTAAAGCTTTGGTTTCGCCAGAAGCCAGGTCTTCTAAGTAAAGATTGTTTTGACTAACATAGGCTACCTGCTTTCCATTTGGAGAAAACTTAGTAAACATTAGAGAGGAAACGGGCTTATCTGCTCCCAGCTGTTTTAGTGTCTGCTTATTACGGTCATAAAGCCAGTAATCGCCTCGGGTATTGGCACGCCATACTCTGGCTGTGTTGGTAAATATCAACAACTGTTGTTCATCTGCTGACCAACTGTAGGCAGATATGGACAGCGGTTTTCCTGTCTTTTTAGGGGTGAGCTGTTCGGCTGTGACCCAAGAAGTGCGACTTTTTTTCGCAGGGTCATATTTGATGATGTCTCTTGCTTTAGGAACAGTAATAGATGGTTCCAATGTCGTATAGGCTTTCCCTCCTTCCAACCATTGAGAGGGGCCAAACCTTTCTAACCTGAATTCATCACTTGCATATATTCTATCCAAGCTAAGCTGACTGTCCTGAGCAGATAAAGAAATGGATAGTAGTAGCGCAGCAATGACGATGGATCTTTTCATCCCTAGTGATTCGTTTAATGAAATAGAAAAGTAAATAATTTTCGGCAAGGCAAAGTACAGCGGTAAGTGCGGAATGCGATAAAGAAACCGATTTCAAGTGTATTCTCCTGTTTTGTTTAACTAATTCGTGTTTTCAGGCCGTAAATTTTAAACAAAACACGGAAAGCGCTGTTGAATCCCCTGTGTAAATCAAAATCCTTTTTAGACAAATTTCGTGGACAATCATAAAATGAGGTGAATAAGCGCCTGAAGGTAGTGTTGAATTTCATTTTTGAGTGTCTTCAAACACGAGATTTGTCGAAGAACCACAAAATTTAAAAACTTGTCAAAAAAAGTCATTGTTATCGGTTCTGGTTTTGCTGGTCTAGCTGCTGCCTGTAGCTTAGCGGATAAGGGTTTCGATGTACAGATTCTTGAAAAAAACAAAGTAGCTGGCGGCCGTGCGCGTAAGTTTGAGGTAGATGGTTATACTTTCGATATGGGCCCCAGTTGGTATTGGATGCCTGACGTATTCGAACAATTCTTTGCTCGCTTTGGGAAGAAAGTATCCGATTACTATGACCTGGTCCGACTAGATCCCTCATACAGTGTATTTTTTGACAAGGGAGAAGTGATGGAGGTCCCGGCCAAAATGGATGAACTCAAACAAATGTTTGAGTCTTATGAGTCAGGTAGCGGAGTTCAATTGGAAAAATTTCTGAAAGAGGCAGCCTACAAGTATGAAGTGGGGATGAATGAGTTTGTCCAGAAGCCTGGACATTCAATTTTTGAATTTGCAGATTTAAGAGTTGTTTCAAGCCTTTTCCGACTGCAAATGTTCCAATCGATGTCGAATCACGTGCGCAAACTCTTCAAAAACGAGCGCCTGATTCAACTTTTAGAGTTTCCTGTTTTATTTCTAGGAGCGACACCAGAAAAAACACCTGCTTTATATAGCCTTATGAATTATGCTGACCTTGTCTTGGGGACTTGGTACCCAATGGGAGGAATGCACAAGATCATAGAAGGGATGCTTAGTTTGGCTAAAGAATTAGGAGTGAAAATCGAACTTAATCAAGAGGTTAAGGAGATCTATGTCCCCAATGGTCATGCTACTAAAGTTATTACTAACCAAAATGAATTTGACGCCGATATCATCGTAGGAGGCGCGGATTATCATCACGTAGAACAGCAACTACTTCAGCCCAACCATCGAATGTATTCACCGAAATACTGGGATAATCGCACTATGGCGCCTTCTTCTCTTTTGTTTTATCTCGGAGTCAATAAACGACTAGACAATCTACATCATCACAATTTGTTTTTTGATGAAGACTTTAGTGCCCACGCTATTGAGATTTATGAAAAACCTAGTTGGCCCAGTAAGCCTCTTTTCTATGTTTGTGCGCCATCCATTACTGATTCATCTGTAGCACCGGAAGGGCATGAGAATCTTTTTGTCCTGATTCCCTTGGCACCCGATTTAGAAGATACCCCTGAACTGCGCGAAAAATATTATCACATCGTTATGGATCGCTTGGAAACTCTCACTGAACAATCGATCAAAGAACATGTAGTTTATAAGCGATCCTTTGCACATCGTGATTTTGAAAAGGATTACCATGCTTTTAAGGGCAATGCCTATGGCTTGGCCAATACCTTGACACAGACGGCTTTCCTCAAGCCCAAACTGAAGAGCACCAAGGTGTCAAACCTGTTCTTTACAGGACAACTTACCACGCCCGGACCAGGAGTTCCTCCTTCTTTGATTTCCGGGCAAGTGGTTGCTGAAGAAATAGCAAAAGCTTTTTAATATAGAAGGTAGTTACATCGAACAATCAGAGTAACTTAAAACGATCTGCCATTATGATGACACTTTATAACAAGACCTGTCAAGAGTGCAGCCAGTTGATTACCAACAGGTATAGTACTTCTTTCTCTTTGGGGATAAAGGTGTTTGATAAACGATTCAGAGCACCCATCTACGCCGTGTATGGATTCGTAAGATTTGCGGATGAGATTGTTGATACTTTCCATGACTTCCCCAAAGCAAGCTTGTTAGAACGATTCAGGAAAGACACTTACAAAGCCATTGAGGAGCGAATCAGTCTGAATCCCGTGCTACATTCTTTTCAGGAAGTAGTACACAAGTACCAAATCGAAAGAGAGTTGATTGATGCCTTTTTAGATAGTATGGAAATGGATCTCTTTTTCCATCGATATGAAGATAGCCTGTACAAGAAGTATATATATGGATCGGCAGAAGTAGTTGGATTGATGTGTCTCAGGGTTTTTTGTGAAGGAAATACATCTCAGTACGAGGCGTTGAAGTCACCTGCAAAAAGTTTAGGCTCTGCTTTTCAGAAGATCAATTTCCTACGGGATATGAAAAGTGATTTTGATGAACGAGGACGAGTCTATTTCCCCGGCGTAGACTTTACGAAGTTTACGAATGAAGAGAAATTGATGATAGAGGCAGATATTAAGAAGGATTTCGATGATGCTTATAAAGGAATTATTCGTTTGCCAAAAGGAGCTCGCTTTGGCGTATACTTGGCTTATGTTTATTATATCAATCTGTTCCAGAAAATTAAGAACTCACCAGTGACTAGAGTGAAGGAAGAGCGAATTAGAGTGAATGATCGGAAGAAGATATATCTATTATTTCAGTCTGCCCTTAGAAATGGGCTCAATATTCTCTAAGTTATTTTGAAGGAACTAAAAATCGAATGGGGCCCAAGTGGAATGGGTAAGGCAGAGCGCTGGTTTGTTTATGCGTTGGTTTACCTATTTCTTTCTGGATTGGTTGCCCATTTGGTTCCTAGTATTTACCCTTTTACCCGTTATACGACTGACCTATTCCTGTTGATGGTCAACGGGACGCTCCTGTACTTCCTATTTCAGAAGAACCAGGATAGCAAGTTATGGTGGTGGGCGGCGATTACCTATCTCGGGACATTTACATTAGAGGCTTTGGGGGTAGCTACAGGAAAGGTCTTTGGTGAATACCACTACGGGGAAACGATGTTTTTGCAGTTATTTGAGGTTCCCTTAGTAATTGCGCTGAATTGGACGGTCCTCATTCTCGCCGTTAACAACTTAATGAGTAAACTGACTACTCATCCTTTACTATTGGCAACCCTCAGCGGTATATTTATTGCCTCTTATGACTATTTCATTGAGCCGGTGGCTATTCGATTAGACTATTGGCAATGGGAGTATGGCGTCATTCCCTTACAGAACTATCTTGCATGGGCCGTAATTGCTCTGATATTTTCTCTATTACTCCATTTTTGGAAGATTCGTTTTAGAAGTCCTTTGCTGAATATCTATTTGGTCGTCCAATTCATCTATTTCATTTTACTTAACCTCTTGCTATAATCTCGGCTCGCAATGAAACATTATGATTACATAATAACAGGAGTAGGAGGGGCAGGACTGAGTTTGATCCATCATATTTGTGAAAGCCCTCTGCGGGACAAGCAAATACTGCTGATTGATAAAGATGGAAAAGACAGTAATGATAGAACCTGGTGTTTTTGGGAAGCAAAAGGCGGCCCTTTCGATAAGATTGTCTATCGCTCCTGGGATCACCTAAGTTTTCATGCGGAAACCTATAGCAGGGATTTCAAAATCGACCCCTATCAATATAAGATGATTAGGGGGATCGATTTTTATAGATATGTGCAGGACAAAATAATTGACTATCCGAACATAAAATGGTTGCATGCAGAAGTAGAAGATATTGTTAACAAGGAAGGAAAAACACAAGTAAGGGCAGGCGGTCAAATATACACGGCAGATTGGTGCTTTAATAGCATTCTATTCCGACCTATTAATAAAGAAGATACGAATTACCTGGATCAGCACTTTAAAGGATGGGTAATAAAAACAGAGAAACCTTCTTTTATCCCTGATCGGGCGACCCTAATGGATTTTCGTATTCCACAGGAGGGAGAAACGCGTTTTCTTTATGTCCTTCCAATTGATCGCCACCGAGCTTTGGTAGAGGTAGCTATCTTCTCTAACAACCTTCTGAATTCAAAAGCCTATGATCAGATTCTAGATCAATATATAAGCGATTACATTACAACATCGGCCTATCAGGTAACACATGAAGAATTTGGAGTTATACCGATGACCGATTACCCCTTTGCACGTTCAGAGGGAAGGGTCCTTCACATTGGTACGGCTGGAGGAGACACGAAGGCTTCTACGGGTTATACCTTTTGGCGCATGCAAGAACACTTATTAAAACTAGTTGAACAGTTGGCGAAACAAGGGGACCCTCTGGTGAATACTAAGCTCTGGCAGAAACGATTCAATCTCTATGATTCTACGCTACTACGTGTTCTTCGAGAAGAGCGTATGGCGGGAGATAAGATATTCACCCTCCTTTTTAAAAAGAACCCACCCAAGCGATTATTACGGTTCTTAAATGATGAATCCAATATTCTGGAAGAATTAGCTTTGATGTCGACTGTTCCTATGGGCGTTTTCCTGAAAGCCTTTTTAGAGGAAACAATCAGAAAGAAATTACCAACGCAGCCGAATTTGCCTACTTGGGGTTATGAATCTAGTACGATAGTATAAAGGATATGGGAGGAGTTGAAGATGGTGTGGCAAGCGGGCAAAAAAATTTTATGTGCTATGGGAACTTATTCAAGAGCTTTTCAGTTCTATTTCACGCAGAAATGAGTTTTTGTTTTGCCGCTTTGCGGCAGTCCCAAATTAAAAATAGTTGCTTGTATTTTCTATATGAAAAGAAGGTGAAAAAACAGCAAAAGGGTTTGGAAGATCAGGATTCTGTGTGTACATTTGCAGCCGCTTCGGAAGAGAAGCAAACGCTTTGAAAAGGCAAAGGAAAAAAGTTGCAAAAAAATTAAGACAATAGTTGCACAACAATATTTCTTAATCTATCTTTGCAGCCGCTTTGCAAGAGAGGCGAATACAAATTGAGAATTTTTCGAGTTTTCGATAAAGATATCTGATCAAAATAAACGGACTTTATATAGATAAGGTTTCGGTTGTGGCGGTCAAAAAGTTCATTGACACTGAAGCGAGGTAAGGAAAGAGAGAATTAAAAGTTTATGCAGATCCCTTGAGAAATTAAGGATAACTACCTATGGTAAAAAGAATCATTGTAGCCTACGGGTTACGATAAAGAATATTTACTATGGAGAGTTTGATCCTGGCTCAGGATGAACGCTAGCGGGAGGCTTAATACATGCAAGTCGAGGGGTAACAGAGGACTTCGGTCCTGCTGACGACCGGCG
>Ga0213840_1000272_pt1 | contig 103455 bp, 74 predicted proteins | sample SWPATP22_FD_160132 | JGI IMG/M metagenome (GOLD analysis project Ga0213840, IMG submission 160132) | Coastal seawater microbial communities from Marineland, Florida, United States - SWPA TP2 #2 | ecosystem: Environmental > Aquatic > Marine > Coastal | place: USA: Florida | collected 2016-08-14 | reverse complement strand
TATTTATTTCAAATCCGTCACAATTAAAAACGGAGTTAAATCACTCTTTTTTAGACAGTTATTTAGCAACTAATATTTCTTAACCGGACACTACTGCCATAATATTTGTTTTAAATGCTAAAATTAGAACAAAGATAGAGGGTAATTCTAAGTCTCTTTTGACTTATGTCAAAACCTGGCTTATCTATAATATTATTCGATTTTGACATAGGTCAAAGTCTCTTGTTTTTATAACATCCATCTTTGCCATATTAATTGATAAAACCAGAAAAGGATGATACAGTACGGCAAGTATTTGTTGTTTACCAGCCTGTTCGTTTTTAGCACTGCGCTTTATGGTCAAGTATATGATGACTACCTTGGAGCCGGTCACACGCGAGGCCTTAGGGTAACTTCTAGCTCCAGTAGTGGACAGACGGAGGTGACCAATACGGTGGATGCCAGTGGCTTGGATATAGATGCTTATAGGGCTGCCCGCTTTCTGAACTATGCCTCCTTAGGGGCTGACTATGAAACCATCCATACCGTGGCCAATCAAGGGATTTCAACTTGGCTCGATGCTCAATTTGCAATACCCAAACAAGTTAGTTTTATAGATACGACCTGGATGATTTGGGAGCACTTCTACCCACAATACATTGATATCTATGGGTACAATTTTATTGTCAATCATGGCGACGCGGTAATCCCATATTGGTATTATTGGAAGATGGCTTGGTGGAACAATATTCTAAAATCGGATGATCATCTTCGGCAAAGAATGGCCCAAGCCATGAGTCAAATCTTTGTGATTTCCGAAAAATCCAATCTACAATTAAGTGGTCCTGGCATGGCAGACTATTACGACATGCTATACACTCATGCCTTTGGCAATTTTCGAGATTTGCTGTACGATATTTCTCTTCATCCCATGATGGGGTTTTATTTAAGTCATATCAACAACCCAAAGTCAGATCCCATCAACAATATTCATCCAGATGAAAATTATGCAAGAGAAATTATGCAGTTGTTCTCCATTGGCTTGTTCGAATTAAACCAGGATGGTACACGCCAATTGGATGAACTGGGGAGGCCCATTCCCACTTATGACAATAACGATATTAAAGAGTTTGCAAAAATATTTACCGGACTTGCTCCAGCAGCTTACTGGTGGCCTTGGGAAGATTACTCCAACTTACCTATCATTTGGGGGGACGAGTTTAATGAAAGCCCCGCTACGGTAGTGACATGGGAGCCAATGATTCCCTTTAACGATTGGCACGAACCCGGGGTGAAAAAACTGTTGAATGATCAGATGGTACCAGCAGGCCAAACGACTTTGGAAGATATAAATGATGCCATTGATAATCTATTTAATCACCCAAATGTCGGGCCCTTTATTGGGAAGCTATTAATACAACGATTAGTAAAATCCAACCCCACTCCTGCTTACGTTAGCCGAGTTGCAGCAAAGTTTAATGACAATGGACAAGGTGTTAGAGGTGATATGAAGGCTATCATCCGGGCCATCTTGACGGATGCGGAAGCACTAGATTGTTCTTGGCAGGAAGATCCCCATGCTGGAAAATTAAAAGAACCCCTATTAAGATACACGCAGGCATTAAAAGCTTTTAATGTCACGAATCAATCTGGACGGCTATGGAACTGGGGATACCTTTTTGATGAAGCTGTAAGTCAAGGTGTCTTAACTGCCCCATCTGTTTTCAACTTTTATTTACCTGAATATCAGCCAAATGGTCCGATTGCAAATGCAGATTTATTCGCTCCAGAATTCCAGATTCACACTTCTGCTACCTCCATCAACTTTATCAATTTAGCTTATGATTGGTTCATCAATGATTACTACGGAGAAGTAGCTACACATGCAGGAAATACTTCTCACAATTCACCCAGTTATGCACTGAACGATTTAGATCCCGTGGATTATCTCTATTTGGATTTGGAGGAAGAATACAACATGGCAGCAGATGCTCCTGCCTTAGTTGAGCGAATGAATTTGATCTTAAGTGGAGGACTATTTTCAGCAGACACCAAAAAGGCTATCATTCAAGCAGTTGAGCAGCTATCTGACCCTATTGAAAAGGTTAAAGCAGCGCTGTTTTTATCCTTTATTGCACCAGAATATAATATTCAAAAATAATTTAACTCCCTTAAAAATGAGTAAAAGACATCATCATAAAAGAGGCATGAGCAGGCGTAATTTTTTAGGCACTGCTTCATGTGCAGCTATCGGCTCAACTACTTTCCTAACTTCATTATTGAATTTGGGCGTGGCCAATTCTCTAGCAGGAATGACCCAAGCTTCCAATTCTACAAATAGTGATTACAAAGCCTTAGTTTGTATTCTATTGGCTGGCGGAAACGATAGCTTTAATATGCTTATCCCTCGAAACGGAAGTCACTATACGGAGTACGCCTCTACTCGCTCTAACTTGGCCTTGCCGCAGGGAGATTTATTACCGTTGAATTTTACAGACCATAACGGAAAGCAGTTTGGTTTACATCCTTCTATGCCTGAAGTTCAGTCACTTTTCAACAACAATAAATTGGCATTTGTCAGTAATGTCGGGACACTCGTAGAGCCAACATCGAAAACACAATATCTCAATAAGAGCGTTCCCGTTCCTGTAGGCTTGCTATCCCACGCTGATCAAATCCAGCAATGGCAAACCTCGATTCCGCAAACCCGCTCCTCTAAAGGTTGGGGGGGCCGGATGGCAGATATTCTTCAAGCAGGAAACGACAACCAAAATATCTCTTTAAACATCTCCTTATCGGGCACAAATATTTTCCAGGTGGGAAACCAATCTACGGAATATGCCATTCGAGCAGCAGCAGGCGGTAGTGTTGGTATAAATGTTTTGGAAGGCACCTCTGCCTTAGACCTTGCCTTGAAAAACGGGGCAGAAAGTTTATTGGCACAACAATATCAAGACATTTTTAAATCTACTTTCACCAACAAAATTAAGGATGCTCAAACAAGTCATGAAGTGTTCAGCGCAGCCATTAATCAAGCCCCGCTCTTGAATACCTCTTTTTCTGACAATGGCGTCTCCGCCAACATGGAACTGATTGCAAAAACAATTGCAGTTCGCGACATACTTAATGTAAAGCGTCAAACTTTCTTCATTGCATTTGGCGGCTGGGATCATCATGACGGTGTATTAGACAACCAGGTAGCCATGTTGAGTGTTGTCAGCAAAGCCTTGGCTGAGTTCCAATCGGCCATGGAGGAACTCGGGCTTGCTGACTGTGTAACCACGTTTACTACATCTGATTTTGGTAGAACCCTTACCTCCAATGGAAACGGAAGTGACCATGCTTGGGGTGGGAATGTAATGGTAATGGGAGATAGTGTAAATGGCGGACAAGTATTCGGGGAATACCCTTCCCTACTCCTTAACGGAAAAGATGATGTTGGAGGAGCCATCTTATTACCCTCTATTTCTACAGATGAATACTTTGCTGAACTATCAAAATGGTTTGGCGTAGAGAATGGCGATTTGAGTTATGTCTTGCCGAATATCAGTAATTTTTACGACCCCAATAGTGCATCACTCCCTATTGGATTCATGAATGCTTAAACCCAATACCATGAAAAACATTTTAATCTGTCTGTCGCTTTTTCTTAGCTTGAATATCAATGCCCAAAACTGTACTTCGACTAGTCATAGTGTAAACATTAATGACAGCTGGAAATCCTGTAGTGAAAAGCTAAGTCCAAACCCTGTAAGAGGTAATTCTCATTGGGTGATGTACGACTTAGGCTATGTCTATAACCTCAGCACAACCCGTTTTTGGAACTATAATGTTGCGGGAGAAACTGAGCAAGGGATGAAAAACATCGTCATTGATTTTTCACTAAATGGAAATGAATGGTCTGAAGTAGCCAGCTTCCAATTAGCTGAAGCTAGCGGTACCAATAGCTATGAAGGAGAGGAGGGGCCAAATTTAGGTTTGACAAGTACACGATATGTTCTGATTACGGCCATCGATACCTGGGGAGGCGACTGCCCAGGTTTATCTGAAGTAAAATTCGATATTGACAATATTGTGCCGGTAAATAATATTGAGTATGCCGGCAACTCTATTTCTTTATTTCCAAACCCTGCAGCTCAAAGCATCACCATCAAAACAGATCTTGATTTGAAAGAAATAATCATTGTAAATGCTACGGGGCAAGAAATAAATCGAATGCCCTATCAACATCAATTTGATATTACACATCTAGCTGATGGTATCTACTTTCTCAAAACCACCACCTCATCTAATGAAATTCTGATCAAAAGGTTTATTAAGCAAAGTCTGTAGCAGCTCATCCTGGTGGCAACTCAATTGAATTCATAGAATCACCGTAGAATTTGTTTGATCAAGTCTCAATTGCCTTCGAGTGGTGAATTTTATTCTGTACTGCGTAAGATTTTTCGCCGAATTGCCCGCATTCGACTGCAAAATCTGTCTTGTCCAGAATAAGATCTCCTCACTCCCGGCTAATCGTCCTTGATCAAACATATTCATAACTACAACTAGAAATGCTTCGAATTCCGTCTATTTGCTGCTATTGAGGCCGACTCATTTAGCAGTGATCCCACCTCCCTCGGTTATTCTCTTCCCTACCTTAACAATCCCTCTTGCGTTTCGTCCGACAAGTAAAAATGTAATTCGACAATAAAGGATGCTGGCCTTCGCCTAGCCTATCCAATCATAGATATAAATAAGACCTAAATACCCTTCATTGAGATAGCTTAACCGCTTTGGTTTAATGACGATTTCCAAAGGTCAAACGGGGATAGTTTTATAAGATAGTCTCCAAAAAAGAAGATGAAAAATGTTTTTTTGTCATATTCTCAAAAACTATGTCACTAATAGTAATAAAGGAGTTGTTTGAGAATGTCTCACCGCCTCTATAAGGGCCTTACTTGAATCAAAATTCTCTACCTGTAAATTCAGCAGGCATTCCATAGCAACTTCAAAGCGTAAAACCTAGTGCATGAAAAAACATGAACATCAACCTTTTGAACAAATCATTGAAGCCAACAAGAGCAAAATCTACAGGATTTGTAGAGTTTATGCGGCAAATCCTATAGGCCCAGAAGATTTGTTTCAAGAGGTTGTTTATCAGATCTGGAAATCCTATTCATCCTTCAAGGGAAAATCTGGAATAGATACTTGGATTTACAAGATAGCACTCAATGTCTGTATGCGCTCAAAAGGGAAGCTCGACAAAAAAAACAATCAAACGATCCGGCTAGAAGCTATACAGTTTTCCTCCGTTGAAAACCCAGTCAACACTAATGAAGGTGTCAAGTATGAGGCCTTAAAAAGTTGTATTTCAACTTTAAAGGAGATGGATAGGTCAATAGTTATTCTTTCTCTTGAAGGCTTGCCATACAAGGCAATAGGCCTTGTAACAGGATTGTCTGAAAATCATATTGCTGTAAAGATGAAACGCATAAGAAAGCAACTCCTGCATTGTATAACCTCAAAACTTAAATAAGGTGGAACACAAAAAACAACAAGAGGAATGGGATGCTATTCAAAATGCATGGAACAAATCATCCGAAGGAAAAGACATAAAACTTGTCATGACTCAGCTTGTAGAAGAATTACAGTCATGGACAAGCCCTTTTGAGCAAGATGCCATTAGAAAGGATATAGCGCTGATTAAGGCTTCCACAAGTCAATTCGAAAAAGAATCCATTAAAAAGGATATAGGGTTTATTAAACGCAACACAAGTCAGTTTGAAAGGAACCTTGCCAAATCAATAATAAGCTCCCTTAGGCGCCGAATTAAAAACTTCATCTCCAAAATCAGAGATAAGAATCAATAGGGCGTATTGCAAAATGAGGCCACTAAATGGGAAATAACATAACCATAGTCTAAAAAATTAAAGAATCTCTGACATTTTTTGTGTTTTGAGTCACCTGATCCCGATAACAATACAGGGAAATCAATACTCATTATCAACCGCTTATGATCTTCATTCAAGTTGACTACAAAAATTGTTAGAGAAGGAATTTCAATCACTCAAAAAACACAGTAATGGTCAATCTAGTCAAATCAATGATCGTCATACTCCTCATCAATGTGAACTATACAAAAGCTGCAACACCCAATAAAGACCTTAAAAAGAAAATTGACAAGTATCTTCTTGTAGGAGAAGCCAATGGATTTTCCGGGGCTGTTCTCATCGCAAAAAAGGGTAAGATTATATTAAATAAAGGTTATGGTTTAGCCAATAGAACAAAAAGCCTCCCCAATACTCCAAAGACTGTCTTTTCAACAGGTTCGGTGACCAAACAATTTACAGCTACAGCCATCCTAAAGTTGGCAGAACAAAACAGATTAAAACTTACCGATCCGATCAGCACTTTTTTCAGCGCACTACCAAAAGATAAAAAGGATATTACCGTTCACCAATTGCTAACGCATGCTGCTGGCTTAGTAGACGTGATTGGAGATGGAGACTTTGACTATATGTCAACTAGTGATTTTTTTGAAACCTTGTTTGCTACCAAATTACTTCATGAGCCCGGCACAAGGCATCGGTACTCCAATGCCAGCTATAGTGTTTTGGCTCGTATTATTGAATTAGTTGCAGGTCAGGATTATGAAAGCTTTTTACAAGAATATTTGTTCGAGCCATCAGGAATGAAGCAGACAGGCTACTTGGCCCCACTGTGGCGTACTAAATCATTGGCACATGGCTATATTAGAGGCATTTCAGATTGGGGAGCCATGATTCCTCGCTTCCAAGAAGCTGGAAAAATATCTTGGAATTTAAAGGGTAATGGAGGTATTCAATCCACCCAAGAGGATATGTTCAAATGGTATAAGTCATTAAAAACCAACAAAGTGTTATCGAAATCTTCCACTACGCTATTGACCACACCCTATATCCAAGAGCAGCAAGGTAGTGATGAGAGCTTTTATGCCTACGGTTGGGCGATTTTCAATTCGGATAGAACCAGCAAAATTGTAACACATAACGGTTCCAATGGTATCTTTTTCCATGAATTTATGTGGTTGCCAGAAGAGGATGTAGTAATCATATTCTCTACCAATGCTTATAGTCGAAATGTAGAAATCACATGGAGACTGGAAAAAATGATTTTTGATGAGAGCTATCAACCAAAACCCATTAAAAAGAGTGCATATTCTTTGGCACTTGATTTTATTGAAAAAAATGAGGCGGATCAAGCAAGTGCATTGAAAACTTTAATACAGCAAGAATATGGTGCTGACTTCGAAGATGCCAATGTTCTAAATCAAATAGGATATATGCTGCTGAAGGAGGATAAGACTTCGGATTGGATCATAGAATTGTTTAAGTTGAATGTTCAATTATTTCCCAATAATGCTAATCTATGGGATTCTTTAGGTGATGGCTACAAAAATAGTGGGGATAAAGACCAGGCGATTATGGCCTATAAAAAAGCGCTGGAACTTGATGCGACTCTTTCAGCTTCAAAAAGCTCATTGAAAGAATTAGGTGTGCATCTTATTGAGACCGCCAAAAATGAAATTGTTCTGGATGCTGAATTATTGAACAGCTATGTAGGAAGCTATCAGTTAAAATCCGGACATGTAATTAAAATAATTGAACATGAAGGTGAACTATCTGTCGAATTTCCGGGAAGGTCTGCCATGAAATTGGCTCCTAAATCCAGTGTAAAATTCTCGATCGGAGGTAGAGATGCAACATTGGTATTCAATAAAAAGAAAAATTCAGCAATAGAAAGCCTTACGATACTTGAAAGTGGAGAACAAATGATAGCGAAGAGGAAATAACAGCTTCACATGCAGAGCGTACCTCAAAACTATTGACATCATTTTGAAAAATAAAATCAGCATGAAAATGAAAAATATAGCCGTATTGATTTTGACTGTAATAACCAATGTTTCCTTTGGGCAAACGGAAAGCGCAGCAAGTAAAACAGTTACAGAGACCTTTATCGAAAATTACAACACCAAAGAGTATAAAGCAATATTTTCAATGTTTTCAAGTGCAATGAAAGAAACATTTCCGGAAGACAAAACACTTGAATTTTTAAGCAGTTTACAATTACAAGCAGGAAATATTACTAATCATGCGTTTCTTAAATACGAAGACAAAACTTATGCTTCCTATAAAACAACTTTTGAGCGTGCCATATGCACCCTCAAAATTTCGATAGATGAGCATTCAAAAATCAATGGACTATTTGTTAAACCCTATGTGGAAGAAGCTGCATCAGAAGGTATAATTAATGCCTTATCCTTTGAAGGTGACGTACTAAGCAAAGAGCAAGCAGCATTAATATTTAATAGCACTAAGGTTTTTCCAGATCAAACACAAATTGCCTTTGCTATTATCAAAAAAGGTAAAGTAAGTTTCTATGGTGTAAAGCGAAAGGTCGATACGCTATTAACCCTCGATAATCACAAAAGTATTTTTGAGATTGGGTCCATCACAAAGGTCTTTACTTCCACCTTACTTTCTGGCTTTGTAGTAGACGAAAAGGTCAAACTGAATGATAATATTAGTAGTTATCTAAACTTCCCTTTAAACAACAATGTTGAATTATCACTCAAGGAATTATCTAATCATACTTCGGGGCTCGCTAGATTACCTTCGAATCTCAATTTAGCTACTGCAGATATTACAAATCCATACAAAGAATATGGCGAAAATGAATTGGAAGAATTCTTGACAAAACATGTCGCCATACCTCAAGAATCAATTGGGCACTACCAATACTCTAACTTGGGGGCGGGGCTACTTGGGCATGTTTTGAGTACGATTGAAGGCCGTAGTTTTGAAAATCTACTACAGGACAAGATATTTTCTAAATACAATATGCTGAACTCGACGTCGCTGCAAAGTAAAGTAGCAGGGGTACTAGTTAAGGGGTTGAATGCGCAAGGGAATGAAGTGCCCAATTGGGAATTTTCAGTTTTAGCAGGTGCGGGAGGAATATTATCTAGTGTAGAAGATTTATCAAAATTTGCATTGGCGCAATTCGAAAGTTCAAATGTAGCGTTAGCATTAACTCGACAAAAGACTTTTGAAATAAATGACAATATGAGTATTGGCCTGGGCTGGCATATTATCAAGGCTAGTAATGAAGATCAATGGACTTGGCACAATGGCGGGACGGCCGGTTATTCCTCCTCTATGGCGATTGATGTAACAAATAAAAATGGGGTTGTAATACTTTCTAATGTCTCTGCCTTTAATCCTAGCATGGGAAACATTGACCAGTTGTGTTTTCAATTAATGAAAACACTAAAGGAATAAAGGTACATTAGTTAGAGCATATATACTGGCCTCTAGTTCTTTGAAAATAGAGTTGACTTGTTTGGTCCAAGGAGCGAAGGCACTTTGAAATCTGGTATAGCGTTGAGCTTCGTCAATAGTATGAGAGCATCCTGTGGATACTATAGTTTCCTAAAAAATTAGACCAAAAGTTTCTTGGCGATGTTAATCGAACACTTTTTATGCAAGGACGTAGGAAGGAAACATAATGCGTGTGGAATGGAATAGACAAAATATTAGTGATTATCTATGAAAAACACAAGACTATCTATAGAAACTCCAGCAATAACACTATTTATCTTACTTTAGTTTTTTAACAGGAGTCATATGCGAAGAGATTATTTAGCAATACTACTACATAGTTTTTTATGGCTTTTTGCATTTCTATATCCCTTGTTTTCATTAGATGACATCTCAAACACGCAGTATATTATTCACAGGAATTGGCTATCCATTACAAGTATTTTTCTTGTTTTTTATATCAATTATTTTGTTTTCGTAGATAGGTTTTTTTTCAAAAAAAAGAAGCTACAGTTTTATATTATAAATATTCTATTGATTGCCATACTTTTTTTTCTGATAAGATATTTCTTAAAATGGGATGCCCTTAACCCTTTAATGAATGGAATAAGAATAAGAGAAGTAAGAAGTGGTCAAATGTCTTCCATTCAACTCATTTTGCCAATGATTTTAAGCATTGGAATGTCTGTTGGGCTAAAAATCAATAAAAAATTGAATAAAAACCAATTGACCTTGCAACAAGTCAAGCAAGCTCAATTAGTTGCAGAAATTAAATATTTAAAATATCAGGTCCAACCTCATTTTCTTTTCAACACGCTAAACAATATATACGCTTTGGTTGATAGTTCTCCTGTAATTGCTAAAGAATCGATCCACAGTTTAAGCAAAATGATGCGCTATTTATTGCATGAATCTTCAACAAATAAAGTTCCTTTAGCCAAAGAAATTGATTTTTTAGAACGTTACATTGACTTAATGCACCTGAGGATATCTTCTAATTTTAAATTAGAAAAAAGCTTCCCTATCATAAACCAGCCGATTAAAATAGCACCATTGACCTTAATACCATTTATTGAGAATGCCTTTAAACATGGTATTGATGCTGTACAGGCTAGTTTTATAAAAATTGAATTGGAGGTTGATAATGATAAGATAAAATATTCAGTTGTTAACTCATCATTTGCTGAAAAGGATAAAGTAACTAATTCCGGGATTGGATTAAAAAACCTTAAAAAACGACTGGAACTACTATATCCAAACAAATTTGAGTTGTTTACAAAAGAGAGAAACAACTTATTCAAGGCAACCTTAATACTAAATTTTAAAGAATGATGCTCTCATGTATTTTGATTGACGATGAACCTTTGGCTCTTGATTTAATGGAAGGTTATGTAGAATTGACTCCATTTTTAAAATTGGTGGCAAAGTGCAACAATGCAATTGCTGCAATTGAAATTATAGAGAAAGAAGCCGTTGATTTAATTTTTACAGACATTCAAATGCCTAATTTATCAGGAATTGAATTCTCAAAGATCATTTTAAACACATCTATTAAAGTAATTTTCACTACAGCATTTGAAGAGTTTGCATTAGAAAGTTATAAAGTAAACGCTATTGATTATTTGGTTAAACCCATTAGCTATCTCGAGTTTTTTTCGGCTGCGAACAAAGCCAAGCAACAAACTATGGTTAAATCTTCACACACAGACACGACAAGCTATGTTGATGACTATATCTTTGTAAAATCGGAATATAAATTAATAAAAATAGAGCTGAAAGATTTGATTTATATAGAAGGATTAAAAGACTATTTAAAACTTTATACAGTCAATTCTGAAAAACCAATCCTCACTTTAAAAACTATGAAATCTTTAGATGAGGAGCTATCTGACAAAAATTTTATGCGCGTGCATCAATCATTTATGGTCAATTTAAAAAAAATAAAAACCATAGAACGCAATAGAATCATCTTTGGAGATAAGTATATCCCTATATCAGAAAAATATAAAGAAACCTTTCAGAAATTTATCGATGCAAGTTTTTCATAATGAAATTGTCTAAAGTTTTATGTTGAGATGAATTATAAGAGCTTGATTTTGAGGACGAAGCTGCTTTTGAGTTTCGTACATGGAAAGTACGGGGCGAAAAAGAGCTGAAGTATTCGAGATCAAGAGTTTGTAAGGCAACCACCAGAATAACTTTAGACAACTTCAATAGACAAAATCTTCTAGAACGTCTATAACAGTCCCGAGAATGTCTACTTCGCTTGAATCAGGCATAGCTTTCATTCAAATTTGATGTATTAATAATTTAAAGAAGATACTTTAATACACAAATACATTATGAAGAAGGTTTTTCAAAAATCCAAAATTATATTCGTTGCCCTATTCTTTCTGGCTACTGTTGCAAAATCTCAAACCGTAAATGAAAAGATTGATCAAGTGATGCAAAAATATATAGAGTTCGATCAATTTTCAGGAACAGTTTTATTAGCTAAAGATGGTGAAGTAATTTATGCAAAAGCCTTTGGAGAAGCCAATAAAAGCTTTGGTATTCAAAACAAGATAGACACCAAATTTAACATTGCTTCTATGGGAAAGATGTTTACTGGTGTTTCTATTTTTCAGTTGGAAGAAAGCGGGAAATTAGATGTTAATGACCCGGTGATAAAGTATTTAAAGAATTTTCCTTTAGGCGATAAAATTACAATTTATCATTTACTTTCTCATACTTCTGGTTTGGGTAGCTATATGAGGCATCCCAATTATAGAGCTGATAGAAATGGATTCAAAAAAATAGATGATTTATTACCCATTATTTATGAACAAGAGTTGGAGTTTGATACCCCAGGAGAGCGATTCTCGTACTCGAATTCTGGGATGATCATTTTAGGGGCAATCATCGAAAAGTTAACTGGCCAATCCTACACAGATTATATCACAAAAAACATACTCGAACCAGCTAAAATGCATGATACCGAAATGAAATTTGGGGATGAGGTAGTTCAAAATCGTGCTACGGGCTATATGAAATCTATATCAGGTAAATTCCACAATAATTATTTTAAAAGCAGTCCTCCTTTTTCCGATGGAGGAATTCTATCAACTGTTGGGGACATTTTAAAATTTGATCAGGCACTATATGGCTCCATTTTAATAAATAATAGTTCAAAAGAAAAAATGTTTACTGCATTAAAAGTAACCTATGGGTTAGCTTTTCAGGTAGAAGAAAGACAAGGAAATAAAGTAGTTGGTCATAGTGGAGGTGCCCCTGGAATATCAACTTGCTTTTCAAGGTATTTAAAAGATAAGTACACTATCATAGCACTTTCAAATTATGATAGGATAGCAAGGAATGTTGTTCATTACATAGAATATATTGTGTATGGTAAAGAGTATGAATTGCCGAAACCTACGCTGAATCAGTTTATCTACGCTAATATGAATAAAATGGATTCTCTAGGGTCATTAGAAGGTATTTATGATTTCATACAAAAGGACTATTCAATCAATCATCCACAGTATTTAAACATTGTAGCATATGAGTTTATGAATGAAAGTGAACTTAATTTTGCGATTAAGCTATTCAAATTGAATGTGCGTTTATTTCCAGATGAAGCTAATGTATACGATAGCCTAGGTGAGGCTTACGAAAATAATAACCAATATAAATTGGCCCTAAAAAACTATGAACAAGCAGTTAAATTGGCTAAAAAACAATCTCATAGATTATTAAATTCTTTTCAATCTAAGCTAGATAGATTGAATAAGAAACAAAATAAAGGTTGATAAAATGGCTTGCTAACGTAAAACAACAAGCATAAAATAGGCTTGGCACAAAAATTGTCGGAGAAGGGCAAAAAACAATAGTTGTTAATAATGTATAAAAATAATAGCAGTTTTAATACTGAATTCAAAGGTAGTATCGCCGTAAAAAATTTCGTGACAATTGGACTCATACTCGTTTTGCAAAGCTGTACATCCGGGAAAGCCTACTTAGGTCAAAAACCACCAGCTAGCACACCGGAATTATTCGCTCCATCTTTGGTTAATACAGATGCTATAGAAATTAATACCGTATACAACTCTTCTTTTACGGAGTTGTTTTTCACCAGAATTATTGATGGCACTTTTGTGATACACCATTCTGAACTCATAAATGGGAATTGGACGACACCACAACCCATTCAAATGTATGCGGAAGACGCAAATTCTGTAGCCATTGATCCATCCATTACACAAGATGGGAATACCATGTATTTTCTAGGAATCAGTCCTGCTGACCGTTCCAATGGCTCTAAGCCGGACATTTATAGGAGTCAAAAAGTCGGAGGTAGATGGCAATTAGCCACGAAGGTTGGCTATCCGATTTCAACCGAAGAATACGCAGAATCCTATCCGATAGTTGTAGCAGATGGAAGCCTGTACTTTACCTCTGACCGTCCAGGCAGTATGGGAAAGCGAGATATTTTTAGAGCTCAATATTTGGGGAATGGAAAATTTGATACGCCCGTAAATATTGGCGCCGAAATTAACTCTGAAGAAAATCAACGGAGTACCTATGTTTCTCCCGATGAAAGTTTTTTGATTACCGGAAACACCTATACTGAAGAAAATGGATTTGCCATATCGTTTAAAAAAGATAACAAATGGCAAAGGCCCATTCATTTTTCAGTTGGAGAATCCTTACAAGAAGACTGGGTCTATTTTTGTCCATATATGTCACCAGATAATAAGTATTTTTTCTTTTCAAAAAGGTATAGCAATCCAGTAGATAGTGGGTGGAAAGGAGCGGTTAAAGGAGAGGTGTATTGGGTAAAAGCGAGTGATATCTTTAAGAAACAATAGAATAGATGGCTATGAGAAAAAATAGAAATGAAGCAAAGGCGGTTGAGGCTTTTTTTTGTCAAGTTTTTTTATTTAGATTTGCAGTCTAATTTTAAGAAATTAGCACCAAAAGAGGGGTGATTAGCTCAGTTGGTTTAGAGTACCTGCCCGACACGCAGGGGGTCACTGGTTCGAGTCCAGTATCACCCACTCATTTTTTGGTTAATGTTTTATCCATGATAGTATGAGGTCATGGATTAAGCTCCGATCAACTCCCTACTTTTCTTTCCTACAAGTAACCGATAAAAGGTGTGAAATCGGTTCTCGATTTCTGCTGTTACTTCTGCCAAAACCATCGTTGCTATTCATGAGTTCATTTAGCAAGTCTGCTAGATAAGTGATTGTTTTTTCAATGAGAATCCTCTTTTCGAAACCTAAGTAGATTAAACGAAAAACTTTCTCCTATCGCGTATGCTCCGTAAGCTCGGATGCTGTTAAATCAGACCGATAGTCTTCCTACACTAAAGCGAGGTATACTTCATTTTTTTTCTACTAGAATGAGTTTTTGATTATGGGCTAACCGTGGTAGAAAAGGCATTCTATGAATGGACACAAAAGAAAGTATGGAGTCAATATGCCAAGCTTTTGTTTGGAACTATAAATAAAGAATATCCTGTGAATATTTTCTAATTTGTATCCGCCATTATCCAATGTCCCATTGGCCTCGGATTGCAGCTATACAGCATCTTATCGCCAACAAAATCAAATTAAATGAACTTGAGAATAAATCATTTGCTAAGCGTTGGGATAATTTTTGCGTGTCCCATCTTGTTGGAGTTTCCCAAAACAAATACCGCGCCAGCATTTGCGACAGACTACTCCGTTGATAAAGAATTAAGATCCCTGTTCTCAAAGATGATCTACATTGACAGGGATAGTTTTACAATGGGTCAAGTTTCGTCTCCTGAGTTCAAAATGACAGCATCGGATTCCACTTTACTTTCTCCTGGGATAATGAAAAAAACAGCCGTGGATCCATTTTATATTAGTGCAACCGAAGTCACTAATGGAGATTGGAAGGAATTCTACCAAGAAAAGATACTAGAACTGGGACAAGCCAGCGCCAAAAAACAATTCTTCCCAGACACTTCCCTATGGGTAAAAGAATTCCCATACAGTTACAATGCTCCCATGGCTGAATATTACTTTTCGCATCCAAGGTTTAACGACTTCCCTGTTGTTGGAGTTACTTGGGATCAAGCCAATGCGTTTTGTATTTGGAAAACTAAGAAACTAAAAAGGCTATTAGGAAAGAAAGGAATCCAGAGTACCGCAAGCTTTAGGTTACCATCGGAACTTGAATGGGAAGGTGCTGCAAAAAACAGAGAAAATGAATCAAAAAGAGCCAACCGGCATGTCTATGTCTGGCCAACCGACAAGAGTGTTTTGCAAATAAATCGACTTAGTAATGTCGGGCAAATTCGCAATACAAATAATGTCCTATTGAAGGACTACGCTGATGATGGCTGTCTCTACACTTGCCAGGTGGCTTCTTACCCTCCCAACTATCGAGGTATCTATGATTTGGCAGGAAACGTATCTGAGTGGACCAGCGATCCCGGGTATACTTATGCTTATGATCCTAAAAATCCATCGGTTAGAAAATTAACAAGTTTACCAGAAGTCGAAGGCCAGATTCAAGAATTGAGCGGGAGAATTGATCCAGCAGATCCACTTCTTAGCCTGTATATTAAATGGTTGGAACACGACCAAAATATATTGCGAACCGATGATACTAAAATTTGCAAAGGTGGTTCTTGGGCTAATGGAATAATATATACTCAAATTGGCAATCGGCAGGGCGTCAAGAAAGGAGATGCCTCCACCAAAATAGGCTTTAGAATAGCCATCTCAAATGTAAATCCGTCTCTATCAAAGTATTTTCCGAAGAAAAGTTGGGCGCCTTAGGGAATCAATCCAATATAACTGAAGTATTTCGTTTTCCCGCATCCTACTGCATGGATATCCGCCGCTTGTTGCATCTCTTTGCACCTTTAATCAATGACCTATCCTCCACCTACTTCCCCCACCGCCCATACCGCCACCTCTTCCATCTTCCCCTTCAGCTGAATCGCCCCCAAAGAAACAGAACTCCATTTTGCCGGAAGCTGTAGATTAGAAAGTAGGTTTTGCGAGATGAGGAGTTGCTCTTTATAATGGTTGCATTGTCCCTGAATGCGGGCAGTAGTATTGAGTACATCGCCGTGAAAAGCGATCTCTTTTTTCACCACCCCAACCTCTGCTACCATCACTTTGCCATAATGTAGTCCGGCTTTAAAAACGGGTACTTCTCCGTACTCTTCCAAGTAATAGGCTCTTTTACTCTCCAATCGATTTCGGTAGGCAAAGTACAATTCCAAACAATTGTTATTGGCCAAACCACGCGGAGTAAGCCAAGTCAGTACGGCCTCATCGCCAACATATTGATAGATCTCTGCTTGAAAAGGTTTGATGATTTCATTTAGGTCGAAAAAGCAGTCTTGAATGAAGCGACTGAATTTGAGGTGTCCCAATTTCTCAGCGATCGTAGTTGAGGACTTTAGATCCAAAAACATAAAGATGCGTTCCTCTTCCTGGGGCTTGTGGTATTTTCCGCGCAGCATATTCCAGAGGACACCGGGGCCGAATTTTTGATCGATGGCACGAAAAAAGGTGATCAAAGACATCACTACAGAGAAGTAGGCCAAGGCAACCCAGAATACCCGGCTGTTCATCATGCCCTTAGCCCACTCCAAGTCCAAATCCAAGGGACTACGGCGGGTCAGGATAATAAGGCCAATCCACATAAGAAACTTCACCATTAGGAAGTATATAACCGCCTTAAAGATTAATAATCGTCCATAAGACCATCTTTTGAGTTTGGGGCGGTCCAGGTTCAGTTCAACGATGCCAAAGATCAGCCCACCAAGTATGCCAATAGCTAGCAAGAAAGTGAATCGCTGCCTGGGCAGGTCCAGGGCAAACTCTTTATATTCTCCTATGTCAAAAAAGCGGATAAAATGAAAGAACAGGGTAGCTGCGATGAAAATCAATATCATCTGCCCAATAAAGCTCAATTTCTCTTGCCAAGTACGAGTCATAGTCTTCCTCATTAGTTAGAGTTTCTTTAGGATCGGTACAAGATATGAGAATACTGAATGAATGTCCTTTTAAAGAAAGTATTCTTGAAGCCCACTTGAACATTCAGGCAATTACTTATCTTGAACAACAAACCATTAAATCAATTTCCGGATTCTAAGTTCTTCGGAAACGAGGACTTTTCAGGTGCCGAGTCCAGTTTTGTTTTAGAGTTCCAACATCTGTTGCTTAGCCTCCTGTTTGAAGACATGCAAGTATTAGTCCAAATTTGTCTTCTTACGCCGGTGACCATACGCGAAAAGGCTGGATGGATTTTTTGATCCTATGTTAAAGTCCTAGTGTGAAGTAAATATTGCGTTGGAATTGGCCAGGCTGCAGAGTAGTAAGACGAAAGAAAGCCCTCACGAATACCATTCTAGCTTAGAAAGATATTGACTATAAGAACCAGATAGATGGATTAATCGCTACATTAACGTCATTGGTTGGAAGCGCTTATTTCTAACCCAGTTATTGATCTCATTACATCCGTAATAACATAACTTTGGTCCATTAATCAGTTTTTCCCTGTCAAAACGTATTGGTGGCTCATAGGTGGAAAAAATTTACTAATACATACAACAAACGGATAGTTTTTCGATCATCGGTATTGGGTTCGATTTCATTTAAATGCCAGTTTATTCACTGAAAGCGAAGCCCCTTATATTATTACGAAAATGATCATAGCTATGATAATATTTTCATTTGACTTACTTTCGGAAGAATTTCAATTAACTCCCTATTTCAAGTCTATCTAGCACCAGCTAGCTTGGTTAGTTCTTCGAATTGCTTTGTTATTCTATCTAATTCAGGGTGAATTTTAAAATTATAAGGTGGCTTCCAAATTCCTAGCGCTACTTTTGGTTAAACAAATTTTTATAATTTCCTCTGGCATTAAGCCTTATTTTAAATTATGTATTATCCATTATAATTGCATCGGACAAAAAAGTATTGTATCTTTCTATTGATTTGAATCCCAAAGGACCTGATAATCTCCTTAATTGGTTTTATCTAGCCTTTCTGTATCAATTATTTCAACCTAGTAATTTCACATTTGAATAGAATTTCTAAAGTTTTCTATTCTTGCTCTCTCATAGCTCTTTCAATTTTGATTTTGCTGCACTGAAATAGCCATGAGATCTAATAACCATGTAGGCTATTGTTGAGTATTTCGGCTCTTAGGGAAAAGCCTAAGTTAGCTATTAACGATCTCCCTTTGGTTAGGGTTTCAAGGCCGATTTCTATGTAATCATTTTCTTCGCCAGTACTGCTAGTGAAGAGGCCGGTAGTTATTTAAATTAATATTACCCAGAAAGTCAAATTCAATGCTATGATCAAGACCCTTCTGATTGATCCTCAAAACTCTCTTCTAACACAATTAGAAGAACAAATTAATATCAATTGCCCGCAAATTAACATCATAGGAAAAAAGACAGAAATACCGGCAGTTGAAGAATTCATTGACTACCATTTGATCAATTTGGTCTTCATAAACATTGATGTTCCCAATCAAAACGTAACAGAGTTTTTAACAAAACTGGCCGCAAGAGGAATAGAGTTCATCGTCATTTCTGCCAGAAAAGAGATGGCTTATGAAGCGCTTAAATTCAGTGCAACTAGCTTTGTTTTAAGGTCAGTGTTGGAAAAAGAATTGATATACGGAGTCAAAGCTGCTGCCAAAAGGATTCGACTTCGGCAGCAGCAGGAACAAAACAATGTGCTGCTACAGAAGATCAACCGCAAACTTTCTGGCGATGACCTGATAGGGATTCCAACTATGGAGGGGTTCTTCTTTATCCAATTAAACGATATTATTCGTTGCCAAGGGATGCAAAGGTGTACCTTGATCTACGCCACGGACGATAGAAAATTTATCAGCTCATACAACTTGGGGGAATTCCGAAAACTACTGGAACCTTTTGACTTCTTCTCTCCACACAAATCACATCTGATCAACCTACGGAAAATCTGCAAGTATCGACGAGAAGGTACCGTCCTGATGACGGACGGCTTCGATGTACCTGTTTCTAGAAGGAAAAAAACGGAATTCCTCAATCAATGCTTCCATATATAATTCTAGACCAACACCTTCATTTCTTTATAAAACTAGTCTTTTCTGAACCAAAAGTAATGTTTTCGAATGGGTGTAGATATTGGGTGTCTTTGTCATATCCCCGATTGGGTCTACTTGCCAATCTATCATACTAACCTTATCCCCAAATCTCCCTGAACTCCGTTTGTTCCAAATCTGAACCGTTCGTTACATCAAAACTACCCATCCAGGAACAAGGGTTTGTTTTGGAATAAAATACGGTCATATTGAATTGGATTAAACATAGATTTTGCGGATCCAGTTTTTCAAAACATAAAATTCAGGAATCCAGGCCAAATTTAAGTAATGCATGGATCACAAAATCACAAAAATTCAACTTTCGCTGGCAAGCTACTCCGACCAAGAACAGAATTCCCCTCTGACAAAAGGTACGGTTGATGTTATAGTGGAATTCAGCGATGGTTCAATACATGTAGCTTCCTTCTTCACCTATGAGAGTTTATATCTACTGAATATGGCAAACAAGAAGTCAGGTTCATTTCTCGGTGGGAAATACTTTTGGGCAGAGCAGATGCTATTCGCTGAAGATATTGCCCCTGAAACGATAGAAATGATTGTCTGCAATCTGATCGAGGAAGGGGACTTTGAAACCGCCTTTAAAAAACTCTAAAAAAGTACAATCACTTTTATGCTTTCAAAAATAGGAGACATACTAGAATCTATCCGGAAATCCATCCAGTCATATTTTGATGGCCTAGAAGGGGCCGAACAAACAGAAGAGTTTATCATAAGGTTGGAAAATATATCCATGCTTGACAGCGGAGGGGGTGGCGGTCTTGATGAAATCCAAGAGGGGGTTTTAATGTCAATGGTTAATGTTGAAGAGGAAAAATCCTTGCGCTATCATGAGGTCTACTCTCAAATACCCAATGCTTCCAATGGATCTCAGGATGAACTCGCGATTCATCATAGTCCCACCGTGCCACTTAATCTGTATGTACTTTTTGTCTGTCATAGAAAAAATCATCACAAGGCGCTGAATGACCTATCTCGAATTGTCCACTTCTTTCAACGTAAGAATGTATTTGTCCAAGAAGGGAGTTCACTTGCCTCATATGCAAATAATGTGCAAGCATTATCTGCCATCCCAAGCAGTGTCGAACAACTAAACTTCGAGCTATATTCTCTCAGTTTTGAACAATCCAATCACCTCTGGGGAATCTTAGGAGGCAAATACCTCCCTTCAGTTCTTTATAAAGTACGTTTGGTCAAGCATAAGAACTTGGATCGCCTCAGCGGCAGGGGCAGAATAATGCGTGAAAGAGGTAAAAGCTTATCCAAATGATCGACATCGACTATAGCATACTATTAAGCCTACAATTTAAGGTCCAAGATGTGAAGTCCTTAGGCACTGATTTTCAAGTGCAGTTAGCCCAGGTCAATCGGCAATCTGCCAATGCACAGGAACTCATATTTCGTTCAGATGGTGGTAAAAACTTTCTACTCAGCTCGGAAGAAGTGACTGTGCTAGAGGAGGTCGAAGAAGGCATCCCTGTGGTACGACGAAGATTAGTGGTCAAAGGCGTCCGTGAGGCGCTCAAATGTACTTTCGTGACGCATTTACAAAACCCAAGGTTGGAAAGATTTATTAGCTGGCCAAGGAATCCATCAAACCTACCGAGTCTTGCGGATTACTCTTTTCTTAAGCCGATTTATTTCATTGACAACCAAAGGCTTGAACAAAATCAACCGCTCGACAAAGAAGATCTAATTGGCTTAGCACCTGTTTTTATGAGGTTTCTTACGGCCTCAGCGATCAAGATTCGTGAATCGGATACACAAAGGCTAATCAGCCCAATTGACACCGATAGTCAATATGATCAATACGACCTGTCGAACTCAATACCAGGTATTTATACCATTGAAAGAGCAAGCTCAAATCCACTGAAGATCTATATCAACCCGCTTTTGGCGAATCCCACCCCATTAGCAGTGCTTCAACTCAGCATCCCGAAGGGGGCCGTCAGTCGAAAGGATTATAGCATTGAATTTAAAAACAAGCTTTAACATATTTCTCAAACTTAAAATTAATTGGACATGGCAGAACCATCTCTTTCGTCCTATAAAACACCGGGAGTTTATGTGCAGGAAATTGCCAAACTACCGCCATCCGTTGCCCAAGTTGACACCGCCGTCCCGATCTTCATCGGTCATACTGAAACGGCAGAACGCAATGGAGATAGTCTTGTTCTCGTTCCCACCCGCATCACCTCAATGGATCAATATGTGACCTGGTTTGGCGATCCAAGAAAGGAAGAGTTTGAGGTAGTGGTTCAAGATGCTGATGACCCGGAGAAAATACCTTCCGTCAAACTGGTCCCCAAGGCTATTGAAATTGATTACCGCATGTTTTATGCCGCACAGATGTTTTTTGACAATGGAGGCGGTGAATGTTATATTCTTTCTCTAGGGCTTTATAAAGATCTGACCTCAAAACCAACGCCAGGTGCCTACTGGTCCGACCAGATCGAAAACATCCTAAAAAAGGAATTAGAACCCACCCTAATAGTATTTCCAGATTTGGTAGGAAAATCTAGCACCGAACCTCCAACATCGGAGGAGCCCAAAGCGGCCTATCTGACTACCTATGAATCTGCCTTAAAATTCTGCAAAGACCCAAAAATCAATAACTATTTTGTAGTTATGGATGTAGCGCAGCATCAGAAAAATAGGAATAGCCCTATTTTAGATGCTGGGCATTTTAGAGAATTGGCAGGAACAATTGATGAATTAAAGTATGGTGCTAGTTATTACCCCTACATCGTCACCTCTATTACTCCTTCTTATGACCCTAAAGGCATAACAGTGAAAGGACTTCCTCCTGTACCACCCCCAACTCCTCCTGAAGATGGGAGTACACCTCCTGACACTGAACTGCAAAAACTAGAAGATATCAGAGACAAGAGAAATCAGTTGTTCAACCTGATTGTCGATGCCATCAATACCCAAACTAGATTGGTGCTCCCACCGAGCAGTGCTATGGCTGGCATCTATGCCTCTATCGATAGTACTCGAGGCGTATTTAAAGCTCCTGCCAATACAGGCATCGCCAATGTACTGGCACCTGCCGTAAAAGTTTCTGACCAAGACCAGGATGACTTCAATGTCGATACTACTGCTGGAAAGTCCATCAATGTAATTCGTTCTTTCCGAGGCTTGGGCACATTGGTCTGGGGGGCTCGCACACTAGCTGGAAACGATCGCGAATGGCGATATATCTCAGTCCGTCGCTTCTTCAATATGGTAGAAGAATCGGTTAAACGATCTCTATTTCGCTTTGTATTTGAACCCAATAGTCCAAATACCTGGATCAGCATTCGCGCTTCCGTTGAGGCTTTCCTCGAAACCCAATGGCGAGCAGGTGCCCTCCTAGGTAATACGCCTAATGACGCCTACTTCGTACGCGTTGGGGTACCTGAGACCTTCTCTACCGCAGAAATGCTGGATGGCTTTATGGTGGTAGAAATCGGTATGGCCGTAGTGCGTCCGGCTGAATTTATCGTGCTGAAATTCATGCACAAATTTGAATTGGGCCAGCAATAGGTCGTTACCTGACACTAAATTTTCTAAAGATCAAAAATGAGATAAAACCATGGTTAAGATTCCTATTCCCAAGTTTCGCTTTCAGGCAGAATTCACCGTGGATGGTGATACTGTGAAAGCTGGTTTTACAGAAATTTCCGGTTTAGATAAAGAAACAGATGTCATCGAATATCGAGAAGGTACAGACGAATCCAAATACAAAAGATGTATTCTAGGCCTCAACAAGGCGAATCGAATCACCTTAAAGCGGGGTGTCTTCAGCGATGATTCCAAGCTACAATTCTACAAGTGGTGGAATAAAACCATCGATAAACAAAATACGGAAAGCTCGCAGAAAGAAGTCACCATAAAGCTACTAGATGAGGTAGGAGACCCAGTAATGACTTGGAAATTAAATCGAGCCATAGCTCTAAAAATGAGTTCCACGGACCTCAAGTCCGATGGTAATGAGATCGCCGTAGAGTCCATTGAGCTGATGCACGAAGGGCTAACCATCCAGGAATCCTAGGATATGGCAAAGCTTCACGTTCCGCCGGTCAGTTTTCGCTTTGAGGTTAAGTTCTATCATAGCGATCCCGCAAAAGGGGCCTTTGTGGATTCTGATGATCCAGATGCCAGATTTCAGGAAGTTTCGGGGCTAAGTGTCGAATTCGAAACGGAGGAAGCCGAAGATGGTGCAAATGCTCGCTATGTGCAGCGATTGCCCAAGAAGCCCAAGTTTCGAAACCTGGTCCTGAAGAGGGGACTACTGTTGAACTCGAAAATATTCAACTGGTTCAATGATTTGCTGACTAATAGCGATCTGCAAATAGTCCCTTTAAACGCCGTCGTAAGTTTGAAAAACGAGGAAAGTCAGACGCTACTCAAATTCACCTTTGTCAAGGCCTGGCCCCAAAAGTGGGCCTTATCTGACCTTAATGCCATGCAAAGTGAATTGGCTATTGAGACGATTGAACTGACTTATCAATATTTTCAAATCAATCAAATGGATCCGGCTCCGCCATCACCGATTGCAGCCGCGGGTCAGACTAGTTCCCCTGCGGCCACTTAGTTCTGAGGACTGCATTACCCAAAATCTTCATTCGATGCCAGTAGAAATATTGAATTTCATTGTTAATGCCAGCATTTCGCAGGGCACTGAGTCCTCTATGACTGACACCAATAGCGACATAAGTGGACCGGAGCAGCAGGATCGAGCTGCCGAAGACCACAAACTGCTCTTGGATGAAGTGCTAGAAACAGTTTTTGAATTAATAGCCCAAAAGGAAGAGCGATAATGAGTAGTGAATTATCAAATGTCATCATCCGGAGTTACGAAACGCCGGAAGAGTTAATACAGCAGAGCCGGCCAAGGGGTACCTTTGAAGCCATGTTCAATCCCGGTCGATTTGCGGTCAGCAATATCTTCAATTTTGATGATCGGCAATCTGATGCTGAAATCGGCAGCGAGCAGAAATTTAGGAGTATACGTCCTAAGGAATTTAATTTTGACTTCCTGATAGACGGTACAGGAGCTACTGGCGAGACCATCGAAGTAGAGGATAGAATTGAAGAATTTAAGGATGTTACTGGCTTTACCAGAAACGAAAGGCGGCCATTTTATCTGACGCTTAGTTGGGGATTCTTCACCATTCGCTGTGTACTAAAGGGGATGAATGTCAATTACACCCTATTTAAGCCGAATGGTACTCCGGTACGGGCCATTATCAAAGCCTCTTTTGCTGAATACAAAACCCCAGCGCAGCAAGAACGCGAGAATCCGCTTGCCATTTCTACTGCCCTCACTCAAATCCGAGACGTTTTCGATGGCGACAACTTATCCAATCTGGCACAAAAGATCTACGGTGACGCCACTCGTTATTTGGATATTGCTTCCGAGAATGGGCTCAACAATGTGAGAGAGTTACTATCTGGTGATCGATTGGAATTCCCACCCATCGATCAATTAATCCCAGATAGCTTACTCCAAGCTGGACAGGATGCCTTCCAACAATTAGCCTCGGGTGTCTTAGATCAAGGCACCTCTCTCCTCGGAAGGGCATTAAGTCAGGCCGCTGATCTACTTGGGGGAGTTGTACCGCAAGGGGAGGCTATCCTTCAACAAGCGGTCAATCAAGGAACTGCTTTCCTAAGTGGGACGGCCGGTCAGGGTATCAATCAACTATCAGGTGCCTTGGGACAGCTTTCGAATCAAGCTGGAGCTATAGTAGGTCAAGGCGGTGTTCTCCTAGATAATCTAACAGGCCAGGTAGGCGGGCTTTTAGGTGGTTTGAATGAGCAAACGGGAGGTCTGCTAAGCGGTTTAAACGAACAGATTTCCGGCCTAAGCTCAGGGCTTGAGGGGCAGGCGGCCGGCTTACTTGGAGGAGCTACCGATCAACTCTCTGGCTTGGTCGGAGGAATCAGTGGATCCGCTGCAGGTGGAATTGATCAGCTCAATAGCCTGACCAGTGGATTGAGCAGCCAGTTAACCAATGTGACTGGGGGATTAGTGGACCAAGCCAGTAGCCAATTGGGTCAGCTTCCTGCTCTTGTGCAAGGAATCAGTAACCAAGGAGGCGATCTACTAGATGGCTTGACTAGTCAAGGAAGTAGTTTGTTGGGTGGCGCAGCCGATCAAGCTACAGGATTTGCAGAAGGAGCAATAGATCGATTGACCGATCAATTATTTGATTTATTCTAGCATCCCATGAGTACAGCAAAAACAGAAGCACTAATCCGGATCAACAATCGACAAGAGTTGCCTCTATCGGTACAACAGGTAATGGGTATCGTCACTTCTAAAGAAGTTAACCGTATCCCAGTTGCCCGAATCATATTAAAAGATGGTGCGGTGGAAAATCAATCCTTCAAGATCAGTGACCAGGATTACTTTCGCCCTGGTGTTCCCATTGAGATTCTGCTAGGGACAGCACAAACCAAGGAGGTGATTTTTAAAGGCATCATTCTCAATCACAGTATTCGAGTCAAAGAAAACAAAGCTACCATATTGGTGATTGATTGTAAGGATGAAGCAGTGCGTCTGACTATCGGCCGAAAGGGTCGGTTTTTTTCCGAAAAAAGTGACAGTGAAATCTTCCAAGAAATACTGGATGAATATGCTGGCATAGATCTCGAATCTGAGGATAGCGCCACAGCGGTCATTCACCAACAAATCGTTCAGTACTATTCCACGGATTGGGATTTCATCACCTTGCGGGCAGAAGCCATCGGGCAATACGTCTTTGTTACGGATAACCAAATCAAGATCACGTCGCCCAAGCTTTCTAATCAACCTGTCTTTACACTCGCCTATGGCATACCCGCTGACTCCCGAGAGAAATCCAGAATCTGGGATTTCGATACACAAATGGAAGCTCGACATCAGTACGCTTCTGTCAATACAACCACATGGGACTACGCCCAGCAAAGTCTCGTGGACGTGTCCAGTGACTTTTCAATGGGCGCTCTAGAACCAGGAAATATTGCAGGTGATCAGTTGGCAGATGTGATCGGCCTAGAGCAGTACCAGCTTCACCATCTGGCGCGCATGGACGAGGGAGAATTGACTGCTTTCGCCAATGCAGTTAAGCAGAAGAGCCTCCTCAACAAGACCAGAGGCAGGATCAAGTTTGACGGTCGAGCCGATATTTTGCCTGGGGATATGGTCCAACTAGAGGGCGTGGGGAACCGCTTCAATGGTAGAGTTTTTGTTTCAAAAGTGAGTCATCGTTTTGAGCCTGGCAGATGGTTTACAGAAATCCAGTTTGGACTGCCTTATGCCTGGCACTATGCCAAAAATGATATCGAAAACCCACCTGCTCTGGGATTGCTGCCCCGCATTGAAGGCTTGCAGGTTGGTAAAGTCATACAATTAAAAGACAATGACAGTCCGGATAGAGATTTTAGAATAAAAGTCCAAATCCCCGGAATTCATGCCAGTGATGAAGGTGTCTGGGCTCGTCTTGCCAACCTTCAGGCCGGTAACCAAAGAGGTGCTGTCTTCTTGCCCGAACTGGAGGATGAAGTCATCGTTGGCTATATCGGGCAAGACAGCAGAGAGCCGGTGATCCTCGGGTCGTTGTATAGCGAAACCAATCCTCCCCCCTATCAGAATGATGATAACAATTTCATTAAAGGATTCATCACAAAAAATAAGCAGAAGATACAGTTCGATGATGAGAATAACACCATTACCATCGAAACGCAAGCTGGCAATACGGTGATCTTGGATGACAGCAGCAATAAAGTGACTATGAAAGATGCCAATGACAATATCCTGGAAATGAGTTCAGGAGGAATCAAACTGGAAAGCAGTCAGACCATCACAATCAAAGCTGCGAATCTAAATCTCGAAGCCTTACAAACAGTCAATATTAAAGGCAATGCGAGCACGATGATCAATAGTCCTTCTGGTGGCCCCATAAAGCTAGGCTTTGGCGTTCGACCTGCCGCTGCAGTCGGTGATCCGGTCACCCCTCCAGTTCCAGGGCCTCAAATTGTTATGCCACCGGGAACCTCAGGTGGCAAAGTACTTATTTAAGGTTTAGGAAAATAATAATCTACCAGCCTAGCTTAATAATTGCCTAACCCCTTTAAAAACTGATAACATGACTAATAATACAGACCCGCTGATCAATTCCTTTCTTGGTAGAGGTTGGGGCTTCCCCCCGCAATTCGACAAATCTGGTGGTCGAGTAAGAATGGTTACAGAGGAAGTTGATATCTGCGAAAGCCTGCACATTCTACTCTCGACTCGCCTCGGCGAACGTCTAATGCGACCCAATTATGGCTGTAATTTAAATACCCTTTTGTTTGAACCCCTTTCTACACAGTTCATCAGTTTTGTGCGAACCTTTGTGGAACAGTCTATTACCCTACACGAATCGAGAATCGAACTGCAAAAGGTGAGTATCAATGCCGAACGGCAATTTGACGGTTTACTTGAAATTGAGATCGCCTATCTAATACGAGCGACCAATACCCCGAATAATTACGTTTTCCCATTTTATCTGGAAGAGGCCAATTCCTTGGTTCCTCCCATTTTGTGATCTTAACCTATTACACTTATGACCTGCGAGGAATACCGACATCCGCTTTTACATAATGGTACCGGCCAAAACGAGCGCTTTTCCCCTGCTCTTAATCCTGAATCGGCACCACTGAATGATCGTACAGCAGCAGCTCTACTCGATTTTGCCTATCAATATTCCTCCCTCCTGAAATATTTTAACCTAGAAAATCAGGAGGAAGGGAATTGGCAGGACTTTTTCAACCGGAGTCCGGTATGTATGTTGGCCGTCATCGCCTCTATCAATTTGGAAGCCAAAGATGAGCTCTATTGCCGCCAGGAGGTAAAGTTTTGGCAAGAAGCTCAGGACGAAAACCAGCCAGATTTTGAGGAGAATCGAGTTCGCAATTACCAAACACTAATTGATTCCATTTATGGCTTGGCCTCCAAGATTTTTGAGATCTGTGTAGAGCTCCCAGCAGAAATGGCCATCAAGAAAGAGGTCCAGGAAATCATCAGAGGAGACCTGAGTCAGGCGGTTTTCGATAATCGGGTCATTAATGCGCTCAAACAATTAATTGCTTATGATAAAGGCAACCGCCCAACCTACCTTGCTGAACAGGACCAAGATCCCTTCTTAGAGGAAAAATACAAGGCGTTCATTACCGTGCCAGGTACCTCTGATTGCGTGAAAGCTTGGGGGGTATTGCATGAAGATGACTTCTATTGTATCGAACCCAACGATGGTTTCAAAGAAATTCAAGACCCAGATGCCTGTAAGGAAAATCGCAACTTGCGAGCGCTCTATCTAATCTTCTTTCAAGGGCTTTCCAAAATAGTACAAAGAGCCAAGGGCTATTTGCTAATAGAGCTAGGACGTAATCGAGCTCAGGAACCACACATCACCTTGTTCCTCGCTTTCATCACATTATTTAAGAGTCTGCAACGACAGCTCAATCAATTGCCAAAAGTTCACCTCGACTATTACTTCCGAGATATCTTGGGGCTGAAATTTAAACCGCTTACACCAGATCTGGCATATGTCCTCTTCGATATCGCTCAAAATTTTGATGAATTCCTTCTGGAAAAAGGCACTTTGTTGAACGGAGGAAAAGATGCTGAAGGCAATAAGCTACAATACAGCTTGGCAGATGAATTGGTAGTAAATAAAGCCAAGGTAAAGCGCTACGAGGCTGCTTACCTAAATGTGGATGAAGGGGGTGACCACAATCAGGTATATCATATCGCACCAAGCTCCGATCCGAAGGCCGGCCCAATAGAAGTCAATTGGAATACCCTACAAAATGGGGGTAAAGTCTTGCAAGGAGAAGTAGGATTAGCTGTATCTGACCCAATTTTGAAGTTAGCAGAAGGGACTCGATTTATTGCATGGACCATTGATTTTGTAGAGCCAATATCCCTTGAGCAAGAAGACTTACCAACGGATATTTCTGCTAAATTTAAGATCAAACTAAGTTCAAGTTTCTCCGATCAAGGTTGGATTGAGTTGAAGAATCCGGGAAAAGCAGTCTTACAAGATATCATTGTAGCAAATCTGGAAAATGGCCTTGCCGTTAATGAAAATGTCGAAAAGGACAAAGACAAGTTACTTTACAATCGAAAGATATTTGCAGCTATACCCGAAAACACTTACTCCGTTGCCTTCCAAGAAAGAGAAATTGGGGGTAATCCCTGTTACACCGGCTTGCAAATTAGAATCCTGCTCAAACCGGATGATCTGCCCGTAGATGCTTTGGCGGATCAGACGCCACTCCTTCAGCAAACCAAGTACCCTGTAATTAAGCTGATCTTTGACGGATCTATTGAGGAGGATGGGGAGTTATTTGATCTTCTCTTTGACTCCGACGTTAAAAACATGCACCTAGTTACTGAGTCTGTAGGTGTAAAATCTGGAGTCAAATTGAGAAATGAGGTAGGTGAATTTGATAACAAAGTCAGTTTCCCAATTCTGGGTGTTGGTACCTTCAAGGACACTGGCTTCTCCATAGAAGCAGGTGCCTTTCTAGAAATTGAAGTAGAGGAGTTTTTTGGGAAACAACTTTTAGGCTTTGAACCCATCCCGTTCTTTACCAACGAATCAGAATTCCTCAACATTAGTCAAGAGAATGCTACTTCTATTGATTTCACCACCTATTTCAAGTTTGGACTCAGATACATCAATCAGACTATAACACGTACTAAGGGTACTGAGGGCAATGAAGGCAATGAAGGCAATGAAGGCAATGAAGGTAATGAAGGTAATGAAGGTAATGAAGGTAATGAAGGTAATGAAGGTAATGAAGGTAATGAGGGTAATGAGGGTAATGAGGGTAATGAACCACAAGAAATCAATCGAGGTTTTCCATTTTTGTATCAAAAAGAAGGAACAACCTATAGTTCTTCTGGTAACCCAGCCATCCCCTTTCGTTTCTTTGGCCTGCCTTTTGATGAAGCAGCCGTACAATTTCCGACCCGTGCTCCCGATAGCAGTGCTAGAAGCACAGGCACGGAAGCACAGGAAACGCCAATCGAAGCCACAAGGGATTTTTCGGGGGGCAATCAAGGTGGAAATGTTCCCATCAGTCACAGTGACCTGAGAGGATTCCGTTTTGGAGGATCAGAAACCTTTGAACTAGTAGAAAAAGCAGAGCTACCAGGCATTTCTATATCGGACCCTAGCTTAGTGATTGCAGGTTCTTCTGCCTTAAAAAACAGGCTCCGAATTCGGGTCAGCCCCGGTGAGAATCCGGGTTCGTGGGAACTCATTCCGAGTTCTATACTTCGCTTGGCTGATTTACCCATCTTACAAGCATTTCCAGTAGCCGAATTAGTTCCCAGTACCCTTCCCGTTGAAGGACAGGGAGGCTCCGGTTTACCCGAAGAAAAACTTACCGGATTTCGAAATTACGGCTCTAAAAGGAATCAAAACATCTTCTTGCTTAAGTTCACAGGGGCGAGTCCGGAAGGGTCGGGTCTTGACCTTACTCAACCAATCGAATTGAAGGAATTTCAATTCCACTATACGGCCTTTGCCGACTTTATTTACAAAGATCCAGATAATCCATCGACCGGCTATATAAAAGATGAATTTCAACGATTCCACATTACCCCCACTGGTTTCAACGAATTGAGTCAAAATGTACCCCTACAGCCACTCTTACCAGTCTCTCACTTCTTCCCTACTGTCTTAGATGGCACGATGGTTATTCCTGAAGTGGCAAGGGGCCAAGCTTTTGAGAAAGCAGGATATCAATCTATCCCTGGAGTCAATCTCTATATTGGTCTCCAGGAGGTAGTCCCAGGGCAAAGTTTATCCCTTCTATTCCAAATGCGTGAAGGAAGTGGTAATCCCAATTTTCAACCGCCGGACGTGGATTGGTTTTATTTAGCTAAAGCAGAGGATGGCCGTGAAGATGTTTGGAAGGCATTTCTGCCAAAAGATATCGTAAGAGATACTACTAAGACGGATGCCCGTTCTAGAAAAAGCCTGCTACGAACAGGAATCGTCCAGTTCAATACACCACTTGACATGACAGGACAAGGGACCATCGCAGGAGATGGCACCCCCTTATTCTGGATCCGAGCCACCTTACTCGAATTAGCAGACCAACAAGAAAAAGCTGCTGCACTGCCCAATATTTTGTCCGTCGATGCCCAGGCCGGCATTGCTGTGCTAGAACGCAATAGGAATTTAGGTTCCCATCTGGTAGATGGTTTACCAAAGGATAGTATTCGTCAGTTAAGTGTCCGGAAGGCTGCCATCAGAAAAGTGAAGCAACCCGTCACCTCATTCTTCGGGCGACCTCCGGAATTAGGAAACTTGTTTTATCGGAGGGTAAGTGAACGCCTTCGCCACAAAGACAGAGTTGTAAATATTTGGGACTACGAACGACTTATCCTCGAACAGTTCCCAAAAATTCGCCACGTTAAGTGTATTTCACACACCAGTGAAGCTGTTGAGCTGGCACCCGGTCATGTGACCATTGCCACCTTTCCGATCATCGATGACGAGGACAATTCCAATTTTTATTCTCCCATAGTTGGCATTGGAGAATTAGAGAAAATGGAAAGCTTCCTGAAAGCCCGAGCCAATTTATTCTTGAATTGTAATCAATATTTGCGAGTTGTCAACCCTATCTACGAGCTGATCCGCGTCAAGTGCTGTGTTCGTTTTTTCCCAGGGCGATCTCCCGAATTTTACCGCAATAGACTCAATGAAGATTTGCACCGCTTTTTGGCTCCCTGGGCTTTCAGCGAAAGCACTAAGATCTTTTTTGGGAATACCCTATATATATCTTCTATCCTTGAGTTTGTGGAAAAACGAACGTACGTAGATGTGGTATCCAATCTACAAGTTTTTCACTATATCATGAATGTAGAAACCAACCTTCCCGAATCAGTATATAAGAATCAACTTGGCTTTCCGATACCCGTGCCTGAAAATGAGTTTAAGATCGATACTACCACTGCACGTTCGATCATCACCACCTTTGCTGCGGGTCATGAGATTATGTTGTGGGGGGAGGAAAACTGTGATTCTTGTCCAGATAAGGACGTGACTGACTTTACGGATTGCTAATTCATTAAAAAGTATTCCAACCAATGGATCTTAATAGCCTAACCCTCAGTTCGAGGACGACCTCTACTCCGCCCAGCTTCCACGAGTTAAGAGAAGCAGGGATTAAGCAAATTATCCGTTTCGGGCAGAAGCTATGGACCGACTATAATGGTCATGATCCTGGCATCACTACCTTGGAAGTACTATGTTATGCCATCACGGATTTGGCGTACCGAACCTCCTTCCCTATTCAAGATTTGTTGGCCAATCCAGAAGATCAACCGGGTAAAAAACAGTTCTTTTCTGCAGCCGAAATTCTCACTTGCAATCCCGTGACGCCACGGGATTTGAAGAAGCTCATGATTGATCTAGATGGGGTGAAGAATGCTTGGTTTCTAAAGGTTGGAGCGAAAAAACAAAACATTTGCCGTGTTTATTCAATCCAGCAAAACAGTGAAGCTTTTGTGAAAATCGCTGACATTGTTTCTAAACTTAGCTCCAAAGACGAAAACATTGATCCAGTTGTACCATCCGACAAAGAAATTCTCATCGATAAAATCTTAAGTGAAGTTGTAGTTGCCCTGCCAAAACCAAGATTCCGAGAACAATTATGTGACCTCATTATTACACCCAAGCCAGTACCGGTATACCGCTTGCGTCCGGATTTAGCTAAGATAGAACAGCTACTCAAACTTCTCTGTGGTTTTGTACCCGCACTAGAAAGCCCCGCGGTGTCTACCCAACCAACTTACCAGACTGTACTAAGTAGGCTGGAAAAAAAGGGACAAGATGCTATGATCCACTTCAAGACCACCTTGGAAGAGACCATGGCTGAAACCGTCGTAAACAGGGAGGGGGTTCCCGTTTTCGGAACTTTAGATTTTCCAGAAAATTTAAACCCACTTGATTTCAAAGATCAGATTGAAGCTTTATTTCAAGCCTTTCAATACAACATTACAGACCTATCAGATAAACTTCAAACGGTCAATCAAGATGTTATCAATTTCATCTGTCGATTTACCTCCCAGGTGAAGATTCAAGTTGAAACTGTTGATAGTCCAATTACCTTGGATACCTTGAAAGCCACCCCTGAAGGCTTTTTGACGGAATTAGCGACGCTAATCACGGAAGAACTAGGCTTTGAAAACTTGGATGACGAATTGGATGCCTTTTGGAAGGCCCTACTGAAAAATCTATTGTTCAGTACCGTCCGAGGGTATAGAATTGTGGAAAAAGAGAGATTAAACTTCCTGAATACTATTTTAGCTGATTTAGCAAGCGCGGAAATACCTTCCGGTTGCTCAGTTGAAAAGCTTAGAGAAGATGTTCTCACGTATCTGAACGAAAAGAAATTCGAAGGTTCAGAGGATCTACATAAGGACGAATGGCAAGCCATCGTCCATCTCTTATTTAGTGTATTTCCCCCGTTGTCCCGCGTAGAGTATCACTCCAATCATAAGATGCTATCCGATGCGCAAGCATTAAATGGCCTTTATCATGTCTTATTGGAACTAGAAGATCACGTGTCTCCTGATGACTCCGTAAGGAAGAACGATATTGAGCGATTGGCCTCAAAGACCTTACATGCACATCGAAGCCTCTGTGAAGAAGTAGAGTGTATAGATTTTGTTGGTGTAAAACATCTCAAACTCTGCACGGATCTCCAAGTCGCAGATGGTGTGGATGAGAACGAGATCGTAGCCCAAATTCTTTACCGGGTGCAGGGTTTCCTCACCCCAGAGGTTAGGTTTTATTCCCTATCAGAGATGCTACACAAGGGAAAGACATATGATGAGATCTTTCAAGGTGTGGTCCTAAAAAATGGTTTCCTGGACGATAATGAGCTGGACAGAGCCGTCCTTAGAAGGGTTATCTATAAATCTGATGTATCCCAAATTATACTTGGAATTCCTGGCGTGCTAGGCATACGGTCCTTGGACATGCAGCTTTGCCAAGATGGTAAGGTCATTGAAAATCTAAGGCTGGATCAAGGCAGTGAGTGGTGTCTTGACATATGTGGCTTAAACCATGACGATGCCGAAGCCCCTTGTCTATATAAGCCAGTCATTCAGTTAGATTGCATCGACTTCCAATCGGATATCAAAATCAGGAAAAGGGAATTTCCCATCCCTCTTGACTTGCAAGATATCAAAGAACGGCTGGATTTAATCCGACAACTGAATCGTCGTCCGGTGGTGGATGTGTCGAGGGATATTGAAATCCCTGGCGGCACCTATCGAGATCTAGATAAGTTCTTTAGTGTACAAAATGACTTTCCATTGGTGTATCGAGTTGGTCCGGGTGAAATGCCGGATTCTATACCTGCGAAGCACAAGGGGCAGATCAAACAGTTTAAAGCATTTTTGACCTTTTTTGACCAGATACTAGGCAATTATCTCGCATCACTAAATCAAGTCAAACATGTTTTAGCCGTACATCAGGATCCAGAGGAAAAAGTTTTTTTCTATCAAAACTTACGAGAGATCATTCCCGGTATCGCAGAACTCTTGGAAGATTTTTATCAGATCAAGGATACTGTACTTGATAAACTTAATCATATACTAGAGCCGGATCAAATTGGGTTACTCGGCGCTTTGGCTAGCCTTGGTCCCCAACCTGAATTAGCCTTTATCGATGCTATTAAACAAATACTACCTAGTTTATCTTTAGATGACCAACCAAATAAGGCTCTAGAGGACATGCTCCTCAGCGAAACGGGGCATGAGAAATTTCAGGTGAGCCGCGGCCTAATCGCCGCACTGGGAAATCGGATTACAAATAATCAGAGAAGCAAACTCACTGAGCTGGTAGGCACTCCTCCCCTAGCCCAGGGCCTATACCTTCCGCAGGTCTTAGCTATCCTCAACGATCAGGATTGGGATACGGGGTTTATCCTACGTTGTGCCAATCAAGAGATCCACTTTCTGATCACAAGCGATCTGCTTACGGCGCTGGAAGAAAAACTCCTACCCTGGCAATTGGAGAAGATGGGCGAACTTGTGGATCGGAGTTTTCCTGAGCGCAACAGCTTTTTAGCGGCCATTAAAGCAGCTCTTTACACCTATATACTAAATGAAGAGCTCCAAGCAATTGTTCTACAGCATGGCCAGTTGCACCTATACAAATTGACCCGTGATCTATTGCCCAAGTTAGAAGATAAGCTGTCGAAGCAACAGATAGAATTGTTACACCCTTTACTCAATACGGGCCCTTCTGAAGAAGCACCTTTCTTGGAAAGAATCAGAGAAGCACTAGGAGACTCTCTGGCTTTAACTGAGGAACAAAAACGGAACTTACTTGCTTGTGCCATCAAGGAAGGATATCAAGTCAATGACGCCTTGATAGAAGTGTTGGAAGATGGCTTGGATGATCAGCAAAAGGCAGCACTGACCGCCTTAAAAGATGCACCGCTATTGGAAGAAGAAGCCTTTCTTGCCGAGCTTCGTAAAATTATTGATAAAGGAGAATGGGATACCGAACTCATCTTGCGCTATGCACAGTGGAAGCGACAGTACTCAATTAATGCCGCAGTACTCGACCAGTTATCCGGACAATTGAATGCAAATCAAATAGAGAACCTGGAAGCACTGACAGGTCACGTTTTCCACTCAAAATCCTCCTTTTTGAAAGCTGTCAAAGAAGCTATCAGGAGTTTCCAACTGGATGCAGAAATAGAAAAGATCCTTCTAGAAAATACCCGAATACAACTTTACCGTTGCACTGATGAATTCATCCTAAAAGTTCAGTCATATTTTTCAGCAGAACAATTGGATGAACTTCGGCCTTTAAAGAACCAACCTCTCCTTGATGCAGCGGGCTTCATCGAACGAATTCAGGATGTGCTTAGTATTGAACAAGCTGATCCACAGTTGGAGAAATTCATCATGGACAGTGCCCTTTTGAAGAAATACCAAGTAAATGCTTTGTTAATTGAAGGTTTTGAAGAGCGTTTAACTCAGCCTCAATTGGAGGCATTGGAGGCAATGTTGATAGAACCCTTTCTACCACAACAAGCATTCTTGAATCGGGTCATCCAGATCTTAAATAATCGAGAATGGGATACGGATGTCATCCTCCGCAACAGTTACCGGGAGGGACACTATCAAATCACAGAGGCAGTCTTAGCTAAACTGGAAGACACTCAGGCCATCTGGCAGATAGAAAACCTGCGTGAGTTACTTGACCAGACTTTTCATTCCAGAACCGCCTATATCAAGGCTATCCGTGAGGCTGTAATCATGAGGTACTTCCTGCTGAAAGAAGCCCTCGTCCCTAAAGCCTACGAAGAGCGATTGGAAGAATTGGTTAATGACAATATCAACCGGTTTAAAATCCGAAATAAAATACTCGATCATCTCATCGCTCGTTTCGGAGAACAATTTACAGATTTCGCCTTGAGTCTCTACCAGCGAGAAGATATCATTGCCTGCAAAGAGGTTCGTATTCGACGAAGAGATGAGTTGCTTCCTTGCAAGTTGGATTTTCTAAGTAGCATTCCCGTGATTTCCAGCCAACGAGGTAAGGGTATGAATTTTAGAGCAAAAGACTGCGGAGACCCTGCCCAATTCTGGGACTCTGAGAATGTTTCTGGCCTCCGAAAGCGCGTCAGTAAGATCCTTTGTCTGGAAAACAGTGTTCGGCGTCAGTTGACCTGCAATCCAGAAGTAGAAGTGATTAGAAATGATGATGAAGATCGCAAAATCTTCCGCTTTGTGATCATTGATGCAGGTAAGAGCCCAGGGGATACGGATGCTACCATTTATCTGACCGGAGCCAAAGATTACACCCGCCGAGCTCAAGCCCAGAAAGACCGAGAACAAATCCTACAAAGTTTATTGAATGGCAACCGGAAGCTTGCTGACGACAGTACAGTCTTAGCAGTTGAGTTCCGAGATGAATTCAATGATTATGTCCTGCTCCTCAAGAGCTTCAGAGGCACTCCTATTGCCGAAAGTCGTCCCTTTGCTGTTGAATCTGACGCCATTAAGCTAAGGGAAGAACTGATGAGTAAAGTTTTTCCAGAACCTTGCAAAGAAGAGCTTTCACGTGAAGGCTTTCATGTCGTCGAACACATATTGCTTCGGCCCTTCACTAAGGATATACGAACCTTTAAGCCCTTCCAATTTTCCGATGACTGTACCATCAGCGATCCTTACTCCTTTTGGATTAGCGTAGTAGCGCCATTGAATTGGCCCCGATTTAAGTCACCAAATGCCAAGGACTTCTTCGAACAGATCGTACGTAAGGAAACACCGGCTCACATCGGCATCAACTTTCTCTGGCTGACCCCAGAGGATATGTATCATTTTGAAAATGCCTTCCGGAACTGGCTATATGATGAAGGGCGCAGGGATTCAGATGAATGCCAAATAGAGCAGAGTATCTCGCGCTTAGTAGAAGTACTGGAAAATGGCCTTCACAAACAATTATCATCTTCCTAATATTTCGAAATACTTATTAGATAACCATGGAACGCAACGTCAAAATCAATGTGAATGACATTATCCGAAAGATATCGGGGATCGGCATCATTAGTGGATTGGAAGCTTTTGTACGATCGGATAGTTCTGTGCGAATCACGGAGGGCTATGGAATTACTTCCACCGGCCGGCTCATCTATTGCCCAGAGAACGCTTACAAGTATTGTCGGCTCTACACAGAGCCCGTCATTGGTTTGACGACCGAGCAAGATGATATTGAAGTATGGGAACTACTATGTGAAAAAGGAGTCGACGGCCGCCCCTTGACGCCTCAGATTATTTCCAATCATCGGTTTTTAGATAGTAAAGTGGCTTTAGTATATTTCGAAAACTTGGCGAAGGGAGATCATAATGTTGATCCTGATCACCCCCCTGTCAATCAGGACAATTTTCGACCATTGATGATTGATCGCGTTGACTTGTGGAGGCTACTTCAAGAAAAATTTGAACTAGATCCACTTTGTCTTCCTGCTAACCTTATCCAACCAGAGGATGTAGAGATCATTACTACCGGGCTTGGTGACCCTGAAAATGGGGTTAATCGTTTTTTTTCGGTAAATCGAAACACTCGCCTTAAGCCCGTAGACATCATGCGATTTGGCCATGGAACGACTAACAATGAGTGTTATCCCGAAGATCGTCAGTTCAATATCAAAAGCAATGATTTCAAAGGGGTTTTTGAGGAATATCAATTGCTCATAGATGATTTATTGGTGAAATTAATTGATAACCTTCGTATTCTAAATAATATTCCGCCCGGTCAGCACAATTCTAGTCATGATCCTGTGATCCACTTTGAAGATTTGTTCTCTCTTCAACAGAGACAGATCTCAGATGCCTACTTGAATTTCCTTGCCACGGTGCGTTGGCCAAAGTTTCGAGATGGTGAGATCATATCTGACACCCCCTCCCACATCCAATACTTCTGGTCTCTACTGAAAGACATAGCCAAAACCTACAATGAACTGGTAGAAGAAATTAGCGTCCTCATGGCAGATGCCAATTTAGATGAGAGCCTATTTCCCTTCCATCTGTTGATCGGAGAACTAAAGGAGGATATTTCCTTTGGCCCTAGCATATTTCGGAATGATATTCGACAGCCCGCCATCTTCAATAATAATGCGAAACGATTACAAAGAATCAAATTCTTGCATTGGCGCATTCCCATGATGATCAAATGCTTCTATATCCCAGGTGTGGAATCAAACGACATAGCGGATAATCATTATACATTGATTCTGAAAGACTTGGACCAAGATCCAACCGAAGTACCTGACAAAAACATTCCCATCCGGATTACTCCTTCAACGATGGAATCCCAGTACTTGCCGAAAAAAACAATTCCATTTTACTACTACACGGCGGAAGATAGCAACGCTATTTTACCTTACTGGTCATATTCCTCTTTGTTTAGAGCCAAGAATTGGAATCTATTTTCCTATCATTCCAGTAGTGAAGACAGTTATACCAACCTCTGTCGGATTAAATACCCTCTATCCCATAATCTTGACGGGTATCCTTTCCTAAGAATTGAAGGGCACTTAGGCAAAACCTTAAATCAGGTCTTATTTGGACTGTACAATTTGAGAAAGCGCAATAATGTAAATTTTGAGATCGCGACCGTGCCCCTTGAAAGCCTGTTTGAAAAACAAGCAGAAGACAGCTATTCCTTCGGCTTCGATTATCTGGGCAGTAACTTTACCGGAGGAGTCCCAGTAGGAGGTACTTTCATTGTTGCTTACGAAAAGATTGGTGAAGATGCTGAAACGGGACTCATTGAAAACACCAAAGTCGTATTTGATTTCAGTGTACCAAATCGGCTTAATCAAGAAACAGCCAAGTTCTTTATCGAAGGCATTACCGTGGAAGTTGGAAACGTGGAGGCTAGGATTCCTGATGTCCATTTGCGGGCTGTCCCAGTACTAGGTCCCGTCACGACCTTCGACCCTCCGATAACCTTTTCTAATGAAAGAGGAAACTTTCAATTCATATTGGATGAAGGGACTTTTGATATTCAAGTCATTGATGAACGATTTGAATTTACGGAGAGTAGAGATGTTGATGTGAATTCCCCCAGTGTCATCCTGGAATTACGACCTGTGACCACAACTTTCTTCCTGGACGAAGTAGCGTTTATCAAAAAGATGAAGAAACTACTGCCAGGGAAGCCAGAAGTGGAACTCGGTACATTATACGAATGTTATCGCAGTCGCTTCGAAAAGTTTGCTTTAGACTTGAAGAAATTGACCCTCCCCTTAAATATTAAGTACTCTGTTGATAGTGATATTGCTCTGCCACTAGCTGAATTAAGAAAGCGAATCAATTACTTGATAGCTGAGGAGACGACACAAGATCCTTTAGAAACATTGTACAAAAAATTCATCGATAATCCCTCCGATGACGCCACGCAACAAGGTGCAATTGCACTTATCAAGGAATTGTTGGCTAAAACCCCACCTTCAAAAGAAGGGAGTTCAGAAAATCAGGGAAACCCATTAATTCGACAAGTTACTGAAATCATCATTCAACTATTTCTGGATCGCGTCGCTTTCATTATGGATGAACCAGACGGAGCCATCTTTAATCAAGCTGCATCTTATGGTCTGACATTAGCTGATGAATTGCTAAATAGTCTGCCTCCAATTACATTTGATATTGCAGGATCATACGACAAATGGAAAGCATCCAAAAACAACGGAGGGTGTGAAACCAATCCGAATTTCTTAATCGGTGCCTTCGAAAAACTATACGCTGTTGATATGGTGCTGGATCAGGAAAAATCTGTCCTTATTCGGGCGGTTGCCCAGCATCAACCTAGAAAACCAATTGGAGATGAAGCTGTTTACAGTAATGCTTTAGGGCGATTCAGGTTCTTCGTTCCCAAGGGCAGCCCACATTACCTACAGATCATTGATAATAACTACCATTTTGACGAGGAATTAGTTCAAATGAACCAGGATCGGCAACGGGTTAAATTTAATTTGGCCAGAATCGAAAAAGATACTTTTGTCAACAAGCAAATACTAGGAGAGCTCTTGGGTGATGATAAACGACTCATCAATAATACGTTTGAATTCTATAAACAGCGTTACGAAAGTTTTGCCACTAAACTTAATGAATTAATCCTGACGGGATTGCGACTAAACGCTATTGAACCAGGTACGACATCGACACCTTTTGTCACTATTGTTGACAACTTCAATAATTACATAGCAGAAATCATTGAACAAAGCACCTCCTCCCTAGGGGACCTAGAAAGCACTTTTGTTGAGGAAGATGTCGCTAGTTCGAGATACTCAGCAGTCAAAGGTCAATTAAATTCTGAAGGACGAATTTCCAACCTATACCCAATCCTGGAAATACTCACCAAGATCTATTTGGATCGGGCTGCCTTCGAAGGAGAAGATCACCTACCTAAGCTAATTGACAAATTAATTCGCCTGGGTGCTGAATTTGGGCAGCATGGATTATTGACTATTTCAAAAGTCATGCGGGAATGGAACTTCGAAGTAGAACAGCGTACCGATGAGAAATTCCTAAATAAGTTCTTAATCATAGCTCGTGCGGAGGAAGAAGGAAAGCCCGATCAAGATCTCGAACAAGCTATCCGTCTTCAGATAACAGCTGTCGACACCCCGGGTACCCTTAAACCTGTCTACACCAGTGGAGGTAAAACGGAGGCTCCCGAAACTGTAAAAGAAATAGGCATGCTGATTGACAGTGGGGAGTATGTGATAAACATAGAATCTGAGACCTATGAATTGGTAGGTGACCCGCCTGCCATCAGTATTGCTAGAGAAGTAGCAGCAGAGGATAAGGACTTCCCTATAATTCTACAGCTGAAACGATCTGATTCTGGAACAGCTACATCAGAAACAGAAGCTGAAGCTGACGATGATGCCGCAGCCAACTCTTCTCCTACTGCAGCACCCGAAAACACAGCGACTGAGTCCAGTGAGGCAGCAGGTACCATCACTACCACTGGATCCCCTTCAGTAATCATCGCTGATGGTCTAAATCCAGCCACTTCGCCCCTAACTTCAACGCCTGATCAGGATGAACTAAAGCTAATAGATGGATTGGGAGCAAAATCCGTACAGAAATTGAATGAAAAGGGCATCCGGACCTTTGAAGCTTTAAGTCAATTGACGGCAGCCAAATTAAAAGCATTATTGAGTCCTAAGATTCCACCAACATTTGATCCAGAAGGAATCTTGCTTCAGGCCAAACTCTGTAAAGATGGCAAATGGGAAGAATTGAAGCAGTTAAAAGAGAAATTGAAACTTAAGAAAAAGAAGAAGTAATAATAACTCCAGCTAAGTTAATCGGCAAATTAAGTACATATGCTAGCGCAACAGCATAATATCAAAAATTTTGTCCTCAACCTTGAATTGGATCGAACTCGTCAGGAGGCCTATATCGTGAAAGACGAGATACTGGAGCTGATATCATCAGAGGTTCAACCTATACTGGATCAGATGCTTTCTAAGAAGGTAGATGCTTCCACCACCCTCAAAATCGAAAACCTCCAGATCAATGTTGATCCGATAGCATGGAAAAATTGGAAGCAGCAATTCGTTAAGCAATGTCTGGAAAAAATCAAGACTGAATTAGATATTGTAGTTCCCCAGGCCATTGAAAAAGGTGGACAATCCTTGTCTCTTAGTCAGGCTTCTGTAAGATCTGTTTTCGACTCCACCGAACGCTTTTATTTTGATCAGGTAGAAAGAATTCGGATCAGGTTCTTTCATTTTCTACAGTATGGGCATTTTCCTTGGTGGGGCAAACCAAGTGATTGGGCTGAATGGGAAGCAGAAGTCTTGCAGGTAGTGATTCGCAAGTACCCTACTCGCTTTTTTTACACGCTAAAAGCCTTCCTGGGACGATGGCCAAGGAGTATTGATCGATTACATACTCAGTATTCCAAGGCATTTATAGTCAGCTTTCTACAGTGCTATCAATCCAGCAACAAAGCATTAGAATTAAAGTCCCATGCTATTAATTCTAATTCAAGCTCATCTGAACTTCAACAGGTACTGGCCCTACTTTTCTTGGAAGAGATTAAAAACTTGTCTAGCTGGCAATCTTTCATAACAGCTGCCAAGGCCCAACTAAAAAGTAGAGAGCTGGCCGATCTCCAACCGGAAGCTGCCAGTCCCCAGAACGAACCTTCCTCTTCCGATGCTACGCTTGAACGACTACAAGATGACGAAACCACCAAGGCCATGACCGACGGCCGAAGTGAAGAAGAAATTCCACTAGTGCAGGAGAAGGGCTTAGATACTTCATCTGAAATTGCAGATAAGAAATGGTCCAAAGAAACCAATAAAATAGAGATTGATGAAAATTCAGGAAATACGCAAGAAAGTGAGTCAGCAAGTAGTTCAGAACTTGCACGCGAGCCCAATAAAGAAACCAGAGAACCAGGTGTCGACCCTTCCACTAGCCTACCAGAAGGGATGGCGACAAAAGAGGAATCCTCGTCCGACACACTTGAAAAAGGGAAAGCATTAGTCAATGATGCCTCACAAGCAGGGGAAGAATTACAGCCCACCAAGCAAAAGTCAGCAGAAGCCAATCAATCGACGGAGCAGTCTATCGCTGGAACGGATCAATCAGACATTCAAATCCCATCGGATCGCCAGGAGGAACAATTTTTGGCTGAGGCAGATCATTTTCTTGATTCTGCCTTGGTTTATCGATCTAGCCAGGAATTGGATGCAGCCTTCATTCAAAATGCAGGCTTAGCCCTGGTTATACCCTGTCTGTATCCCATTTTCTCTGCACTTGGATACTTAAATGAAAAAGGAGGTTTTATCAACAAGCATGCTCAATGGCGAGCAGCGACTCTTTTGCAATTTATGGTCACCGGCGAGACTAACCCAGCAGAGTATGAAATGACCCTAAACAAAATAGCTTGTGGTTTACGATTATCAGAGCCGATCGAACGCATTCTGGATTTATCTCCGCAGGAGAAAGACCTTGGCATCGAATTATTGACCACTCTAATCGGTCATGTCAAGAAGCTAAAGAACACCTCGGTGGCAGGTCTGCGCCATAACTTCTTGCTTCGTAAAGGTAAAATCTCCTTCGAAAAAAACCATTGGCTATTACGAGTTGAAAAAGCATCATACGACCCCTTCCTCCTAGACAATCTTCCCTGGAGTATGGGAATGATCAGATTTCGATGGATGCCCAAACGACTCCTGGTTGAGTGGTTGTAAAACATCAAGCTCATGTTTCGAAAGTATCGCAAGCGAACTACAGGAAGAAGAAAAGCTGAAGAATCAGTCACAACCAAGCCGACTGAGGACAAGCAACAACAAGAGGCCTTTTTTCAGCAAAATGGTAAAAAGGCGATTAGGGTGGCTTCTGAAAAACAAGCCACGGAAGCCGCACGTATCGCTGCTTTGCGTATCATGGAAGGGGCTTGTGCCAGTATACAAGAAAACTATTCAGAAGAATCAGATAGCAGTCAAGGGAAAGCGCTGGAACTGGCTCAGCAGATGATCTCTGATGGCATCCAAAACATCTCATTTATCAGGGAAGCCTTGGATGAGATCAAAGCCTGTTTGAGTCAAACCAATTTTGTGGTAGAGGCAACAGCTAGCGGGTCGAAGTCGAGCTACCATACACTCGGTCGATCTTTCTTGAATAAATCTTCTAAGGATCGGGTCTGGCATTTAATTGAAGTCGCTAGTAGTCAGACCTATATGTCGCCAAAAGATGGAGCTCCAATGGGAAGATATGAATTCCAAAGTCGTCCGGAACTTTGGACAGCTTACATCGCTGAACTGTTGGCAGGACTCCCAGAAGAGCCCAAGATCGTCACCGGAACACCGATTCACCAGAACTTCAACACTAAGGTGGAGCCTACAGAAAGCCCGAATGTCCCGCAAGCTAATAGGGATGATCCAGAGACTGAAACAGATAGTGAACAAACGGAAGTAAGAAAGAGGAATTTCTTAAGAAGGATGTTCAGACCTAAGAAAAGAAGAAAACCTAAAAACAGGAAGAACTGATGGCTAATAAACATCACAATCTTATTCGTTCCTTGGATTATCTAGCTGAGGTAATTCGCAAACGCTTAGAGCACCATTTTGCTCCTACCAGCAACGGTAAGAGTAGCTTGGCGCTTAGTGGTTTCACTATGGATGAATCGGAGGATCCTTTTAGTCATTTTGTTATTAGCAGCAAATTAACCATCGAAGAATTCATCGTTCTATTGTTGGTGTTAGCGCCACATGTAGTCCCTAACTTTTTTGAACGCTTGGTTAACTCCTATCTCAAAAAAGGCGGGGACTTCCCAGAGTTTGGTGGCGTTAAAAGTGGGCAAACTCGGTACATGTTACCCACCGTTAGCACCGCACTATTCCTCTTGGCAGGTGAAGATTTTGCTCGCCGTCTTGATCTAATGGAAATTTTTGATGCCGAACACCTGTTTGCTAAGTACAATGTAATATCCCTGGAAGAAATAAAAGGCGGAGACCCAATCTTAGGGGCAAAAATAGTACTGAACTCCGATTATGTAGATCTATTTACGAAGGGAAGAGTAGCCATACCACAATTGAGTACCTCCTTCCCTGCCCAACGCCTGGCTACAGGCTTAAATTGGACCGATTTGATCGTGGCCGAAAAGACCTTACAGCAACTTTCCGAGATCAAAATTTGGATGCAGTACAATGATCGATTAATGAAGGACTGGGGTATGGGCAAGCGACTAAAACCCGGCTACCGCGCCCTCTTTTATGGCCCACCCGGCACTGGGAAAACACTAGCAGCCTCCCTGATCGGGAAATACACGGGAACGGAAGTCCTGAGAGTGGACCTTTCTCAAGTCGTCTCCAAATACATTGGGGAAACGGAAAAAAACCTGTCCAATTTATTCAAAAAAGCAGAGTACAAAGGATGGTGTCTCTTTTTCGACGAGGCGGATGCCTGTTTCGGAAAGCGCAGTACCACCAAAGACGCTAAAGATCGCTATGCCAACCAGGAAATCGCTTATCTATTGCAACGTATAGAGAACTATCAAGGGCTGATCATCCTGGCCACCAACTTTAAAAGCAACATCGATGAAGCTTTCCTTCGGCGCTTTAATTCCATTGTACATTTTCCGATGCCACGTGCACCAGAGCGCCGGCGTATCTGGGAACGCGCCTTCCCAACGCAAGCCAAGCTCACACCCGAAATCAATTTTACCGAACTCGCACAGCAATACGAAATGTCCGGCTCCAATATCATGAACACCGTTCACTATGCTTGCCTACAGGCCATGGCAGCGGAAACAGACCATATCCAGAAAAATTATGTCGTAGACGGCATCGCGAAGGAGTATGCCAAGGAGGGGAAGGTTTTATAAATAGTTTGTGGACATTAAACTAATCAAAATGAAAGTAACAGAAAGTGCAAACAGGAATAGCAATTCTAATCAACCAGAGTTATTTAGAACTGTCAGAGAGGCTGGTCAAAATCTTAAAGAGGAACCCAACGTGCCATTTTTTGCCCCCAGTGATATCCAACCTAAATTGAAAGTAAGTCAACCAGGGGATCCATATGAGAAAGAAGCTGATGAGTTAGCCGATCAAGTAGTCCAAAGAATAGAATCTAATAGAAATGTACCTCCCATTCAAACTTTGTGTCAATCATGCAAAGAAGAACAGGTTCACCCTAAAAGAGCAGATTCCCCTAATACAGTTTCATCATCTTTTCAAAATACCTTAGAGTCCACCAAAGGGGCTGGAAGTCCTCTACCTAAAAAGACTAAAGCGAAAATGGAAAGAGCATTTGGTGCCGATTTCAGCAAGGTCCGAGTTCACACTAATCAAGAGTCAATTCAAATGAATCGAGAAGTAAATGCCCAAGCATTTGCAAATGGCTCAGATATCTACTTCAATGAGGGGAAGTACAATCCAGAATCAACCGAAGGTTCCAGGATACTTGCCCATGAACTTACTCACGTCTTACAACAAAGTGGCAATGAGTCCATCCAACGTGTACCAGCGGTTGGAGGGAATTTTGGCACATATAGATATGAAGGATTTGGAATGGAAGTACCCCCAATTGGTTTTATACAAAACTACATGGTTGGTAACTATAATATAGACTGGTACACTGGATCTACATATGTCTGGTGGCATACGTGGTCTTCATTGTGGGAACTGTACGACGCCTCAGATCAAAGAATTGATTCAGATTCTGATTGGCCCTTCGGAACCTTTGATATTAAGCCCAGTAAGGTCAATAGTGGAGTCCCAGGAGACGGTTCGAGAAAGTGGTCCCTATGGTATCGAGTAACCAGAAGTAATAAGTCAAGCGACCCTGATGCTTATCCGTATGATTATGAAACTTTTGATGTATATGCTCTACCTATTAAGAATCCATTGACTACTTTGCGAAGAGAGGTAGGTAATGTTATTTGGGAAGATAATTTCACTCCAGCGCATGATGGGGCAAGCCTCAGTTATAATGTTACAACAAGTACTACAAGATCGGAAACAGACTCACAAACAGAAACCACCTCGGTCACTATCAGTGGAAGTCAAAGCACAAGGGCGGGAGTATCTTATAAGGGGTTGACAGGAGGATTCGAAAGAGCTCTAGGAATCGAAGCCACTAGAAGTATAGCCAGAACACATTCTCTATCAGTTGAGTCTTCCCGTTCAGAATCAAAGACTTTTACACAAGGTGGTTTAGAGGGAGGAGTAACATACAGAATCATAGCACGCCCACTATTTCATGTAATTGATGGAACTGTCGGTCTGATTAACCACAGAAACGGTATAATACTAAGTAATGCACCAAATACTATTACAGGTGGTATACGGATTCTTAGAGGTATCGATCTCCGAATTATTCCGGACACCGACAATTCTATATCAGCACAGGGTCGCTGGAGGTGCGATGCAAAATGTAATGTCGAGGGAAATGGAAGCCATTGTACAGGTCATGTTAGAGGAACCAGTTCAGGGCATCCTAATCAGCAGACTGCCTGTAGAGAGGCAAAACGTAATGCTGTTCATAACGCCCCCCAAGGCTGCCGGGCAAGACATTGTAGATGTCTAAATTGCTCCAATCGATAGGTTTCTAATATGAAAGTTATTTCTAAGGCTAAATATTTGATGGCTGTACATTCATTATTTCTGATCTTCTTGTTTTTAAATAACTGCAGAGACAAAACACAAGTAATGGACAATTTTCTAAGTAAAAACTTCGTGGCATTTTTAGAGAGTGGTGATCAAGATTCTACAGTTTTAGCAGAAATCAAGGCAGATATTGAAATACTGAAAGAAGCTAGAGTCTTCTCAAAAGACGCCCTTATCAATGCAATCAATGACGATGAGGTTGATAAAGATTTAGCACTGAAGATAGTCTGGCTGCTTGGCAGGGTAGTTGAAGAAGAAGATGAAATCGGAGGGGCATTAATACATGCCACAAGATTTCAAGATCAAAGATTGAAAGTAGAAGCAATCAACTCGATGGGTGCATTGGGCAACAAGACTTGTGTTCCTAAGTTGATTGAAATCTTACAGACGAATGAAGCAGAAGAAGTTCGAAAATCAGCTATTTACGCTCTTGGACTTGTTGGCGATGTACAAGTTCTAGATCTACTTTTCATAAAGTTACATGATCAAAATGAGACTCCATCTGTGAGAAGTATGATTGCTGAATCCTTATCCGATTATTACGATAGTTCGGCAATAAAACATTTAATAGTCACACTTAATGATAAAGACCCTAGACTTAGATTTTGGTCAGCTTATTCCTTAGGTAATTTGCAAGCCAAAGAAGCACTACCTGCTCTAAGAAATTTAGTCAAAACAGATAATGCCGTAATTCCTAACTATGGTTCTGTGAAACAAGAAGCGCAGGAAGCAATAGTTCAGATTGAAAAATCCATTAAGACGGACTTAGGTCAGTGAGGTGAAACATAGGAAAATAGATTTCAAGAATCATAGGTCAAATTAATATCACGTGAGAGATGTACGGGTTCAAGATTACCCAAGAATCCAATTGCAAATTTTAGAACAAGCCTTCGCATTAAAATGCTAGTCGTAATAGCACAATTACTAGAATTGAGCATTGATCAAATTAGAAGAGATTGAAGGTTGAATCATGAGGTAAAGCGGCAATTTTTCTCTTTCAATCTTATTACGATCTTGATCAAGAACTCAACCGGCAAACAATGATAGCTCCAACAATTACCACCGTTATCCAAGGGCCACCGTGCTTATCTGTATGGACCGTGTTATTGATGACAACCTTACCACCATCGATAACCCATCATCCATCGGACCAGTAGATAATATGTGTTACGGACCATAAACTTGCAGCGATTTGTTACGAGTAACTGATAACTTATGAAAGTTCAACAGGCGCAAAACACCGCTCAGCATTCGCCTCAACGCATACAGCAGAAAGGCGATATAGGGGGCGACAAACCCTTTCAGGAAGAAGGATTCTTTGAACATGCGGAATTTCAACCCAAATTGACTATCGGTCAACCCAACGACAGATACGAGCAAGAGGCGGATCAGATGGCGGACCAGGTGGTCCAGCGCCTGGCCAACTCCAATTCTACTCCTATCCTACAAACCAAATGCACGGCTTGTGAAGAAGAAAACGTGCAGGCCAAAGGAGGGACATCGGGTACATTAATAAGCCCAGGCTTCCAAAGTCAGTTAAATGCCAGCAAAGGTGGTGGCCAAGCCATGTCGCCCTCTCTGCAAAGCAGTATGGAAGGAGCCTTCGACGCCGATTTCAGCAGCGTGCGGCTGCACACGGACACCAGCGCGGTACAAATGAATCAGGAAATTGGAGCCCGAGCTTTTACTAATGGTTCGGATGTGTATTTTAATGATAAGCAATTTAATGCCAGTTCTTCGGAGGGGCAACATCTGTTGGCGCATGAGTTGACGCATGTTGTACAACAAGACAATACCAGGATTGGAGCGAGGGAGCAAAATAATGCTCATATAATTCAACGTACCTCTGACAATAATCAAAATAGTGAATCTAATGAGGAATGGGTTCCACAACTTGCACCTACCTTCACTTCCTTGACAGGCAATCTAAATTCCGAATTAACTGTTTCTGCAAGGGTTATCAATAACAGACCTGATAATGTCATGTCGGCATTTAATTGGCGCTGGTATGATTCGAAATCGGCAACGAAAATAACTGCTTACCCCAACGGTCCAACTGGTGATTTTAAGTTTAAAACTGCAAAAGTCGGTACTAATGAATTGAGCTTTGGGGTAAGTTATTGGGATGAATTTGATGATCTAGGGGCCATTACTAAAAGTGACATAATTACATTAAATGTCCCTGAGCCTTCTCTTTCTTGGAAACATAAAATAAATGGCATCGGTTCTGGTCCGAAAGATATGCGGCAAGGAGATAGAGTTTCCATTATAGCAAAAGTCTCAAAGGTAAATGATCTAGCCAAAGCCCCTTTGGAAGTAGCTGCTTCATTACTACTTCATAATAATCATAGTTTGAATTATGAAGATATTCCAAAAGAAGCGAGAATAACAAGTATTGTAGAAGGAGCCGAAGTTCCTCCAATAGAAGCATCCAATACTAAGGTCACAGAGGATGGCATAGAAACTGAAATAAGAGCAAATCGTGCAGGAGGCGCAATATTTAATAAACAAATAAAATTTCCTGGGCAAGAAGGGGTAGAGAAAGAATATGTAATAAAAGCATTTGCTACCTTGGAACAATTCCTTGGTCGGTTAGATCTTGCAACAGACCAGATAGGGATTCTTGGAGACATCTTTGAGACATATTTAAATGACTCGTTATCAAATTATAATGCAGCTTATGGGGTCGTATCGACAATACTTACTGAACGAGAAAGAACGGAACAAATAACAGAGGACACTAAGATGGGTATTTTTATATTAGGACTAACTATTGCAACTAGTGGTGGTGGCCAAGCAGTTGGTGCACCAAGAGGTATAATATCTTTTGGTCTTACTTCTGGCACAAAATTAGCAGCTCAACATCCGTCATTTAGTGGAGTGCGAAATTTGGACTCTTATTCTGTGCAAGTCCCCGGAAATCGAATCGTAGGAGGGAAAGAAAATCAGGTTCCAACTCCTTCTCCTTTTGCTCTTTACCTAAAGTACAACAGAATTCTATTGACAGAAAAAACTGCTAGAAAATTCATTATTAAAAATTGGAAAGAGAGAACGCAAGCTGCAATAGCTGCTGCTGCTGATAAAAAAGTCAGCTTTGATCCAGTTGACGCTGTAAACAATACATTTCGATTTGATGGCATGCGAGTAGATGAACTGCCGCCCGTAAAAAACCAATTCGAATGGGAAAAAATATTGTGGTCGTACTGGCTAAGCCAACACGCATACAAAATTGGAAGAATTGATGACCCAGATGGTACCTCTACACATCATTATCCTAAAAAAAATACAGGTGCTGATGTCGATGAACATCTTAAAAGACTGAACAAGGAACTCGAAAGGCATGACTTCGCTGACCCCGGTTGGGAAGAACGAGAAGCGAACAAAGCAAAAGAACCCATTGATGCTTATGCCAACCAGCTTAATGAAGAGGATATCCCACCTCAGCATAGACAGAAACGAGCAAAAAAAGGTCTGGTTCCAGAGTGGATGAAAAAGTCCAAATGAATTGTTTAGAGTTACCATGATGGAAAACCTAGTTACTATTGCAATAAATCCCCCATATCCAAGAGATGAATGGCCACCAAACCTAATATCCCCACCAACAACACATAGTAGAGCGTGGGAATAATCGTCTTACGCAATATCAAACCCTCTTTTCCCAAAAAGCCTACCGTAGCCGAGGCTGCCACCACATTGTGAATGGCAATCATATTCCCAGCAGCAGCTCCCACCGCTTGCAAGGCCACTACCAAAGTAGTAGGCATGGCTAAGCGCTCCGCCACTCCAAACTGAAATAGACTAAACATCAAATTACTTACTGTATTACTCCCGGCAATGAAGGCCCCCAATGCGCCAATGGAAGGAGCAAATAGTGGATAAATCTGCCCTACCTGATTGGAAACCCACTCTGCCATCGCGATGGGCATGGCAAGAAGATCCGCTGGATTCCCACCAGAGTTGATGTAAATCCGCACCATCGGAATGGTAAAGATGAGCACAAAGCCAGCACCCAACAACATTCTAGCACTTTCGGAAAAGGCGAGGCGTACCGCATTAGCTTTCATACGATGTAAATAGACCGTAATTAGCCCTACCAGTATTAGGATAGTACCCGGTAAATAGAGCGGAGTACTAGAAGCATTGATCCCAGTGCCCAAAATATCTGTCCAGTTAATTTTGATGGAAGTTAAAGCTGCTTTAATTGGTAATTGAGGAAGGCGCGTTAGCACCAAGATGAGAGCCAGGAAAAGGTAAGGTAACCAGGCTTTCGTTAAAGAGATCTTACGGTCTGTCCCTGCTTGGTCCATATTAATGGTAAGGGTTCCCAGCCAAAGTTTTGGCCAAGTTTTCTCCTCTGGGAAATCCCATTTCGTTTTGGGTTGCAGGAAGCCCTTTCTTGCTAAACCCACGACAATTGTCATCCCGACCAATGCCCCAATTAGGGATGGAAATTCTGGGCCTAAGAAAATCCCTGTCAAGGCATAGGGCAAGGTAAAGGCTAGACCTCCTAACAAGGTGAAGGGCAAAACAGCCAAGCCGTCACGCCACGATTTATTCGTACCGAAAAAGCGAGTCATCATGCATACCATAAAGGTGGGCATCAGCACTCCGGCAATCGCATGAAATATAGCCACATCTGTAGTGATCAATTGAAGATACTCCGGAAACGAAGCGCCCAAGCCTTCTAACCGGCTGTCTAAATCCGGATTCTGTAAGCCCCCTCTCACCCCTACTAGAATCGGTGTTCCTACCGCTCCAAAGGTTACGGCCGTACTTTGCACCATCATGCCCAACATCACCGCCACCATGGCCGGGAAACCCAGCGCCACCATCAATGGCGCCACGACTGCTGCTGGCGTCCCAAATCCCGCCGCCCCTTCTATGAAAGAGCCGAACAACCAGCAAATGATCACTACTTGTATTCGCCGGTCGCCACTGATATTCGTAAACCCTTCACGAATCGCCGCTACTCCCCCAGAATGTTTCAAGAGGTTTAGTAATAGAATCGCGCCAAAAATGATATAGAGGATATCAAAGGTGATGAACAAGCCTTGAATTGAGGACGCCAGCACATCAATCCAGGAATACTGCCAACCAAACACAGCCACCAAAGCGGCGATGACAAAAGAGATGGGCATAGCTAGACGGGCAGGAAGGCGGAAGCCCACCAATAGAACGGCTGCTGCCAAGATGGGCAACAAGGCCAGAAAGGCCAAAGTACTTGCAGTCATGGTTTTTCGTTGAAGGATCAAAAGTGGGAAATGGGAAGTCGGGATTTGGAATATTTGACTACTCCTAATCTCAGATTTCGCACTTCCGACTTTACTAAGGCTCTACCTTAGAGATACTTTCTAGCGCGAGCATCAACGCGTGGGTACCTTTCTTGCCATATCCTTGGGCCTCCACGGCTTTGTATAATTGGTGCACCAAGGCCAAACCGGGTAAGAATAAATTCATACGCTTTGCTTCGCCCAGGGCAATTTCCATATCCTTGACAAAATGCTCTACATAGAAGCCCGGTTCAAAGTTACGTTTCACCACTCGCGGCGCTAGGTTACTCAAAGTCCAACACCCCGCAGCCCCTCCACTGATGGCTTGCAACATTATTTCCAAATCCAAGCCCGATTTGTAGGCGTACAACAAGCTTTCACAAACCCCAATCATCGTTCCTGCGATCGTAATCTGATTGCACATCTTAGTGTGTTGTCCTGATCCCGCTACTCCCTCATAGATGATGTTACCTCCCATAATATCTAGCAAAGGCATAATGGCATCCACTGTTTCCCTATCTCCACCAACCATCACAGATAGCGTTCCCTTTTTTGCCCCTACATCTCCTCCAGAAACGGGAGCATCCACCGCCGAAATCCCCTTCTCCTTAGCTTGCTTATAGATTTCTACCGCCAGGCTGGGCTTGGTAGTCGTCATATCCACCAGGACACTCCCAGATCTCGCCGTACTTAAGATACCCTTTTCTCCAAAATAAACCTCCTCTACATCCGCCGGAAAGCCCACAATGGTAAAAATCACATCTGCTACGGCTGCTACCTCTGCTGGAGAATCTGCCCAATCAGCGCCCTTATCTATTGCTGCCTGTGCTTTGGTCTTCGTGCGATTAAAAACAGTCGCTCTATATCCGTTGTCAATCAAATGGCCGACCATCGAAATGCCCATCACCCCTGTTCCGATCCAGCCAATATGTGTGTCTTTCGTTAATTCAAATGCCATATACTTTCAGATTTTAGGTCCGCACAAAATAAATACTTGCCCCCTCCTTTTCAATTATTTCCTAAGAAATACCCAAATGAGCAAGCAAACGAATCATTGCTGCTACTCTCTCTTTTTCAGCCCATTGGCCCATCCACGAAAAAACAAGGAAATCACGGCTTCCCTATTGTTTTTCCATCTTGAATTTTCTACCTTTGCGTCCCCTTAATAAGATCGGGATGTAGCGCAGGCCGGTAGCGCGTTCGTCTGGGGGGCGAGAGGTCGCAGGTTCAAATCCTGTCATCCCGACCAAGTCAAAAAGGTCATTCCGCAGAGCGGAATGGCCTTTTTTCATGCCCAGAACGAACGAAACTTGTTCGAGTGAGAGATGGGCATGAAAAAAGACAGCACCGATAGGTGATGACCTTTTTGACTTGGTCAAGCCTCCCTATTGGGATTCACGCAGTAAATCCTGTAAGGAATAGAGTGCAGAGTTTAATGCTGCTTAGGAAGTGTGTCTGTCCAAAAGACCAACACGGGCTGGGGTAGCTGGATTTAAGGGAATAATAGGCATAAAAAAACAGCCCCTTTCGGTGCTGCTCCTTTGGAGTCTCTCCTTTGAGATTCAAGGCCTAAATCCCAGTATGTTTTGTATTTCAGCTGGTGTGCGGGTGTTGGTAGAAAATACTGTAGCCGTTGTAGCTACAGTGCTTTGAATCTGTTCACTTCAATTCGGATAAGAATTGATTAATGTTTTATGATTTTGTGTGAGTAAATTTTATTATTCGAATTGTTTTGAACTTCAATAATGTAGAGTCCTGCTGGTAAGCCAGTAAGATCTATTTCTGTTGGGGAGTTTCGGTTTGTTAAGTTTTGATATACAGTGCCATTTTGCGAAATGACCCTTATCGAACTATTCGTAAAATCGCCTTCGATTTTGAAAATTCCATTGTTGGGGTTTGGGTAAAGCTTCAGATTGTCATTTTGAATCTCGACATTGGAAGTGATAGTATTACAGGTGATCTGAACTTCGGTAATGGTAGTGGCTACCATTTTCAAATAAATTGCTAAAGAGTTTGTTCCATCGGTATCCGTAAATACACCCTGTTTAAGATCCATAACAGCTGATCCATTAACTTGTACATTGGCGCTGTTCTTTCCACACCAGTTTTTGATGATGAAGCATGGATTATCCAATGGCTGTGAATTGGAGGCATTGATTATAAAAGATAAATCTGCTCCTGATGCAGTCAAGTTATAGGCTCTTTGCTCGAGTGCATACGAGCCTGATACATTCATGGTGTTGCTGATTGATGGGGCTTGCTGCCATGATCTAAACAATTGCCTTAGGCTTTCTTCATCACGGTTGGACATACCTTCCAAACGTAGATGCTTTTTCCACTCTCCATTAGTGATTGTTCCACTTTGGTATCCTTCATTATTTGGTATAGGCTTTAGCATGGCTGTATGTGCAGTGCGAGAAGCAGCCTGCAGGTCATCAGAGCCAGCTGTCGGTTTCTGTCCTACTGGCCAGTGATTATATCTGTTAAAGTCATTGTAAGGCCCCCAAAATTCAAGATTCGGATAGTCATAAACCATGACCGGACGGTAATCACTTCCGATAGTATTTATCGTTTGTACTTCTGGTTTTGGCCCTGAATTGTGTAACAAATCGAGTGTATTCCAATCCGTTGACCAGTCCCAGTTAATGGAGCTGGTCTGCGTATAATTGGTTACCGTATTGGTAAAAGGGACAATAGATGTTGGCCTCTCTTCCGGTCCCAATAGCAACATAGGTTCTGCCCATTCGACAAAGTTATCTGTGTTATCTGTCCACCAGATCATTTCATAGGCAACTATCCCGTCCGGATAACAGTACATATACCAATCGGACCAATCCCCCCAGCCATTGCTGTTGTTATAATGGTTAATGGTATGATCCGGAAAGAGCTGTGGGTATCGCCAATGTACCACGACTCTGGCAGGAGTATTTTCCACCACCCGAGCATGGCTGTACATATGCTGTTTGTCTGACATGGGTTCATAGCAACATTCATAATTTCCACTTGCATCCTCATTGAAATTTTCATTGAACTCTGAGTTGAACCGGACCAAAGCTCCATTGGTGTGAAATGGTGAATAGCTAGCACCTCTCCAAAAAACCGTTTTGACGGGAGAATCGTCGTACTCCACCACAATGTCGGAGTAGGCACCGTCCCGGAATAGTTGATCCCAAGTATCATAAAATGGTAGCCGTTCATAACGAACCCCGAACTGCCCAGTAGTTGTCCCTTCAGGAATCACTCTTGGGGCTATATCCGCATTAGTAATTACCTGTGTTCCGGGATTGAAATTATTATAGGATTGTAAAACCTGGGCATCTGTCAATGCAGAATCATAAACTCGAACCTCGTCCATCAATGCATCCAATGTAAAGAACCATGTGGAATCGGCAAGTCCTGACCCTATGTGTATATCACCAACACCGACCTGAAGGCTTTGTATATCTAGCTGTTCAGAGCCTTGCATTTGGCCATTTATATACATTTTCACTATACTATTGGCAGGGTCAACCACTAATGCAACATGAGACCACTGCCGTAATGGAAGAGCACTGCCCCCAAAGACAGTCGTCCTTATACCGTCCTCTTCTTGAACCAAGCCGAAAATCTCCCCAAATTCATCTAAATAAAGCCCAAATCCATCCAATTCACCTCCGTTGCCTTTGTGTATGATTCCTTGATCAATCCAAGGATATGCCCCCACAGCTATCCATGCCTCAATTGTTACGGCCTCACCTAGGGCAGGTGTACTATTGTTTGGGAGCGTAATAAAAGTATTGTACCCGTCCAAGGCCAAAGCAGTACCTGAAACACCTTTCTTCCAATTGGTTTTATGGCCAGGCACTGTCTGTGAATATCCAGACACTTGCTCTGTAATACTGTTACCTTGAGCTTCATCAAATTTCCACGATGCAATAGGAGCTACTACATTTGGTCCTTTAATGGGATTGCCCGTGATTGGTCCTAAAGCGGGGGAGGTAATACCAGGGGTTGTATTAACATTTAAAATGCCCAAAGCTGCCAATTCAAAGGTTTGGATGGTTACGTTTAGAGGGTCTTCCCAATTATCATAGCTGTTGTCGCCCTGCCTAATCCTTCTGGTCACTTGTCCATCTGGATATATCGTAAATACTTCATCTACCACTGTTCTGTGATCTTCTCCAACTTTGGGATTTCCAACTGAGAAGTTAGGTAGATACCTCCAATGAACTACGGCACTGTCTGCGGTTGCGCTAATCAGTCGAACATGTGAATAAGTGTTTGTCCGATCCGGCATACTGCCACTACCGTCCCCACTTCTTGGAACCATTTCAGGTATATTCCATGTGCCTATGTTCGTTTCCCAGTAGGGTAAATAGCTATTCCCTCGCCAAAAGACCAACTGACTATTAGTGTTTATACGGATAACTAAATCGGCATATTTTCCAGTTCTTGACTCAGATTCCCAGGCCACACCTTTTTCTATTTTTGTGTAATAGGCCGCAAAATTCGATTGAGATTTACAATGATAACTAATCGTAAAAAAGGTAATTAGTAAGGATAACTTTAGCAACTGCATACAATAGTTATTGTAGAAGTTGTTTAAAAATATCTCACTGGTCACTAAGAAGTCCATTTACCTCGCTTTTCGTTTTTTTATCGCCACGTAGCGCTACTATGCGACTCAAAAAAAGCCGCAATTGAAGCAAAAAGCTTCTTCATTTCGACTCAGCAGACATTTTCAAACAATTTCGTAGTAAGAATTAATGAATAAGCATTCAACAATAATGAAACAGCTATCTGAAGTTTTACCCTACCCATAGAAAGCTTGGCGACCTGGGCATTTTTAGTCACCGGCCAAATTGGCCTAGCAAGAATCAAATAATCACAGATCTTTTGGTCTAACATATTCTTCAACAAACATTCGGCTGGGAAGGGTCTCCGGTAATTCATTATCGAAAAATACTAGGTTGAAGCAAGGTTTCAGGGTTGAAATTATGGCGTGATAGATTTGCATTCCCAGTACGATAATCTCGCCACTTTTTTGCATCTTCAACTCAAAATCGGCTTCAAACATTTGCACCAATTAAAATGCTAACCATGAGCCTCATCCTTTGCCTATTGCTTTTCCTGATACCTACTTCCGATCTCGCCCTTGGCTCCAACCGTACTTTGGACCAGGCTACCTCCAAGCAATTCTCACCGGAAACAGCTTACTCGCTGGGAACTTCACAAGAAGGACTTGAACAAAGTGATACCCTAGAAGTATTTTATACCTTCCTCTACGAAAACAGGGAAGCCCATCAACATTCCATTCAATTCCTAAAAGACAATTGGGATGAGGCCTATATCCCGTTACTCATCGATATCCTTCATATGAGTGTAGATGAATGGTTAAAGGAGGAATTGGCGGGGATACTGGAGCAAAAGACGAAGCAGGAATACAGGACAGATTATTTCCAGTGGTTACAGTGGATGTGGACAAAGGAGCCCATGTATAAAGATTTTTATGGGGACTTCAAATCCCGTTTATACAGCTACATTGATCTGCCTTTTGACCAATATTTTCGCGACCGGCATCACCTGACTACAATTCGACTGGATGAGGTAGTCTGGGGAGGCGTTCCCCAGGATGGCATCCCGCCACTGCGCTATCCCAAGGCCCTAACGATACAAGCAGCAAACTACCTTTCTGATAACGATGTCGTGTTCGGTATTTTCATAAATGGAGAGGCAAAGGCTTATCCCAAGCGAATCCTAGGTTGGCATGAGCTGTTTATTGATAAGATTGGAGGAGTGGAAATCGCTGGGGTTTATTGTACTTTATGTGGAACTGTCATTGCTTATGATGTTGAGCACAACGGGATAAAGCATCAGCTCGGGACTAGCGGTTTTCTATACAGATCGAATAAGTTGATGTATGATGAAGCGACGCAATCCCTATGGAGTACGATCGAAGGAAAGCCAGTGATAGGTCCATTGGTCAAGCAAGACATTGTGCTAAAGACTTATTCCGTTACTACAACAAGTTGGGGCAAGTGGAAACAGAAGCATCCTGACACGCAGGTTTTATCATTGGATACCGGACACCAGAGAAACTATGATGAGGGGGCGGCATATCAAGAGTACTATGCCACGGATCGCTTGATGTTTCCCGTGGCTAAAACGGATAACAGATTAGCCAACAAAGCAGAGGTATTGATCATTCGCGTACCAGGCTATCGAAAAGATCCGCTAGCTATATCAACGGCTTTTTTGAAAAAAAGAAAGAAGAAAATATATCAGGACAAGATCGCAGATACTTCTTTTGTGATTCTTATAGAAACCAATGGCGCCTCAAGAGTATATGAAGGAGCAGATATCCAATTTGATTCCTATCGCAAAGGAGTCCTGAAAGATAAAGATGGGCAGACTTGGGCCGTCAGTGAAAGCGATCTTAAAAGCAAGGATGGGAGGATTCTAAAACGTCTTCCCTCCCATCGCATTTTCTGGTTTGCCTGGTTTAATGCTTATCCTAAAACCCGATTGATCAAATAAGCAGAACCTTGGAACCTAGGTTTACTAAATAAAAAACAGTTTGGCTGAACCTCAAAACATTCCATTCATTAGACTTTATTCTGAAGGGGTTTTATAGTAGTAGGAAGATGATTTTGTGGCTGGCCAAGGCAGGACCGGCCCCTAATAGCTTTAGCTCTTAAGGGGAGGACCGAACGCAGTATCGATAACTATCGGTAGCAAAAGGCACTTCCTGCTGCATACAAATTATTTTAGAATAAAGTCTATTTTAAAGGACAAACAGCGGTAGCGAGATCACCGCCCATCCCCAGTATAAATAATCTTCCCATCCTTGGGTGCCTGAGGCCAGGGTGTTTTGCCAGGAGGCCAGCTTTGTGGCTGCTTGGCCCGCACCTCAGCCATGATATCCTTGACCCACTGCGGAGCTGTAGCATTCTCAGTCTCTCCATAAACCCAGGGTAAGGCGGGAGTCATAAGCAGGTCCATCGCAGGCATCGGCGGGCGCTCCTCCCCTATTGCTTGGACTCTATTTTTTAAGCGTTGTACTATCGCCGGTTCTTCCTGAGCGATATCTCGACTTTCTTCGGGATCTAAGGCAATGTTATATAGTTCCTCCCCGATCAGTTTATAGTCTCCTTGACGGATGGCGGGAAAACGAACGCTATTGGATACCTCGAAAATAATCTCTTCTCTGCTGCTAGAAGCTCCTTCTAGAATCACGGCACTCATGTCTATACCATCCAATGGACGTTCTTGCTCCAAACTCCCACCGCCCATTTTAACGAAGGTGCTGTAAAAATCAGTGATGTGCATTAAAGCCGCATTATTGGAGCCCGCCTCGATCTTTCCTGGCCATTTCATGAGACAAGGCACCCGGACCCCGCCCTCATAATTAGTGTTCTTAGTACCTCGATAAGGAGCATTCATGGTATCTCGGATGGCTCCATTGTCATTGGCGAATACCACCAATGTATTTTCCGCAAAACCATACTGGTCTAAGGCACCTACTATTCTCCCTACTGCGTCATCCAAACATTTTAAGGCGGCGTAGCGCTTGCTATGGGTATCGGAATAGCGCGGGGTGGCCTCCAAGGGACCATGAATGGCATTGAAAGGAATATAGTAGAAAAATGGTTTGTCTCCTTGTTGTTCTTCGTGGGTGGCTAATAGTCGGACGACTTCATTAGCGATCAAGTCTGTACTATACCCTTGCTCATAAAGTGGCTCTTGATTCCGGTGCCAATCATAAACTGCGAAACGGGCTGGAGCATTATGAGGAATGGTGTAATTGTTGTAATCGATACCCCAAGCATAGAAGCCGTACTGATGGTCAAAACCCTGGCCAAGCGGAAGGTGTTCTGGGAGCCATTCGCCACAGCCCCATTTCCCAGCGATGGCCGTATAGTACCCGGCTTCTTGTAGGGCCTCTGCCACAGTTCTTTCTTCGGTGGCCAGGGCGTGAATGCGGCGGGTTTCTTCGCCTGCCTCATTGGTACTGAGTTCCATGCCGAGCTTGGCTAGGTAGGAAGGTTTGCCGAAGTCTTCGGTACGCCAATCGGTCCAGGTGCGGAAGGGGTATCGGCCGGTGAGAAAAGCGGTGCGGCTGGGGGCGCAGACGGCATGTACATAGAATTGCGTTAGGCTGACGCCATCGTCTCGCAATTTGTCGATATGGGGCGTGAATTGCTTGTTTTCATTGTTAAAGCCCAATTCATTCCAGCCGACATCGTCGGCCAACATGAAGACGATGTTGGGGGTATTGGGTTTGGCCTCTGCCTCATCCGTTTCTAGTGGGTTGGTGCAAGTGCTGAGAAAGGAAAGAGTACATGCGAGGAATAGGAACAGTGGAAAGGTCTTCATGTTGTTGATTTTGTACTTCCTAGGGCGTTATGTGGATGGAAAACACCCACATAGGCTGGGGTGATTTCATGTTGTTGATTTTATGCTAGACTAGATATCGCAGATAAACACGGCCTCCTGTAAGCCAGCTATCGGATCTCCAGTCGGTATCCACTCATGCCCGACATAGCCTTGATAGCCAATATCCAGAAAAGCTTTCATGACCCTAGCATAATTGACTTCTTGCCGATCTCCAATCTCTCCTCTTCCTGGTACACCAGCAACCTGTACATGTCCGATATATTCTTGGTATTGCTCAATGTGACTGACGATGTCACCGTCCATGATTTGGATATGATAGACATCAAATAGTAGTTTTAGATTTGGAGAGCCGACTGCTTTGATGATATCAATACAATAGTCGATATGATCGCCTTGGTATCCGGGATGTCCTTTCATGTTTTCGGCCACTTTGGAGTTGAGTGGTTCCAACACCATGGTAACCTTACTCTTTTCAGCCAGCATGGCCATCCTCTTATAGCCTTCGATGCAGTTTTTCATCCCCTCTTCTTTAGACACGATGCTGCCATTCTTATGGTCAGCAGTATCTGTCAAGCCCGTGAAAGTCATGACATTGGGGAAACCAGCAGCGGAAGTTGCTTCTATGGCTTTTTGCAAAATCTCAAAACACTCCGGATGATGTCCTTTGTTGTTCATTCCCCGGATAAATGTGTGGCTTTTCGTGGCGGCACAGATCAGGTTAAATTTTTTTAATAGTGCCCAATGTTCTACTGGAAATAGTTCCACGCCGACAACACCCAGGGAGGATGCTTGTTGAAGAAATTGCATTGGTGTCCATTTTGGACCGGCATTCATAAAAGGCCAGGCGGCAATGACTTGCTTGATATTACCTTTCAGTGAAGTGGGAGAAGTTTGCGCAAATGCAGTAGCGGAAGCTGTATAAACCCCAAGTCCTGCTAAGGCTCCTTGCTGTAGGAATTTCCTTCGGTTAGTCGTCTTGTTAAACATGCTTGTTGGTTTTCAAAAGGAAATTAAGAAAATTCAACAAGCTACAAACCGAATTAAAGGCTCAATCACATGGAAACGGGTCAATAGTTAATCTGTTCTACATTTTTAAGGAAATGTGCTACTAATGGTGCTTCAGTTTCACTAAAACCATGCGCAACTAGGGGAACGTGAAGATCAGCTTCATTTAGTTGAGCTAGAAAATAGTCAAAGGGGATCACGCCTTTTCCCGGCGCCACAAACTGCCCATCTGATGACCGATCCTTAGCATGCGCCATGCTAATAAATGGCCCGAGCACATCCACCGCCTCGGCAATCCGATACCTGACCTCCTGAGCAGATTCTTGCTCAAAAAGGTTAGCAGGGTCCAGGATAATCCTAATTCGATCGGTAGCCATTTCGGACAAAAGTTGTTGTGCCTTGGCCGTATTTGATACCACATTGGCTAACTCCGGTTCTATTCCTAAAAACAGCTGGTATTGCTCGGCAAGCACGATAGCTTTTTCCATGGTTCGACACATATCCAACCATGCCTGCGGGCTGGAGTTATCGGGATGATACTTCCACTTATCATTTGGGTCTCGGGTGCCGGTGCATAGTGTCAGGAGGCTATTATTGAGCGTCAAACAGGATTGAGCTAACACCTCCATCCGCTGAAGCCCATCCAGGCGCATCTTTTTATCAGGATGACACATATTAAAAGTTGCCGAGAGTCCCGCCATTTCTAACCCCAGGCTATCCATGGACATTCTTGTCTGTTGTAAAAGAGCAGGGGGAATCTCATCTGGCATCGGCGACAAGCCTACACAGCTCATATTGAACTGGATGGCCTTAAACCCGAAGGATTGGGCAGCTGCTAATGCCTCCCCTACCGCATCTCTTTCAAAGGTCTTCGCAAAAATACCTAGCGTTATCATAGTTCTCCTTCGGTTATTTGATCCAAGTAAATAGATCGGTTTTCTGCAATTGATCTTTTAATAGCGATCATGGTTTTAGTGATCTCCATGCCTTCCGCAAGATTGGTTCCCATCGGGCTTCTGCCATTGAGGATCACGTCAGTAAAATGTTCCAGTTGAAGTCGATAGGAGAAGCCATCTGCCGCCAAAGGCCGGTAATACTCTTGCGCTGGCTCCCAATAACATTCCACCTCACTACTCTTATAAAACCATGGATTCGGTGTTTTTGCGAATACACTGCCGTTTTCACCATACACCTGAAACCCTTCGTGCCAATCTCCTCGAATCTTTATAGTTAGATCCAGGTGTCCGACAGTTCCATTCTGAAACTCTATGTCCACAAACCAACAATAGGCACCAAATTTCTGGCGAAGCTTGGCTAACACGGATCCAATAGGGCCTGCTAAAAACCGTGCGGTGTCTATCAAGTGGCTCCCATGTGCCATCATGTAATAGCGCTCCAAGTCAATCTTTGGGTGAATGGGAGGAGCAATAGCCTGAGCGCTTTTGATAGGGAGTGGCTGTAGGTTATCAGTCATGGTATAACGATGCGTATTATCGCCATACCATGCTTTCAAAGCTAAGATCTCACCCATTTTATCAGAGATGAATTGCTTGGCATAATGAATCCCTTGATCAAAGCGCTTCATATGCCCCACTTGAAAATGAACTGGGTTCTTCTCTAGGGCCTTTTCTAGTTGCAAGCATTCCCCAATCGAATGACTCAATGGTTTTTCCACTAAAACATGTTTTCCGGCCTCGATCGCTTGCAGCGCGAGCGGTACGTGAAAAGCATCTGCAGTAGCAACAATAATCGCTTCGATTTCCGGATCAGCTAACATCACCTGATAGTCCGCGTAAGCCTTTTTGGGTTCCCAAATCGCAGTCATCCGCTGCAATAGATCAGGGGCTCGATCGCAAATGGCATAGAGTTCAACATTACTGGCTTTTTGACATGACTCAAAATGGGTGAACTGTGCAATGGGGCCGCAGCCTAAAACGCCTACTTTCAATTTTAATTCTCTATCAGCCATTTTGCGGTATATTTCAATAATCCTACAATTTTTGCAAAAAACCGCATCATATTCGTAGTTTCATGCAGATAAACTTCTAATTACCTTCAACTTAACGCAAATCATTAATAAACACAAGGAGTCATGCAAAAAGCTGAACGCTTTCGGATCATCCTTGAATTACTAAAGGAAAAACAGCAACTCAATACCCTAGGGCTTAGTATTCGACTGGATGTTTCGGATGATACCATCCGCCGAGATTTGACGGAGTTAGAAGAAAAAGGACTACTGGTAAAAGTCCATGGTGGTGCTATCTCTCGGTCATTAATTCCACTCCCCATCCAAGAACGTCTGAGTTTGGAACATGAAGCTAAAGTAAAACTAGCCAAACGGGCGGTGTGTCTGATCCAAGAAGGACAAGTGATTCTCATGGATGGAGGTTCTACCAACTTAGAAGTGGCAAGATTAATCCCCAATGACCTTAACCTAAATGTATTCACCAATTCACTCCCTCTAGCTACCTTGCTCTGTAATCATCCTAATGCTAAAGTTCGCTTCTTGGGAGGAGAAATATTTAAGCCTTCACAAGTGAGTCTAGGCTCCAGTGTATTTGAACAACTCTCCCCTATTCGTGCAGATCTATTCTTCATGGGTGTGGCTGCCATTCATCAACAGTTCGGCGCAACGATTTCCCACTATGATGAAGCATTGGTGAAACGTAAGATGTTAGCGAATAGTCGAGCGGTAGTCGTGATGGCTACTAAACAAAAGGAGCAAGTGGTAGAAAAATTCAAGGTCTGTGATTTATCTTCCATCAACTACCTATTTACGGAGTAAGCAGTGTAACCCATTCATAATTTTTGAGACTATATAGGAAAGGAGCAACTGAATGAAACTATTGATAGATTTTTTGTTGGTAGCAGGCATTCTGGCGAATGGGATAATTCTATTCCTATTGCTGAGGCAGTGGAGGATCCCATTCCCCAAGAGAATTCTGAGTATCATATTTGTGGGTTTATTTTTTGTGAGTCTAAATGCCTATGGAGAATTGCACGAAGTAGGCTTTATCTATCTGATCGGTTTTCTACTCAGTGATCCGATCGGCTATTTGATTGGGCCTTTATTCCTACTATATATTGATAGTATATACCTGAGTGATTTTCGCTTGAGCAGGAATCGGCTGCTACACTTTATCCCCCTAGTATTCTATTTCTTTGGTGTCACCTTACCGCTAGTGGTAGCGGAAGCCAGCAACCAGGCTCTCCCGAATTACCTGTATGGCTTGCTCAAAAGTGATCTGTTTCTACAATTTCAAGCCCTCTATCTACTGCTATACTGCGGACTGGCCTGGCGATCCCTATCGTTTTTTAAAAAGAGGCTTAAAGGTGCTTATGCTCATGTAGAAGATAAGGACCTTCGGTGGTTAAGTCATTTATTGCTGGGCATTGTCCTGACCATTGGCATGCACTTAAGTATCACCCTATACCAAGAGCTGGCAGGAGAATTGGGATGGACATTTTCTTACTTAAGTACCAGTGTTTTAATATTCTTCATCATTTATCTGGCCTACTACGGCTTGGAGCAGTCTCGAATATTACTGCCGGAAACGTTACTAAAGGCCCCCATTCAGGAAGCAGTAATCCAAAAGTCCAGCACTCCCACCATCGATCCCCTCCAACACTTTCAAAGTGATGAAATAGAATCCATCCATCAGCGCCTGCTTCTTCTATTAGAGAAGGAACATATTTACCTGGATGAAGAGTTGACCCTGAGGGCCTTGGCAAAGGAAATTCCGACTACGGACAAGAAGTTATCCGCGCTGATTAACCACCATCTCCATACCAATTTCTACGATCTAGTCAATTCGTTTCGTGTCCAAGCTGTAAAGGAGAAATTGGCCGCTAAAGAATTTGAACATCTAACAATCCTCGCCATCGCTTTCGAATCGGGCTTTAAGTCCAAAACCAGTTTCAACAGAATCTTCAAAAAAGAGACCGGAATGTCACCTTCTGCCTACAAGAAACATATTCAATAGGTACCACTGCTTCTATTGGTACGCTTCTATTGAGCGATTCCATTTCTTTTGTACAAAACAAAAAACAAGCTATGAAGTACCTAAAACTAGGTCTATTCTTGATGAGCTGCTCCCTCCTCTATTCCTGTCAGAAGAAGCAGGTGGTGGGCAGCGTTGAAATTAGGACTACTATTGTCGATTCAGTAGTGGATACCGGTGTACCACCTACCTTACATTGGCTTGTAGATATCCAAGATAAGAAAGGGATTGAGGAGGTCACGATGCAATTTTCAAACAGTCCGAACCTGCTAGCGTTCCCTGGTATTTTCAAAAACACCTGGTCCAAAAGTGGTCGGGTGGACTTTGAGGTCGATTCCGTTCCGGAAAGCTGGACCATTACCGTCATTGTCCGAGATCAAGAAGGAACCATTTCAGAACAAACCTCCACCGTAGAATTACCATAAAGCAGAAATGACAAGTATTGTTTTGTTTAATAACAACCTCACACAAGGGGGTGGTTAGGTATGTCTACTTGGCGTAGCCAGATGCACCCACTGCGGAAATAACTTAAACAGATGAAAAAGATCAAAACCCTAATTCTTGGCCTGGCTTGCTGGGCCTTGTTTACCCATACCCTGAAAGCACAATATTCTCCAAATCCACTTAATCCCGCGCAGCTTCGTCAAGACCTCGTCCTTCTGCAAACTGAGCTTGAAAAAGTGCATCCAGGGCTTTACACCTATACTTCTAAACCACAACTAGATGCGCTGTGGGACAACATTTCCACACAGCTAGATGCAGCGATGACGCCGCTACAATTTTTTCGCCTACTAATGCCGCTACATCGTGCCATCGGAAACAACCACACTAAAATTTATCCCCCCGAAAACTATGTGAAGGCATTGACCACTGATCTCCCGCGACTCCCTTTGCGTCTCTATTGGTACCAAGACTCTCTATTCGTTACGGAAGATGTTTCCCGAGAAAATCAGATTGGCCAAGGAAGCCAAATCATTTCTATCAATGGTGAGGATGCCTTGGCGGTATTCCGGTTCTTGGCCAACCAATTGACTACAGATGGGCTGAACTTAAGCTACCCTTACACACTCACTGGGCTCGGCTTCAGTAGATACTATGGCTACTACAAAGGCACTCCAGAAGAATTCTTGATTGAATACATAACGCCGGACGGCATCCAAAAGAAGGCCCATCTAAAAGGGATAAGCGTACCAGAAATCATGGCTAACCGAGAAGCTAGAATTAAGCCGTTGCCGCCCAAGGACAAGCTCCATTTTGAGGTCCAAAATGGTGTGGGGATTTTACGCCTCTCTACTTTCCAAATTGACCCTTCTAGCAATCTCAGTCCGAAGGCTTACAAAGCCTTACTGAAATCCACGTTCTCCCAATTGGAATCTGCTAAAATCAAAACGCTCATTCTAGATTTACGCGATAATGGTGGTGGATACCCAGAAGCAGCAAATCATCTCTTGAGCTACCTAATCTCGGAAATTGTTTATCCAAGCAAAAGTGAACATGCATTGGTAGATGCCATTCCTCAACCACATCATTATGAGGAAGATATGTTCTTTAAACACTTTCACCGGCAGCCATTGAAATGGGACGGGGAATATTATCAAGTAAAAGGGGCTGCTCAAACCAAGGTTAAACCCAGCTCCCTGACCTTTACAGGAAAACTGCTGGTGCTAATCAACTCCAGGTGCGCCTCTGCTACGACAGAATTGTTAGGGCAAATTGCCTCTCATTGTTCCGCCACCTTTATCGGTGAAGAAACAGGGGGCAATCCAGCAACGCAAGTAGCCAGTGATCTGTTGAGCCTCATCCTGCCCAATTCTAAACTGAAAGTACAGGTCCCTGTTATCCGTTCTGTTATGAATGTCAATTTTGAAAATAAAGGATATGGAGTTCAACCTGATCTCCCCTTTCGTCCAAGGATGGAAGATATATTGAGTGGTAAGGATACGCTTTTGGAGTTTGCGCTAGAACTAGCGCAGTCACCCGGTGAGTAATTCACCCGGTGACTGCGCTCCCTGGAGCAACCTATTCACTCCGCAGCGCCTTAATCGGGTCCGCAATTGCTGCTCTAATAGACTGGATGCTAACGGTAGCCAAGGCAATCAAGATAGCCGCTACACCTGCACAAATGAATAAAGCAATATTCAGGTCAATCCGATAGGCGAAGTTCTGGAGCCATTGTCTGCTGAAGTGCCACGCCACAGGTATGGCTATGGCTATGCCAACGATGACTAATCGTATAAAATCTTTTGACAACAGTCCCACTACATTGCCTATAGTTGCTCCGAGTACCTTGCGTATACCAATCTCCTTAGTGCGCTGTTCTGCGGTAAAACTAGCTAAGGCAAATAGTCCCAAGCAAGCGATAAAGATGGCAATTAAGGTAAAACTATTGAATAGAGCTGCTGCACTGCTCTCCTGCTGATACATGCGATCAAAACGTTCATCTAAGAATGAATACCGGAAAGCCTGTCCAGGAGAAAACTGTTTCCAGGTTCGTTCCATCTGAGCGATGGTACTATCCCAGTCATCAGTGGTAGCTCTAACTGAGATGGTGGAAGTTCTATTACCTAGAAATAAGGCTAAACCGTAAATCTCATTCTTCAAGGATTCAAAATGAAAATCCTCTACCACGCCAATGATCGTGAACAGATTGTCATCAAATGGGTTTTGGATGCGTTTACCGATGGGATCAGTAATCCCTAGTTGCTTCACCGCGGTTTCACTAACAATAGTAGCCAAGGAATCCGCTGGGCGATCCGCAGAGAAATTACGTCCTTCCTTGATTGTCATCCCCAGGGTCGGGATGTAATCCGTATCCACTGGCCAAGCTTGCAAAGGAATTTGGCTGGCGGGATCGGTGTTCTCCTCTGCATTATACATCGTTTGATTCCTAAAACCTCCGGCCCCTGGGAGGAAAGGGCTTATGGAGGCATTTTGTACCTCAGATAGATCTACCAGCGCATTTTTGAAGCTGCCGATCCGCTTATCTAGCGTATAGGTATCATGAATCAGCAATACTTGTTCTTTTTCAAAGCCAATTCTCTTTTGTTGGATAAACTTCATTTGATTGAAGACCACCAATGTGCCGATAATCAAGGCTGTAGAGATCGTAAACTGCATGACCACCAAACCTTTTCTCAACCATCCACTGTTTTTGCCCAAGTTTAGCTGTCCCTTCAATACTTTGATCGGTTTAAATCCTGATAAATAGAAAGCCGGATAGATCCCTGCCAATACGCCGATACTCAAAGTCGAAAGGGCTAAAACAGGGACAAACCAGCTTGAACTATAAGGTATACTGAGGTCCTTATGTGCCAGATTATTGAAGGCGGGAAGTAGCAATTCTGCCAACAACAGGCCAAATCCAAAAGCCATTAAGCAAACCATAATCGACTCCAATAGGAATTGTCCAATCAAGTGTACCTGAAATGATCCTAGTACCTTGCGCATACCTACTTCTCGGGCACGATTGGCCGAACGAGCTGTGGAGAGGTTGACATAATTTACAATTGCGATTAGCAATAAGAAAAGACCAATCACAGCAAACAACTGTACATATCTTATATCTCCACCACTATCAAAGTTGGGCGAATAACCAGAAGACTTGAGGTGGATATCTGCCAAGGGCTGTAGAAACAAATCATACTTAGATCCGGTCTTAGTTACCTGTTCCAAATCAACCTTCAGACGCTCACGAAATTGTGGTCCAAAATATTTTAGCCCAAAAGGGCCGAGCTTAGCATCTAATTGCTCAGGATCAGTTCCCGGAGCCAGTTGGACATAAGAGAAATAACTATTACTTACCCAATCATTTGACTGACTTGCATTAAGCGTGCTCATTGACATGAGATAGTCGTAGTTCAAATGGGAATTGCTTGGCATCTCCTCAATCACCCCCGTCACGCGATAAGCCTGATTCTCAGTATCATCATTCAAGACGAGTTGCGCCCCAATCGGATCAAGATTTGCAAAGAATTGGTCCGCTACTTTTTTAGTGATGACAATTGAATATGGTTCTTGCAGCCAGTTTTCAGGATCTCCATGGATACGCGTGAAATCGAACATTTCCGTAAAGGACTGGTCTACATAAACGAAATTCTCCTGAAAGGTGCTTTCACTTTCATTGGCTGTTCGCACCAGATTTGTTCCGGCATTAAAGAAAAAACGATTAATACGACAGGAATTTACTACTTCTGGGAATTCCTCCATGACAGTCTGGGCTGCTGGTGCTGGCAGAGCCGTCCCCTTAGCTATAGATTGATTCAGGTTAATGTCCAGGGCGAGCCGGTAGATGTCTTCTGAGTGTTCATGATAGGTATCATAGCTCAATTCATTCTTCACAAAAAGCCCAATCAATAAACAACAGGCAACACTTAAGGCTAGTCCAGCAATATTGATAAGGCTAAAGAATTTTTGTTTGAAGAGCTGTCGAACCGCAATTTTGAAATAGTTTCTGAACATAGCTGGTGGTTTTATACTTTGGTTTTTGTTGGTAATCTGATATCCGACTCGCTTATGGTATTCTTATTGTTCTCTCATAACGGTAGCGGGGTTGGTCAGTGCCGCTTTGATGGTTTGACTGCTTATTGATGCAATGGCCAATAACAAAAGACTACTACTCGCCAGTAGGAAGGCCATCCAGCTAAAATCAATTCGGTAAGTAAAGTTTTCTAGCCACTTGAAAGAGATCCACCAGGCGAATGGTCCTGCGAGTAGAATCGAGATTAAGACAAGTTTTACTACGTCTTTCGACAACAGGCTAACAATATTGCCAATAGAAGCCCCTAGTACTTTTCGTAAACCCACCTCTCTTCTACGTTGAGCGGTGAGAATAGCGGCGAGACCAAACAAGCCCAAACAGGCTATGATAATCGCCAATAGGGCAAAAACATTTAGCAACGTAAGCGTTCGGTTTTCGTCGGCATACTGCCCTTTCACATATTCTTCCAGGAAGGTGTAGCTAAATAGACTACCGGGATAGTGTTTTCCCCACGAATCCTTTAAGAAACTAATGGTTTCCGTTAATTGATCTACTTCCGTACGTACACCGATTGTATAGTATTGTGGTGGCATGGGAGTGATCATGGTCGGTTCTATTTCTTCTCTCAAAGAACTGGTATTGAAGTCTTTTACCACCCCTACCACTTCTCCGACAAAATCATTGATATACACCACAATCTTCTTCCCCAATAGGTTCTGTGGGTCGCTTATTCCTAAGGTTTTACCTACCGCTTCATTTACGATTACAGGCCGAACCTCATTTACACTCGGATACTTGTTGCCCATCCGTTGAGCCTCCTGCGGTGTGATATCTCGACCTGCGACCAATTCTAGTCCGTAGGTCGTTAAATACCTTTGATCCCCGGCCTTAATTGATACTATAAATTCATCCGCCTCTGGATCCCCCCCATAAGGATAGGCCGCCATTCCTAGGCCCTGATCTGACATTGGGGCACCAATGGAAAAGGACACTTCGGACACTGAGGGCCTTGCCATCCATTCTTGAGTAAGCACTTCATTATTTCCTGACTCCTGCAAGTCGATTTGCAAGATACCGGTCTGTTGAAACCCTAAGTCCTTCTCTTGAATGTAATTCAGCTGGCGAGAAACGGTCAAGGCACCACTGATGATCACCAGGGTGATGATAAATTGGGCAACTACAATCGCTCTTCGCAAACCACTATCTTCTCTTTGCCCGAAAGTCTTGCTAGATTTCAAGGCCAATTTGGCTTCCTGTCTAGCTAGTACCCAAGCCGGATAACCTCCTGCCAACAAGCTCGTTAGCATCACAATAGCCAAACTAAATAAGAGGACAGGCACCGACCAGAGGCTTTGATCGCTGAGTGATTTCCCCAGCAAGGTATTCATGAATGGCAGTATAACTTCTACCAATACTCTACTGAAAATAAAGGCAGCCAGGCTTAATACAATGGCTTCGCCCAATAAATTTGTCCAGATTTCAATAGACTTCGCCCCAATAACTTTTCGAATACTTACTTCTAACCTTTTCTCTGTATTAGAAGCAAGACTTAGATTGATGAAATTAAAGCAAGCCATCAAGAGAATCAAACCTCCTATGCTAATAGCGATCCAGATCACTGACTTAGAGATCGGTGCGACGGGTGACCCATTTTGGGAAATCGGCGTAAAATGTATATCTGACAAAGCCTGCAACACAGGCTTATCTGTGGTCGAGCCACCGCTGCTATGGATGTACTTGCTGGCGAACTGATTTAACTGCTCATCAAACTGACCAGGCTGGGCGGGTTGCTCCAACAAAGCATAAGTAGCAAGACCATTATGATACAAACTCCAGCTATCCATCGGAAGTCCTATAATGTCCTCCGTCAAACTCCCAAAAGAGATTAGTGCTGCTGCCGGTATATGGGTAGTAACTGGTGGATCGGCATACACCCCAGCCACTTGCAATAGAGTCTGCGATCCCATGTATAACTGGGCTCCTACTGGGTTTGTGCTGCCAAAAAAACGTTCTGCTACAGTGGCAGACAAGAGAATATTCCCCGGTTGATCCAATGCTACCTTCCCTTCACCTTGCAGCATTTCAAAATCAAAAATGGAAAGAATGTTTCCTTCACTAAAGTATACATTTGGAATGCCTTGGGGATCAGCTTGGTTGCGCCCCAAAATAGTTTCTTCCTCAAAATACAAGCGTCCCACTGCTTCAACAGGAAATTCTAACTCAAAAGCCCTGGCTAAAGGGAAAGGGGTACATGACATGATGTCCAATTCTCCATCCTCCAAGGACTCCGTGTTAATCCGATAAACCCTATCCTTTTTTTCATGATGCATATCAAAGCTTCCTTCATACCTAACCAAAAGGAAGATCAACAAACAGCTGGTAAATCCCGCTGTTAGTCCCAACAAATGAATCGTGGAGTAGCCTGCTTTCCTTTTCAGGCGTCGAAAGATCAATTGTATACTTTGCTTCAACATTAGGTATTTAGGTTTAACAAGGACCAAAGGGTTGATAAATGTAGATTGTTTTCAGTCAGATAAGGACAAGGGTTGTGCCACAAGCCTTAACATACTTAAAATCAGAACCTTGCAAAACAAACACCCTTGATAAACTTACTATTATTGTGCGAAAACGAACGAAAAGTGTTCGAATATGAACAATCTATTTGCCTTTTCGGGCTGTTTATTAGTAGTAAAGAAACCCTATTCTCTCAACTAGCCATTTTCGAAACTATGCTCAATCGATTCATGACAAACATTTGCAGCGATCAGCTCGCAGCGAGCAAAGAATTCTACTGTACGTTGTTCCAACTAAAGGTAAATTTCGATAGTGATTGGTTTATCCAATTGATAGATGAAAAGACAGGGCTTGAACTCGGATTGATCAAAAGGACGCATGAGATAGTCCCATCAGAATACCAGTTATCGCCGCAAGGCTTTTACCTTACCTTTGTAGTCGAGGATGTAGAACCAATTTATACCCTTGCACAGCAAGAACAATTCATGATTGTCAAAGCTCCACACGATACTTTTTACGGCCAACGAAGGTTGTTATTAAAGGACCCAGATGGTGCATTGGTAGATGTCTCAGCTCCCATTCCCAATTTTCAATTTCAGTAGTGTAGTACAGAAATATTGAAACTAGCGATTAAACTGAATATAGTCGACTTCCAGGCTAAAAGGTCCTTCCTTTTTTTCGTCAGTAATCCATCCCATGCGAATGATTTCAGACTTCACCTGATCCGGCAGGGATCCTCCTGAAGCCCTGCCTAAGCGATAGCGTTTGAATTCTGCTAAAGGAAGCTCAATGATCTCCCAATCTTCTGTTTGGGTCACGATCTGATGCTTGAAATTAGGCATCCAGAACCGACGATCGATCTCCAATGTAAAAGCACAGCGTATCCCAGTATTCCGGAGTCGGAAGCTTATACTCTTGAAGGGTGACAGATCAATCTTGGTAAATGGAGACCTGAAGGAAGCGAACCCTCCGTTATTAGCAAGAGAAACGGTGCCATAAAACCGGACAGAGTTAGAGGTAAAGGCAACTTGTCCTTGGGATAATCCTCCCATCACACCATCATTAATGACCCGCCAATCTGAGGCAGATTCTCTTTTCCCAAAATCAATTTTATCTGGGAGATTAAACCCGACTAATAAGCTCATAATTAGGACTGTCAATGTATTCATATGGCTAGTTTTCAGCACCAAAAAAGATGAATCATCCCTTTATAGTTAATAAAGAGGTGTAACAAAAATCTACCAACTTGGTTGGGCTAGCTCATTGTGAGGTCTAAATTTTAATGCATTTGTCTAGAATTGAGCAAATTAGGTGGCCTTCAAGATGGAGCAAGCGCCATTTTGTAAGCCGAAGGTTTCATCTCTGTGAATTTCTGAAAGAATTTATTGAAAGTTACTCGGTTGTTGAAGCCTGCCTCTTGCGCAATGGCTTCGATGGTGAGGTGAGAAAAGGTGGGATCAATTAAAATCTTCTTTGCATGTTCAATTCTATAGCGATTGATATGCTCATTGAAAGATTCCTCTATTAGGCGAGTAAAGGTTTGGGAAAGATGGTGTGGCTTTTCTTCTATTTTGATGGCTAGGGTCTTCAAACTAAGGTTCCTTTCGAGAAAGATGCGATCTTGCTGCATAGCAGAATTGATCTTAGCTTGAATCCGCTCCATATCTTTGCCGCCAATCCCTGAATGGACGTATTTTCCTCCCAATCTCGCCATAAAATCAGGATGAAAATATAGAAGATAAGCCATAGAAAACACAATGGTACTAATGAATAGGTAGTAAGGAGCAAAATCATGCCAATCTCTAGCAAAGCAAGTAAAACCTACCATTAAGACAGAGGTTAAGAGGAAGATGCTGGCTATACCTAGACTGAGCATTTGTTTAATGCGAGGCAAGGCAACAGGTATTTTTCTACACAATCGAGCAATGACCAAGGCATAAAGGAGTAAATGTAAAGCTCGGGCATAATTCAACGGCATGACTCGATCAAAAAAGTGTGCTCGCATATACGCGATCCGGGCCTCCCCTGGTAGAATATAGATGTCAAAGAAATACAGAAAAGCCAGTACCATTGGAATTAGGTGTAGGGTATCTCGCCACTGGAAACTTTGCTTCTGATCCCACAAAAAAAGTAAGTAGAACCAGAGTAAGGGGCCATACAGGAAGCCAACGAAAAAGTAGTACCGAGCCACAAAAACAGTCGAAACAGCCCTTAGGGATGTGGTGCAATACACATAGTTGATCATCTCCAACCCCATCAGCAAGATAAACAAGGCTAGGACTTTGGAGGCATAGTGTTTGTCCTTAAAAAAGAGTCCGCCTGAAACGAAAATGGCTAGCAAGCCATAGCAAAGCAATATGGTTTTGATCCACGGCATCAGAAGACAAGATAAGGCCCCTACAAAACTATTCCGCTTGAAACTGCAGTTGAATCTGCAACTTACCATACCATTCCGGCTTTTTGCCATTGGGGTAGGTCTCATCAAAAAGCGTCAGAACCAACTGATCTTCCTTAACATGATAGCGATAGACCTGACTTGCTCCCTCAAATCCAGGTACTCGGGCTAAATCGGGTGTAACCGTCATCAGATTGTTAGTGAGTCGGTAAGCACCGGTATTGAAAACCAAGTGTTGGAAGGCAGAACGCAACTCCTCACAGCTAGGTTTGCTAAAGTCCTTGAAGGGAGGCCGAGTTTGAGTGGTCGGATGATACATGATCATGTACCGTTCCGGACTTCCCATAAAAATACCCCCAGCGGGTTGATCTACTACATAAGTTGTATCTGGATAAATATATTGAATTTGGTTTAGGGCCCAAGAACCTTCAATCGTTTCTCTGTTTTTTTCATACTGTGTAATCTGATCCTTGATTGAAGGAGGGCCCATTTTTTCAACCAGGCTTACGAGATTGGTGGAATTGCCAAGAGCCGGTGTTCGATAATCAGCCCCGGCTTCCAACAAAGCTAGCGCAGCCTTTTCATTACCATAGAAGAAAGCCCAATGAAGGGCAGCAGCATCATTGATCTTATCTCTATGATCAAGCAATGCTCCTGCCACAGTCAAAATATTAGTGATTTCCAAATTCCGTCCTATGACGCTCCCGATCAAGGGGGTCAGTTGATAGAGCGTATCAGCAGCATTAGGGTCTGCGCCTGCTCCCAACAATAACTCTACCATTTCTTTATGCTCCCAACGAGCGGCCAAAGCAAGTGCAGTTTGCCCCGCTCTGTTGTAGCTATTTAATTCAGGGCTATATTTCAGTAATACTTCTAGCATAGATGGCTCTCCAGCTACTATCACCTGGTGCAATAGCGGAGTGCCAAAGGCATCCTTCGTGTTGGGATCAACACCCCTGTTGAGTAACCCCTGTACTTCGGATGCCTTGTGCTGGCTAATAGCATGAAATAATTCCTTCTGTATTTCCGATGTAGATTGTTCGAGAATTGAACCTCTGAAAACCTCCAGGTCTTCGGGATCATGCCATAAGCGCAAGAGCACATCGGCAGCATCTCCATGCTTTGATTGGATACTAAGGTCCACTTCCTTTCCAACCAGGGCGGATAGGGCGGCTCGATTTCCGTAGTAAGCAGCCCAATTGGCAACGGGATCTCCTTTGGCATCTATCGCATCGACATCAGCACCATGCTCAATTAGAAATTGGAATAATTCCGGGTGATTCCTCGAGCAGGCTAGCATCAATGGAGTAGCACCAAGTTCCGTAGCTGTACGCAGGTCTACTTGCGCAGACCTACGTAAAAGTGATTCTACTACTAGTTTTCGATCATGTATAACAGCATAATGTATGGGGGCTTGGCCCGTTGTATCTAATTGGTTAGGGTCCTCGACAACTTGAATTAAATATTGTGCGATGCGGTTTGCCCCTTGCTCGATACACATTTGGAGACATACCGAGGTATCCGCAGCAGGAAGTGAGACTTCCTGAAAGGCTTCCAGGTCGTCCGCGGGAATCAAAGTCTGCCATTTATTCGGGGGAGCGGTCGTAGCCAAAAATAGATAGCTAGTTAGGAAAAGGCAGCCTAATTTGGTGGCAACAATCCAATACCGAGTAAGGGTGGTCAACATCTGAATATTTTAATTCTTTGATCGACCACAAAAATGGGTGTGCTGGCATGGGATAACCCATTTTTTCACACCTCAATTGGTAAAGAATAATTGTTTTTTACGGTTTTGAGCCTTTGACGGGCTCAGTTTGTCAGCCGCCTGACAACTGGCAATGGGTTCCACTCTGGTAAATGCCATGGAAGTTAACCAATGCCTTCGACCCACTTTCTAAAGGCAGCCGTTTTGGAGCCACTTGTCTTGAGTCCATTGGCTTGATTAATCAGGTGCACTACCAATCGATTACCGAAGTAGGATTCCATCTTCTTGATGTATCTGATATTGACCATTTCTCCTCGGTTGATCCTGAAAAAAGAAGTTGGGTCTAGTATCCCTTCTAATTCAGTCATTCGATAATTTACCACATGCTTTTTTCTATCCTTATCTACAGCAAAAACCAGATCGTTATCTGCAAAGAAGTAAGCTATGTCTTCGGTGTTCAGGAGAAAAATCCCTGTTGTCTTCTTGATGGCAAAACGAGTTTTATACTCCTTCTTCGAATGTAGAATTAAAGAGCGGAATTCCTCGATAATTTGATCTTTAAGAGGAGCTTGTAGGGATTCTTGTAGGTAAGTAATTCTTGCTTCTGTTTCAACTTTGGATCCCATTTCCTGGATGCGAGCCACACATTTTCGCAATTCTTGTAAATCGATGGGCTTCAATAGATAATCCAAGGCGGCATACTTAAAGGCTTTGATGGCATATTGATCATAGGCCGTAACAAATACCAGGTGAAAGTTCATTTTTTCCAATTGGTCCAACAGGTCAAAGCCAGTGCCGTCTTGCATATTAATGTCCAAGAAAACGACTTCAGGCTGTAGTTTCTTTATTTGCGCTACTCCAGATTTCACACCATCAGCTTCTCCGACGATCTGTATGTCATCCACAAACTTCTCAATCAAAATCTGGAAGGCGTCTCGAGCATCCTTTTCATCATCAATGATTAGTGTTCGTAACATAGCTTTTGTGTTATTCTAGGTCAATAATTCGACTGTAGTTCCCATTTTAGCAGACCGGTCTCTAATGCTCAGGTGCATTCCCTTTCCGAATTTTCGGTTTAATTGCTGGATACGCTGAAACACCAAGTCTGTCCCTAGTGATTTTCTACGCTTTTGGCCTTTCGATTTATGTTCTAAAGAAAAGGTTCGCCCTACCCCATCATCTTCAATGGTAATCTTGTGCCGGCCTTTTTCCCAACTAACCAGGATACGAATATTCCCTCTGTTTTCTTTCGGCCCAATCCCATGCCAAATGGCGTTCTCTATGAATATTTGTAGGATCATGCTCGGGATTTGAGCTTCATACACATCTACCCCCTCAGCAATCTCTACTTGATAATCGAACTTGTTATTGGACCTTATCTTCTCCAGTTCCAAATAATTAATTAATAATTCAATTTCATCACTTAAAGGGACAAAAGCAGCTGTCGAATTTTGCAATACTTGCCGCATCAAACTGGAAAACTTCCCAAATAGGTAGATTGTTTTTTCTTCATTTTGCTGTAAAATAGAAGACTGTATGGAATTTAAAGTGTTAAAGATAAAGTGGGGGTTAATCTGCAGGCGAAGCAATGCTTGTTTTACCTCTGCCAGTCCCTTTTCAAGTTTAAGACGTTTGTGTCGAGAAAAATAGTACCCTAGCCCTCCCAACAAAAGTAAAAAAGCAACTAAGGTGATTATAATATCTTGTTTACGCTGGTTTTTTTGTTCAGCAACTCTGTTTTGCATTTGGAGTCGTTCAATCCTGGAGTCTTTATCCCGCAATTCAAAATCTGCCTCAATGGAGGCGATCAGCCCCAGTCGCTCCAGGGAATGAATGGAATCCTGGATAGCCTTGCTTTTCTGTAAGGTTTCATAAGCAAGTTCAGGATTACCGAGTTTCTTATGAATCACGTGCTTCATTTCTAACAACTCAAACTCCGTCTTAGGTATCAATTTAAAACTCAATGCTTTGTCCATGTAGATCAAGCATTGAATGTAGGCTTCTTTTTGATAGGCATAATGGATAGTCCCCAGTAAAGCATTGAGTACTTCTCCTCGAGCATCCACTTCTTCTGCGAGCTGCTTGGCCTGGTTGTGATATTGGATGGCTTCTTCCAATGCACCTCTTTTTAAGGCCAATTGTCCTTTGAGGTTTTCTATGGCGGGTTCGAAAATACTTTTCTTTTCTACGAGAGCACTCGATTCCAATTGTTGAATATAAGTGGCTGCCGAATCAAGCTCTCCCAACAAAAGTGATAGATTGGTACTCAATATCATTGCCTTGTATGTTGCCATCTTATAATTGACCTGCTCACTCCAATAGATGGCCTCCTTGCTGTACTGGATAGCCTTCTCATACTGACAAAGTCGTTCATAAACAGTGGAGAGATTGACGGCCAAGGCGGTAGCATAAGTTGGCAGCGCATGTGCTTTAGCCATTTCGAAACCTTTAAAGTACATGCGGGCGCAATTCAGTAGGTCATTCGCATTCCGATATAACAAACCGACATTATTATAAATCTGAATCGAGACCTTAGGTACTTGCAGTTCCTCTCCTAAATGGATAGCCTCCTCTGCCACTCCTTTCGCCTCCTCAAACTGACCTAAAGCACCCAAGGTGGCCGTGATTTGGGTAAGGCAGGGAACCAAATTTCGTACATCTTCCGCTTCCCGAAACAATGCTTCCGCTATTCGATAGTGTTCTAGCGCTTCTTTCGACCGGTAAGCCGCTTTTAGAATACCTGCCGTGAATAAATGATTGCCTGCCCTGCGATGGTCCAATTTATGTTGCTCAATCAGAAGGCGTGCTTCCTGCATTACATGTAGCGCCGAATCAATAAATCCAAGCCTTTTAAGTTGATTGGCCTTCAAGTGTCTAAATCGAACATCCAACTCTGGATAGTCTTCAATGCCATCTTCTTGCACTTCAATGATTTGTGCCAGAATTTCCCGAACATCTGTAGTTTCTAATTGTGTTTTAAGGGTATCCAAAAGGTTGGTCAAGGCTTCCTCTTTGGCTGCAGAAGTCTGCGCTATGGTCGGCGATACCCAACCATTAATAAAGAGTACTACTAATAGGAATCCAATTTTCTTCATGCTGAATCACTTTATTCTCCTGCTCTGACAATACTATGGCCTAAACCTACCATTCTTTAAGATAAAAAGCTTAGAGAATTGGGTGAACTCGGTAAAATCCAAGGTGAATGACTGCTTTCCTTCGCTGAGTCAAAAACCAAGATCACTAGCCTGCTTTTCGGTTTTACCTTACATTTTTTTGACTTCATTGGAGATTCCCCCTACTTCACCTTTTTAGGATAGGACACTCCCTCATCAGCCCCTAGTTTTGGCTCATCATTCATTCATTTCCTTGATTCAATTCTTTATTATGAAAACAGATAAAAGACGTCATAAGCCTAGTCGCACACAAAGGCATTTGATGGATAACTGGTTTAAACGATGGTTACTAATTGGTGAATGCTTGCTAGCACTTGGTAGTGCCTATGGTCAAGCAGACTTTAAACCCACTCATAGTATAAATGGCTCCATCGCCTTCGACTATGGCTATTTAAAAGATTTAAGTTTCTCACCCCTCAATTACCAAGAGCAGGGAAAAACCTATTCTATTGCCTACCAATGGCAGAATGCCCGTCGACTAGATCAATTCCATTTTAGAACTGACTATGGTAAAGGAAATCTCCAAACCAAGGCTGCCGATGCTTTTACGACGGACTATATTCGAGCTAATTTAAGCCTTGGCTATCTCCGAAAGTTTTCTGTTACTCCCGCTCACAAAACAAGTTGGTTGATGGGAGCTCGTTACCACTTTTACCTAAACTACCTAGATTGGAATGAGCAGGATGCTTTCAGTTTCTTTGCCCATCATAGTCTTGATTTGTCGATAGCCATGTCTCATCGTTTTAGGGCAAAGCATCAGCTATCCGCTAAGCTGCATGTGCCCATATGGTCTCTAATTATCCGACCGCCCTACAACGGAACGAATGAAGAGCTTGAGGTCAATAGCGATAGTAACCATCTGGCTCTGCTTACGAATGGATCTGGTAGTTCACTTGAACGTCTTATCTCTTTTGATTTCAAAACAACCTATCAATACCAACTCAATAAACGTTGGGGATTACAAATTGCCTACCAAGCACGCTATCAAAATCTATCTGACAAACAAAAACTTATTCATTTGCAACACCAGCTTTCTGCTGGTTTACAATTAAAATTTTAGTTATGAAAACGAATATTATATCTATCCTACTTTTTGCCCTATCTTTTACTAGTTGCAAGAAAGCCGTACTTGGCCCTGAGCTAGCTCAATCCCCAGAAGCGCTCTTTGATTTTATCTGGGATGACTATGATCAACATTGTGGTATACTCTTTCCGAAAAAGGTCAATTGGGACTCCATTTACAATGTTTACCGACCACAAGTGACTGTACAGACTTCTGAACATGAACTCTGGAATATCCTCGTCCATATGCTAGATGAGCTAGATGATGAACATACCTTTATTGAAGATAATCTAGGAGATATTGTACATGTATCGGGCAGCAAAGGAATTGATGAAGCTATAGCCTCCTTCAGCTATGATTTGATTGAAGAAAAATATTTGGCCTATAGTAAAACTAACCCTTGGTCCGCTACCATGCAGTACGGTCAAATAGCAGAGAAGTCTATTGGATACATTCATTTGGGTGACGTGGACGGGTATCATTCCGAACAGACAATGGATACGGTATTGGCAGAGATTGGCAAATACCAGGCGATCATCTTTGATGTGAGAAATAACGGAGGTGGTAGTGGTGAATTTGCCCAACTCATTACCAATCCCTTTGCAGAAGCTACCAGATTAGTGATGACCACTCAGGTAAGAAGCGGCCCTGCACATGATGCCTTCGATCCAATGGTTGAATTAAAGACAGAAAATGACGGACTTGGACAGTTTACAAAACCGGTCGTAGTACTGACTGACCGATTTTCGGTAAGCGGTGCTGAGCATATCACCCTATATTTGAAGAGCAATAGCCATGTCACTCATATAGGTAGCACAACTGCGGGAGCACTATCCGCCACCGGTAACCGAAGATTCCTACCTAATGGCTGGGAATACCAATATCCGATTGAAATGATTCTTACCGCCGAAGGGGAAAGCTTAGAGGGAATCGGTGTGGTCCCTGATGTCAAAATTAAGAATACACCAGAGGATATTGAAGCAGGTCGTGATCTCGTATTGGAAAAAGCTATTCAGTTCTTATATGAGCAACATGGAATTGAATAAGATTCAAAAGCCCCGGGCTTATCGTTGGTAAAAACACCAACAACGGCTAGGGGAGCTGGGAGGAACAGCACCAGAGGAAGGGAAGAATCGGTCGTCCGTCAGTTAAGCGCTAATAAAAGGATTTCAAGCATAATTGTAGCTTAAGGAATAAGAAGTATATTCACACACAGACAACGAACTTCATTTATTCCGCTTTTAACACTCGACAAATGCTGAGATTTCCTTTAATCCTTCTACTCATTCTATTCGCTGTCATCAGCTGCAAAAAAAACAATAATGACCCTGGCGGTGGTACCACCGAATGCACGCTAACCGATGACGAACAGAGCCTAGTAAATCAATTAAATGAAAAATTCACCTATACTTTTGGAGATGCAAACCCAGAGGTAGCAGACCCATTACTTGATCCTTTAATCAATTATCTAGGCGATGCCAATTTTGTCGGTTTGGGAGAATCCACCCATGGCACCAAAGAATTTTATCAACTAAAGGATAAACTTTTTAGGAGCCTGGTACAAGAGAAGGAGTTCAAGGCAATTGTTTTTGAGATCCCTTGGGGAAATGCCATGGTCGTCAATGATTTTGTAACTAAAGATCTCGGAACTGCAGATATGGCGATCGATCAGACTTATTACTGGACCTACGACACCCAGGAAGTTCGGGACCTGGCCCAATGGGTTCATGACTATAATTTGGGACGATCGGATGAAGACAAGATCTACTTTGTTGGTTGTGATCCACAAGGAGGTAACTTTAAAGAGGAACGAAGATTTGTGGCTCAATTGATTGGCGCGGTACAGCCAGATTCGGCAGCCCATGTGATGGCGCACTATGCCAGTTTACCTAATGATCTGAATGATTACAGTTCGCGCTCCGAGCAAGTACATGAAGCCAATATTGAGGGAACACAGAGGGTCTATGATTACTTAGTGGCCAACAAAGAAGTGTTAATCGCTGCCACTTCTACGATAGACTATGAAATTGCCTTAATGGCAGCGCATGTCATTCAGCAACGAGAGATCATTTATCGCACCAATGATTTTGGCGAGAAAAGAGATTCCTTGATGGCCGTCTATGCTGAATGGTGGCAGCGCATTCTAGGAGAAGACGCTAAGGTTGCTCTTTGGGCACATAACTTTCATGTAGCCGATGGAGGTGATTTTGGCGGCAATTTTATGGGAACCTACTTGCGTCAACGTCACTCAGAGGCATTTAAAACAGTAGGTTTCAGTTTTGGAACCGGATCTGTCAACGCTTTCCTAGCCGGCAGGAACCGACAATTCGTATCTGGTGTTCAGCGACAAACCTTGCCGGAATTAAGATGCCACACAACGAATCAACTTTTGACATTGGTTGATGGGGATCGCCATTATTTAATTATTGAGGAATTGCGAAATGAGGTGTTCACCTACTTCAACAACAATAATTCATTTGTACAATTTGGAGCAGGTTTTAATTATAATTTCCTCGATAACTATATTCTGCAAATTCGATTGGCTCGACTCTATGATGTGCTCATACATTTTGATGAAACCAATGCAAGCAGTTTGAAGTGATAGCGATGACTGAACAATTGTATCAAGAGATCGGTCAACTCATGGTCAAAGAACATGAAACGACCATGGGGCAGATGTTTGGAAAACCCTGCCTAAAAACCAGCAAAAAAGCCTTTGCCGTTTACTTTAAGGACACAATGGTATTTAAGTTGGGACAACAGGAGGTTAAGCTACTGAAAGATAAATACTCGGGTGCGGTCAATTGGGATCCCTCTGGAAAGGGAAGACCTATGAAAGATTGGTTGCAAGTCCCCAGCGAATTTAATGACGATTGGAAAATGCTGGCTAGGCAAGCTCAGCAATTTGTAGAGGCAAACCTATAAATACCAAAAAGACCAGGCGTCCAGCTATTCAGCTATTTTACTTGGCCGTATCCCAGGAAGAGTCTTGAGATACGGCCTAATATATTTAAAATAAGAAGGCACAATCCTGCTAGATAGTCTGCCTTATATTTTCAAGCTGTGCATCGTTGAAAAAATCCTTGATCAAATACTTAGATCGGATTAAATGGCTTTACTATCTTACCAGTAACTTTAAACAAACGACAAACCTGGTAACCATGCGCCATTTCGCTAGCCTACTCCTATTCTTCCTCTTTTGCCTATCATCTTGCCATCAGGAAGATCCCCCCTCGCAGACCGGGCAGCCCAACATTATCCTCATTATGACTGACGATCAAGGCATCGGTGATTTGGGCGTCACTGGAAATCCTATTATTGAGACGCCTCATATTGATGCCATGGCGAGCCGTAGTGCCTCGCTAGAAAGGTTTTATGTAAGTCCGGTATGTAGTCCTACAAGGGCCTGCTTAATGACGGGTAGATATAACTACAGAACACGGGTAGTAGACACATGGGTTGGAAGATCTATGATGGACACGGAAGAAGTAACCATCGCAGAACTATTAAAAGAAGCCGGTTATGCAACAGGAATTTTCGGCAAATGGCACTTAGGAGATTGTTATCCAATGCGGCCCAATGACCAAGGGTTCGAGGAAGCCTTGGTTCATAAAGGCGGAGGATTAGCCCAACCATCCGAGCCCTTTGAAAATCAGCGTAGATATACAGATGCCATTCTCTTTCATAACGGGGAGCAGGTAGAAACGAAGGGCTACTGTACAGATGTTTACTTTGATGGGGCAATGAAATTTATGGAAAGATCTCGTTCGGAAAACAAACCCTTCTTCTCCTATATTGCTATGAATGCACCGCATGGACCTTACCATGATGTGCCTGAGGGTTTAAAAGCTAAATACAAGCAAAAGGATATCTCCTCCATTTCCATAGGCAAAACCAACGAAAAAACCCTCGACAATGTGGCAGGCGTACTGGCCATGATTGAAAATGTGGATCAAAATATTGGCAGGCTATTTTCGAAATTGGATGAGTTGGATCTAACCGAAAATACACTAGTCATCTTTATGGTAGATAACGGCCCCAATAGTCTTCGCTATGTGATGGATTTGAGGGGTATGAAATCTCACGTACATGAAGGAGGAATTCGCTCTCCGTTTTTTGCACATTGGCCTGCCAAACTCAAAGCTGGCACTAGCAGCGACCGTATTGCCGCACATATCGATTTACTGCCTACTTTTCTCGATGCCGCCAATGTGGAAATACCCCAGGGATTAAAACTGGATGGGAAAAGCGTGCTCCCACTACTTGAAGGAAAAGAAGAAGCTTGGGAAGATCGTCAGCTTTTCCTGCAAGTACACAGAGGAGATGCCCCAACCAAATATCACCATTTTGCAGCAGTCGGGCAGACTTACAAGTTGGTTCATCCTACCGGCTTCGGAAAAAGCCAGATGCCAGAAGGCGTACCATTTGAGTTATACAACCTGGAACAAGACCCCGGCGAATCTCAGGATTTATCTGAGACTCACCCTGAGGAAAAAGATCGTTTGATGAAGGCTTACGAAGATTGGTTCGACGATGTATCCTCCACCCGGCCTGACAACTATGCTAAACCAGCCATCATAGTTGGCACTGAGAAAGAGCTCCTTACGACTCTCACAGCCCAGGATTGGACCAAACTTTCCGGCGGCAATTGGGGGAATTCTGGCTCCTGGAAACTTCAGGTGGCCACAGCTGCTAATTTTGATATCGAAGTGAAATTGCCCAAGTATTTTTCGGATGCCGAGGCAAAGCTAGAATTTGGAGAGCAGATACTAACAAAGGTATTTTCTGAACAGCAATCTAGTGTTACATTTGAAAATATTCCTCTAGCCTCTGGAACACTAGATTTGAAGGGAAGTATATCTACCCCGGCAGGACCTGTTCCTTCCTTATTCCATGTAGCTCTGGCTAAAAAATAGACCAAATGACTAGACGTAATACTCAAGTAATTGTTTCGATATTATCTACGTTCGTAGTTGCCCTTGGCTTCACTTCCATACAAGATGATGCTTCTGTCCCAATAAAAGTCATGACCTATAACATTTGGAACGGCTTTGATTGGGGCAAAGATGCTACTCGCAGAGCCGCCTGTGTGCAATGGATCAAAAGTCAGCAGCCAGATGTACTAGCCTTACAGGAGCTTTGCGGCTATACTGAACCGATGCTTAAGGAGGATGCAAAGAAGTGGGGCCATGATTATGTCAAGCTATTGAAGACAAAAGGCTATCCGACTGGACTTACATCCAATCAACCTATCGAACTAAAAGAAAAAGTGGTAAAGCCATTCTGGCATGGTTTATTGCATTGTAAAACCTACGGGATAGACTTCTTTGTTGTTCATTTCTCTCCAGCAGATTGTGAATTCAGATTGAGAGAGGCCCAACTAGTCACCGAAAGGGTAAGAGCAATTCCGAATAACCAGTATATCATCCTCGGAGACTTTAACAGCCATTCCCCGATCGATGCTCGCCGGATGGAACAAAATGAGCACTTAAAAAAGAAGTACACCCCCAAGGACAACAAAAGTAAGTACTCCAATCTCAGGCTAGGGGAATTTGACTACTCCGCCATGGCACAAATGCTGGCTACCCCTGCTATTGATGTTTGCCTAGATCGAATTGACCTTAAACAGGGATTTACCTTCCCTGCTCCAGTTTTGATTGGGAAATATAATCACACCGCCAAAACCATAAAACAAAACAGAGAACGGATTGACTACATCCTGGCCAGTCCATCGCTGGCAAGGCGTTGCGAGGAAGTTAAAGTTTTCAATCAGAAGGCCACCCAAGGTCTTTCTGATCACTTTCCAATGATGGCCACGTTTCAAGTAGCTGAGAAGTAGAAAATTTTGCCGAAAAAACGGTTGAATTTAGCTGCCGAAAACAAAACATTCATTGAAATGTTGTAAAATTGTTCTAACTGAATTAACGAAGACTAGAACCTATCTATGAAAAAATTACTAACTCTTTTTTTTAGTTTATGCTTTTGCTTTTCGCTACAAGCTCAAGACAGTGAAACCGGGAATTGGCTGATCTACATTGGTAGTAAAAAAATCAATGACAAATGGAATTGGCACCACGAAGTACAATATCGTAATTACAACTTCATTGGTGATCTAGAACAGCTATTGCTTCGAACAGGATTTGGTGTCAACCTCACACCCGGCAACAACAATCTGTTGCTAGGTTATGGCTATATCCTATCGGAAAATTACATTCCAGGTACTGACGATAAGTTAAGTATTGGAGAGCATCGCATATTCCAACAATTTGTAACGAAACAAAAGTTTGGAAGAGTAGCCATTCAGCACCGGTATCGTGTGGAAGAAAGGTGGGTAGAGAATAGCGATTTCAAATGGCGCTTTAGATACTTCCTTTCCTTAAACATCGCCCTGAGTAATAAGGAAATTGTGGCTGACACTTGGTACCTATCGCTCTACAATGAGATTTTCCTGAATGGACAAAATGCCGTTTTCGATCGAAATCGGATGTATGCTGCGCTTGGATATCGGGTCTCTCCTCAACTCAAACTTGAACTGGGGTATATGTCGCAAGTATTTGAAAAACGCAGCCGAGGTCAGTTTCAAATTGCCTCTTTTGCCAACTTCTAAGGCAATAACACCATCGTTTCAAACCACTTGAATTAGTATGAAAGAATATAAAGTTGAATCCTTGATCTACTACACAAAGATCACATTGGACAAGGAGCACATCCTGAAAGATTCTACCAAAGACATCCAAGCCAAATTGGACGAAATGGCAAAAGATCGTTGGCGTTTAGTTTCTACCGATGCCACCGACTTTGGCTTTGCCGTTTACTTTTACCTTTATTTCGAAAGATAGGTAAAGTCCAAAGGTAGGCCCAGTTTGTATATTAGGAGTATTCATCTTTTCACTTTGATTCGATGAATACTGCTAATTTCTTTGCTCCCGACTATTCAAAGAATATTTTCTCCGATCACAATAACATCGAATTCATTCATGGAGAAGGCTTAAGCAGTGCCACCGTAAATTCGCCTATTTTTCTGCCTTGCCTAGCCTAAAAATTCGCTACTTGAAATTTCACGATTACTATTGTCGCACTACTTACTTGATGATAGTTTCAATGACTGGCCCCACCTCCTCTTTTTCGTTGCTATAGTCGTACCCCAACAACTTAGCCAGCGTCTTGGCTACTTGGTATTGAAAGAGGCGTTGTTCTTCAGCCACTTCCCCAAGCGCAGCTATATTAGGCCCCAGCGCTGCAATCCATATCTGATCCGATCCCTTGTACACAGTTCCGTGACTTTTCCATTGTCCCATTGGAGAATGGCCCCTTCCATGATCAGTAGTGATCAAAAGGCTGGTCTTGCCTTTATAAAAAGGATCATTCTGCAAATAATCCCACAGTGCTTCGATCCATTTATCTGTTTGATGAGCAGATTTCAGGTAATGATCATAACGACCATCGTGTGCAAAATCATCAGTCTCCCCATAGGATATATATACGATACGCGGATGATGTTTCTTCATGTACTCCATCATATAATTGTGCGTGAATGCATCCAGTCGAACGGTAGACCAGGGGCTAGGAATTTGATCTTGCAAGTCGTTGAGGAATTGCTCTTTATAGGTAAGGTATTCGTCTTCTGCCTTTCGAAATCCGGCATTTACAGGTATGCCACTACGTTTATCGTTGATAATAAAGGGAAAGACATCCCAGGAGCCAAAAGCCGCTACTTTTCCAGCAAACTCAGGTTTCTCCACAAACCACTCTAAGACCGTCTTATTTTGATTGTATTTTTTGGCGTTGCTATTTATTTCTGGATCACTAAAGCCCGTCAAAATCTCATTGTAGCCAGGATAGGAAAACCAAAAACGATTAGTGCAATTGACTTTATTCCCTAACCACCGATTGCCATACAATTGCCCCTCTTTCACCACAGTAGACCACATCCAGGGCATTAACTTCTTTCTGGCATCTTTGGGGTTATCGGCCTGAAAAGCCGCTACAACCTGTTCTCTATCTTTGGTCAAATCAGGGTTATTCAACATACTGTCTACGGCTCCACCAAATAGCTCCTGCCAACGAAGTCCGTCTAGCGTGACCAATACTACATTTTCAGCCTCCTGAGCCATCAATTGGTGGCCTAAAAAAAATAGGCACATCAAGGAAAGTTTGTACTTGTTGAACATAAGTTGTTTTTCAGTTAGGTAAGAATTGTACTGTTCCTTAGCAATGGCCTAAACATTAGATCGCGATTCAACCATTACCTGACATGAAAGTACAAAATGAGCAGGAGGAAATTTGCAACTATCCCTAATCTTCCTCCTTCCTTTTATCAAGCTGAGTCTTAGATACTACCACTCGCAATCATTTATGCAACAACCAAACTTATGTCAAGATTTCAGCTGGTCCTTGCCGGCTTACTGCAATCTTGTAGTTGCCTCCGTGCAATACTTTTTCGTCATCTGGATATGGAATCTCATATCGGGACTTGATCGTAAAGGGCATCGATTCCAGATGTTAGGGCAGTACAATTGATCACCTAGATATCGATCTGTCCACAAGTATATATCAAATAGCATAGTCCTCGTTATAGTTATAAGTTGCCTATATTATGGACACTTCATTGAACGATAAGCATAACCTATAAATTCGAGTTGCAAGTAATTAGAAACCATCATGATGAAAAAAATCTACTTCCTTCTTTTCTCAATGACATTGATCAGTAATTGTTTTGCTCAACAGGATGAAGTACTCCTAGCAGAAATAAGTGCCATTGAAAACGGCTTGATCAAGAATATTCAAATCAAAGGAGAGTCTGCTCAGAAATTTAACATCCAAGAAAGGATGGATCATTACAAAGTTCCTGGAGTGAGTATTGCCATAGTGGAAAATGGTAAAATAAAATGGGCAAAAGGGTATGGCTTCGCAAATACGGAAACTAAAACGAAGGTGGATGCGAATACACTTTTCCAAGCTGGTTCAATTAGTAAACCTGTCGCAGCTTTAGCAGTGTTAAAGCTTTTTGAGAATAATAGCTTAGAATTAAATACAGATGTCAACTCCTACCTGAAAAGCTGGCAAATTCCTGAAAATAAATTTACTGAAACTGAAAAAGTAACACTTGAAAAACTACTAACACACACAGCAGGAATGACAGTTCATGGTTTTCCTGGATACCAACAGACTGATGATTTTCCCGAGATTATTGATGTTTTAAATGGTAAGGGTAATACAGGAAAAATAACAGTCGATACTATGCCTGGTAGTATTTGGAGATATTCTGGAGGTGGTTATACAGTAATGGAGAAAGTTGTTGAAGATGTAAGTGGACTAGCTCTTGAAGAGTATATGTCTAAAAACATTCTACTTCCAATTGGAATGAAGAACAGTACATATCAACAACCAATAACCAAAAAGTGGCAAAAAAACATAAGTGCTGCATACGATAGGAATGGCAAACTTATAGACGGTTTATGGAATAACTACCCTGAGCAAGCAGCAGCAGGTTTATGGACAACACCATCAGATTTAGCTTTGTATTGTATAGAAATACAAGATATAGCACAGCATAAAAAAGAGGGTGTTTTAAAAAAAGAAACGGTTCAGAAAATGCTCACTAAACATAAGAACAACTGGGGCCTTGGACCTTCACTCAAATACGAGAAAGACTCCTTATTGTTCGGTCATGGTGGTAAAAATGCCGGTTTTACTAATGATATGAATGCATACGCTTATCAGGGTAACGCTTTGATAGTTATGACTAATGCCGACAATGGAGGTAAGCTAATATCAGAAATCGAAAATGCGGTGTCGAGTTATTATAATTGGTCAATAAGTCAACCTAAAATTATAGAGGTAATTGATTTACCTGACACTGACTTAAGAAAATTTGCAGGAAAATATAAACTTCAGGAACAAGGATTAATTCTTGAAGTTCAACTCAAAGGAAATGAACTTCTTTTAACCAACACACCTATTGGTAGATTAAGCCTCTTGCCCATGAGCAAGACTAAATTTATCGATTTAGAAAGTGGTACTGTCATAGAATTTTTAGTAGATAAAAAAGTTAACGGATTTATGGTAAATAATACGTTCAAACTAGTAAGACTAGAATAAATCTCTCTCCAAGAAAGCGTATGTGACCATGCCGCCATTTTAGAAAACAGGCGATTGATTGCTTAGAAATTTGATTTTTGTAAAACAGATATCGACATTGAAGAACATAAAAAAACATCACCGTCGCATCCCCAGATCGTTACTCGCCCTAACAATCTTATTGCTAATCACTACTCTTCTCTTCGGACAAGGGGGCATGACTAAAGCGGAACTACATCAATTAGAAGTCCTATATGGAGGGCCTCTTCCTCATGACTATCAGCAATTCCTCTTGAAATATACTGGTCCAGCAGATCTTGAGAACGGCATCGCAGCTCAATCCAGCGGCCCTGGCTCCATCAACCCTCACTATCTTTGGACTGCCTCCAATGTACAGTTAATGAATGATTCGCTTCGAGCCAAGGGGCAACTCACAGAGAATCAGCTAGCCTTTGGCGAGATCGGCTTAGCGCAATTGCTACTCTATCAGCGGCTTGAAGGTCAATGGTCTCCCCGAGTTTTCTTATGGGATGAAGAAAACGATTGGTATTTCCACCTTTATAGTATACAATATACACAACCTCATTCTCTTTCTGCTGACGCCATCATGGGCATTGATTCAATTGGCTTTGAAAATCAAGATATCAGCGAAATCCAGGCTTGCCAGGATTGTCTCTATTTGTATGCATTATCCCTACAGAATCCGGACTACGAGGATTTTTTCATGAAAGAACGAGAGGAGAAAGCACTCTCCATTTTCCGAACATTAGCTACTGTTCATCACCCTAATGCTGCTTCATCTATTGCCTCACACTTTGAATTTCAGGAGGAGGTTGAATCAGATAGTGTGATTGTCTGGCGAGAAAAAGCCATACAATGGGGAAAGGTGGAGGACAACTATGAGCTGGCTGATTTTATTCTTGATTATCGTGCAGATCTAATCAGTAGAGCTATTCAGGCATTAGAATCCCTCCTCTCTCACAAAGGTTATGCAGGCCGGGGAGCACTTAAGCTATCCCGGCTATATATGCGCCATGAAGGGGCTTTCAAGGATCTTGAAAAGGGATTGCAACTGGTAAGGCAAAGCGCGGCGGCAGGTAATCTCAATGCCAAGGCTGACCTTAGCTTCTACTATTACAAGGGCATTGGAGTAGAACGAAATCTACAAAAAGCACTAGATTTTTTAATCGAAGCTAATGAGCAATCCAAAGAGAGATTTGATGGAGGGATGTGGGATGAGGAGATTGAGTTGATCAAAAGAGAAATGAAAAAATGAATACTCAACTATAATAGCCTTAGTTCGATCTTGAACTATCAAGGTAGTGATATTCACTCCATACCAAAACAGAGAGTGTTAATTTTACTGACCACCACCAATAAAAAGAAAAAATTCGTTTACCAAGTATGAACGGATTTCCTATTCTAGTTTTGATTTTGTGTGCTCTCCAATTAAATGCTCAGAAATTTGAGGGGTATTTGGCTTTCGGATCGAATTTAACCGAAGCCAATCTTACTCAATCGGGTAATCGGCAAGTAGGTACTCGTATAGGACTTAATGCCGGACCTGGGGTATCCGCACTGATCAGTAAAAGATGCGAGATAAGCTTGGAAATGTTGTATAGTCAGAATGCACATTATGCAAGGATTATCGAAACGCCATCTCTTGCGTTGAATAGAATAAGGATGCATTTTGTCGAAGTTCCTCTGACTATTGGTTATCGCTTTAATATCGAAAAAGATAAGAAGGAAAACTTCTATAAGCGTAGGATTATTGGCGGAATCGCTTATGCCCGTTTATTCAGACAAAAAGTACTAGCTATTGATGGAACTGATTTGACGAATGCGGTTCGGTTTGACCAAGAAAATGCCTTCCTCTTTAATATCGCGGCAACCTCCTTTTTCAGTAAAGCCTTGGCTTTAAATGGCAAAGGAACCTTAACCACTTTTGGAGAATGGACTGTGGCGCTGCGTTTATTGTACTATATTTGAGAAGGGATTCATCTTCATTTACCCAATTCACAATTGGAATCTAACAATCTAGGAAGCTGGCGTTCACGTCCAATAAATGCTGTCAACATGCGCCGATCATATCTATTTCTAATCCTTCATGCAGTCAGTTTATCCCTATCAGGGCAAGTAGGAAATACCACCATAGGATTACAACTAGGCAACCACCTATCGCTGCCCAGTCAAAGCAGCAATGAAGCTTTTCAAGGCCAATGGCTCCTCCGTTATTCAGCTGGTATAATCGGACGAACGGTATTAAAGGACAATATCAAGATTGATATTTTGGCAGGGGTCCGAAAAGGAGTGATGACGCTGGATTATGGTTTGCAAATGGTGTTCAACGGATATAATTATCAGTTGGGTGCTGTACAGTCGACTACTGAAGGATTGTACATAGAAGCCCCTTTATTAATTTGCCTCTATGATACGAAGAATATTTTCTTGCCTCGGAAGATGCTTCGACGCGGACTTACTACTTTCGTCAGGGCTGGTTTTAAGGTGGGAATTACGACCAATCGCCAGTTGAGTAAAGAAAATGTCCAAAATGGAGAGAGGGTCATCGAAACTATTCGGCAACGTCCGTTTCAACTTTTGGGAACCTATGGGTTGGGGTTAGTGCATAATCGAAAAAATGGAAACAAATCTTTTTTTGAATTGGCCATCAATTTAGCATTACTCAGAACGGCCAATGGCCAGCTCGACTATACGGATTCAAGTGGCAGTACACAATCCAATGAGATTTGGTACGGAGGGAGTTATCTTTCTGCCAATGTGGCCTTTATGCTCCCTCAGCATACATTCCGCTGGCTAAACTGGAGCAAAAGCCGGCCTGCACCGATCATCTATAACCCTCGTTTGAATCCGTAAATCGGAAGGCTTGATAAACTATGAAAACATCTAGTACATGCCCACTATCGAAGACTATATCTACCGTCACGAAGGTAAACAAAGAGACATCCTTCAAGAACTCCACCAACTATTAACCGAAGATCTCAACTTGGAGGCGAAACTAAGATATAAGATCCCTTTCTACTACAATCGAAGCTGGATCTGTTATCTGAATGCCCAAAAAGAAGGTGGAGTGGAACTAGCCTTCACTCGCGGTAACGAATTATCCAATGATCAAGGACTACTGGATGATAAGGGAAGAAAGCAGGTCATGTCTATTCAAATTGATGAGCTGAAACAGATTCATGACCCAATGCTACTGGAAGTTTGGCAAGAAGCTATCCTCCTGGATGAAACCGTTCCTTATGCATCAAAAAGGCAAAGGAAGCAATAAAAGTATACCTCATTTACTACATTTTTAGTACTAGGACTGATTCAAATTTATTGGCTGCCGACGAGGCCAAAGTAGACAAGGAGGGGATTATTACCAGAATTACTGCCAGGATAACATAATTAGAACCCTCTTCCAAGTAATTTACAGCTAATCATCCTATAGCTAGTGCTTGCTAGTAAAAATCCAAATAGTCATTATAACAACTACACAGTAAACTGCCGAGTCTCGTTATTTTCTCACGTCATGTGAACAAGGAATAAGAAAATTCGTTACATGATAGGATGAAGAATTGAGTCCAGCATCAAGGATTATCTGTAGAACTGATTCTATTTGATACATCGTCCAAGGCAAGGAATTCTCAAACCGAAGGAACGGTCCTACTTAAGGATTACATATGAATAAAACACGGACCACCATTAGCATTATGCTCATGTGGCTGATCGTCGCCACTGTTCAGTCCATCTATGAAGCTGCCCTCTTATCTAGTTATGAGGTTTCCGCCGAAAGGATCAACTTTTGGGTATTGCTTTCTACTAGCTTGATTGCGGCTCTTATCGCTGGCTTTTTTATGGGTTACTTCTTCTTTCCTAAAGCCAACATCTGGTTACGTACCATGTCTTATGGCAAGACTCTTTGGCTGATATTTCTTACTTTTTCTGGCTTCTATCTTGTATTGGGAACAGCCGGATCCTTCATGTATAATGGCTTGACCTATGGGTTTGGCAGCCCAGAATCTTGGAAATATGCCGTTGAACACCTCACCAGTACCGAGAATTTGAAGAATTATATGTTTTGGTTAACCGTAACCATGCTTACAACACTCCTACTTCAGATCAACGATAAATATGGTCCTGGCAATTTTCAGGCTTTCCTCTTGGGCAAATATTTCAAACCAACAAGAGTGGATCGTATATTCATGTTTCTAGATCTGCGTTCCTCCACTACAATTGCAGAAAAATTAGGAGAACTGGAATATTTCACCTTCATCCGGCGCTTCTTCCAAGATGTTACTCCGCCTCTACTGGAGAATCAAGGAGAGATTTACCAATACGTTGGGGATGAGATCGTTGTCAGTTGGAAGTTGAACCAGGGACTGACTCAGCAAAGGTGCCTCCGATCTTTTTTCGATGCTAAAGCAAAAATCGAATCCTTAGCCGATATGTATCAGAAAGCCTTTGGCGTTGTTCCATCCTTCAAGGTAGGGCTTCATTATGGTAGTGTGATTGTAGGGGAGATTGGCCTTGTCAAGCGAGATATTGCCTTTTCTGGAGACGTCCTCAACACTACTGCAAGGATACAATCCAAGTGCAATCACTTTGGCGTAGACATACTAATCTCCGATCAGTTATTTAAGGCATTGCAACAGGAAGGGCAGAATCAATTTCAGTATAATTCCGTGGGCGAAGTCGAACTAAGAGGTAAGGCAAAGCCTTTACAACTGTACACTGTCGAAAACAATGTAGAAACTCCAGGGGTATAAAAATAGCAGAGGACTGTACCGAAAAACACATTTTAAAAACGATTTATCATCGAACCGCTTACTTCCAAGACGCAATTAAATCAACGTAAACATCATACCGATTTCAACCTCTTGGACATGGGGGAAATCCATGATCGGGCAGGGGGGAAAGTAGATGTCCCACATAGACACGATTATTACACCGTAATCTTGATCAAAGAGGCTAAGGGGCAGCATATCATCGATTATCATTCCTATGATCTCGCCCCTTTGCAAGTACACTTTGTTAGTCCTGGTCAAGTTCATCAAGTTGTAACTCCGTCCAGGCCTAAAGGCTCCGTTTTCACTTTTTCTCGTGACTTTCTGGTAGAAAATAATATCCCCGAAAGCTTCATTTCGAATATCAACCTATTCCGACAATTTGGGGAGACACCTCCTTTAGGCATTGATGAGATCACCTTCGAACGGCTTTCACGAATCCTGAAAGAAATGCAAGAATGCCTACCCTTAGAGCTACACTATAGAAAGCGGGCCTTGGGCGCATTACTTCAACTTTTCCTCATCTATTGCAACAACAGTTGTTTACTAGATATGACTCAGTTGGATGAAGAAAACAGTGGCGTTTGCATGCTAAGGGATTTCAAAAAATTGGTCAATGAGAACTTCCAGCAATGGCATAAAGTAGCGGAGTATGCCCCAATCCTTCATGTCTCTCCCAAACACCTCAGTCACACCATCAAACAATTAACTGGGAAGACAGCCAAGGAAGTGATCCAGGACCGACTGACCTTAGAAGCCAAACGCTTGCTTTTTCACACAGACCTTAGCATCAAGGAAATTGCCTTTAGAGTAGGCTTTGAAGCGCCACTGCACTTTAGCAGTTTCTTTAAGAAACAAGCGGGGCAATCGCCTTCGCAGTATCGACAAAATAGATAAAGTACCGAGCTCCTTGGATTTTCTTTCAGCTACACAATACTCAGCCTATCCTCCTTTTTTGATGCTCATGAGGCTGTTTTGAACTTCATATCCGACATTTTTACATATCATGCAGCCTTTTTTGTATTTCCCCACATATGATTTTATGGCAACTTTGTTGTGCAATCAAAATCAAGTCCAATGAACAGAAAGAACTTCCTAAAAAAATCGATACTCGGAGCTGCCGGAATAGCCGCTGGAAGTACCCAGCTCAAAGCGGAAGAAACAAATAAAACATCGACTTATGACAAATTGATGAATCAAGTCGGATTTAATCATATAGCAAACAAGGAAATTAAAACAATGAAAACGGTATTACACAAAGCTAACACAAGAGGCCACGCTAACCACGGCTGGCTAGACAGTCATCACTCTTTTAGTTTTGCCAACTACTATAACCCTGAGCGCATGCACTTCGGTGTTCTACGCGTCTTAAACGATGATGTAGTAGCCGCCGGACGAGGGTTTGGCACTCATCCGCATGATAATATGGAAATCATCTCTATTCCATTGGAAGGCGGTTTGGAGCATAAAGATAGCATGGGGAATACGGCAGTGATTAAGGCCGGAGATGTGCAAGTGATGAGTGCAGGAACTGGTGTTTACCATAGTGAATACAACAAGCAAGCAGATCAGGAAGTACGATTTCTACAGATCTGGGTTTTCCCTAATAAGAAGAATGTGGAACCTAGATACGACCAGATCACGTTGGAGCAAAATCAGATAAAGAACAAACTTAAACAGATCCTTTCCCCAAATGTGAACGATGAGGGCGTTTGGATACATCAAAATGCCTGGTTTCACCTGGGGGACCTGGAAAAAGGAACAGCCACCAGTTATAAAATTAAAGATCCTGATAATGGCGTATACATTTTCGTTTTGGAAGGAGAGATTAAGGTCGATGGGCAACAGCTAGAGAAGAGAGATGGCTTCGGTATATGGGACACTAGCGAAATAAGCATCGAAGCTAGTAGCGAATCCAAAGTCTTGTTAATGGATGTGCCAATGAGCCTGAATTAGAGGAGTAAATCGTAGCGAATCATTGTCCTTCACCTTTCCCCATCTGCCGAAACATTGGGGAAAGGGTTGCATGGCGATTTCATCTAATTCAATTTCTACTTTTTTATGGAAAGGATCATGTAAAGAATAACTTTAGACAACTTCAATATCCACAAGTTATTTCGAGCTTAGACAAGGCAAAAAACGCAGACCTAGCAGGGCTAAGGCGGCCTGAAAGCTTTCGGGATTTAACGCTGAGTAAGCTCGAAAGAAATGGAGAAGTGTTATAAGTTATTCTCTATGTGATTCTAAGCTCCGGTAATTGTGGCAAATTAGAGAACCAATCTGAATCATAAGTCTCTAGCAAATCCACTAAGATTTCTCTAAAGGCGACAGCCGTGGTATCAATATGACGGCGGATCCAAAACCCCGAACCTACTACCCAGTGATACCAGGCTGAATATCCCAATTGCTTCTCCAATACGCGTTGATATTGATCTGGGTAATGCCGCAACGCCCCTTGCAACATCATACCTCCACTTCCAGTAACGAAGGAACCTCCAGCTTGGACGGTGCCTTCTTCAACAAATTTTAGGTAGGCTGATTTGACTTGGTCGCGAAGGTCTGGGTTTTGTTCCAAGTGTTCATATGCATAATAGTATACCCGAGCTAAGTCCATCAGGAATCTATTATAAAACCCCTGTGTGGCTTGGCGCAGCAACCCATTTCCTTTGGCAGGAATAGCATGCTTTCTTACCCAACTTAAAAAAGCTGGATTGTAGTAGGCGAAACTTGCGGCATTCAGGTCGAAATCCTTCTTATGTGGCGCCTGCACGAAAAGGGGGATGGGGCTAATAGATTGAGCTTTTTCTAAATTCATAAACCATTTTATCTTGGCATAGATATTACGCACGCCTCCGATATGGGTGTCTTTAGATTCAATGCTCGTTCCATAAAATCCACCCGCTTTCCAGCTGGCTTCGATCGCTTCCTTAATAGCCAATTCACGAGAAATGTTTGCCTCTTCTTCAGCCTTGAGGGCTTCATCCCGCTGGCGAATGATCTTTGTAATATCTGCGCTGCGCTTCTTCCAACTCTCCAGGATAAAATCCGTTTCTCTTTTATTTAACCAATGTTTTCCATGTAGTAAGAAACTAGAAAGCAGCTGATCCGAAATCCCCAGCAGGATGAAATCATCTAGACGTTCCGGAATTTTATTCGCTTTCCACCGGCTTATCAATTCTTGATAATTTTGTGCTTGTTCTCCCGATAAACCCGCTTGGATGGTCTCCAAGGCATCCTTAAGCGCATTTGGCGTATCAGCAAGGAGCAATCCTGTGCTTGATGTCAAAACCTCATCTAGAATCTGAGCCAATCTGGGGTCATTATCCCAGTACCTAGAATAAGCTGCTGCTCGGCCGGAAGTATGTCCTTGCTGATCCGTGTTTGCCGCAGCCCAGAGTTCACGCTGCAAAGTCAATTTTTCTCGGCCAAACTGATCTATCCAATCTCGCACCTTTTGCCAGGAAGTGATTAAAACATCATTGATGGGTACTATATATTCTCGCTTATCTCCATCAAGCTTTTTTTTCAGGAATTCAGTTTGTTCTAGGATAATTAATAGTTCCTCAAAGTCATCCTTCCCTGCCTTGTATACAAGCTCTAATTCCTTAAAATAAACACGTCGAGCACCGAAGTTACTCCCATTGATTTTTACCATACGCAAGAATACTTGCGGGATTAGATCCTTCAAGTGTCTGACCGGGCTGTGATCACTAATAATCCTCCGGTATTCATTAGAAAAATTATGATAGATGGCATCTTGAAGAGACCGCAATGTATAATCATCACCTCTCAAGACCACAGACATTAGCTCTTCATCAATCTTTATAATACTATTATCATAGTGTCTGCCCTCAATAAAAAGTCGTTCAAGAACAAAAGAGAGTAGCATCAAAGGGCTGCTCACTTTGTGTACCTCATTTACTATCCCATCTACTATAATATCAGATTCAAAATCTCTTCCATTGCTCCACATCGGACCTAGAATAATCTCTCGCATTTCTGATTTACCAATTTCTGGTATGCGGTATAGATGAAAGGCAGGGTCCTCTTCATACCAAAAGTACTGCCCGAAGGGAGTGGATTTCATTTCCTGTTCAAAATCAGAATTTATTGCTATGATCAACATTAGAGACCAGTCCCTAGTATCATCGCAAAATTGATATAGCAAATTTCCAAACTCAGTTCTTTCAATTGGATCAACATTTTCAATGAACAGTCCTTCGTACCCATCAATAAAAATCACGGCATCATCGGTTTCTTCGAATTGATCCATAGCCTTTTGAAGTTGACTCAAGGGATTGATGTCTAACTCAATAGATATGAAGTTTTCATATTCCCCCTCCTCATTTAGCAGTTTTGGCTGCAATCCTGCCCTAACTAGAGAAGTTTTTCCACTACTAGGAGGACCAGAAATCAGTAGAAAGGGGCTGTCCTCTAAAACATCCATCACTTCTTTCACAACCTTGGCTCGTCCGTAAAAAACGCTACTGTCTTCAATATCATATGCCTGCAAGCCTTTATAAGGATTTCCTTGTGGGACGACGAGGGACTCAAAAAACGCTTTTCGATTGGCCCCTGGTCGGTTTGCTAATTCCTGGTAAGCTTTCTGATAGGATTGATGTTGCTCCGTATGCTTCCCCAATAGAATGAAGGACTTTAAGGGATAAATGGCCTGCTCTGGATAAAAGGACAACCACTCTCGATACATTTCCAAGGTGGAACCCGTAATGGTCGCGGTCGTAATCCCTTGAATAAAATTAACGAGATAACTTATAGACTGTTGAGGAAGTCGTTCTAAGAGGAAATCCAACGTCTGCCTAGCTTCTTCACTATAGACAGGGCGTTTACCACTTGCGAATACTCGTAAGGCTGTTAAAGCTACTTCCTGGAACGCCCCTTCTGGATAACGTGCTAAAAAGGCGAAGTAACCCTTGCGGGTGTTGGTCTCCCAGGCAATACGCCAGTAGTCTTTCTCTTCAGCCAATCTGGGTAAAAAAACGAACTGGCCGTTTTTATGGCCTTTAATAAAGGAAAGTGCCTCCCCGACGGGCTGTTGTTTTTCATCGTTTTTTTCAATGCCTTCAGCAATTTCTTTGAAAAGATCACTGATCCAGATTTCCCGCCGCTGCTCTAGGAGTTCGAGTAGTAGTTTGGCAAAGGGGCTATTTTCCCCCAGGGCTCCATCGGATACAGGCTCTTTACGCCCCGCCGTTAAGCCCCAACGAGAAGGGTGCTGATACACCCTTGGAACCTCTAGCGATCGAGTTTGTCCAGTAGAAAAAAGTGTACCGGAGTAACAGGAATCTGAAAAGAGGACCGTATGGTGACTGCTAATAGCATTTAGTGCCGTCCGAATGGTACCATTTTCTATATAGGAGGCATTATCTTCCAACAAGGCGTCAGTCGGTATCCAATAGCCCTCATCAAAATCTTGATCATAAATACCATGCCCAGAGAAGCAAATGATTAGGTTATCTTTAGGAGTAATGTTTTTAGCCAGATACTTCAAGCGAGCAATGATCGTCCGATGATCAGCTTCACCAACAAAAGCATATCCTTTTTCTTTCTGTTCCTTAGCAGCTAGGGAATGGAGTTCCTTTGCAGACAAATCCTTCCGCAACTGGCTACCGTATTGATTGCGGCTACGCAGAAAATGGATATTTTCCTTATTGAAAAAGTAGTACTTGGTGAGTATCTGAATCAAGCCATCCCTTTTTGCATTTCCTTCAATATCGTTTATACAATTGTTGAGATTGGGGATGTCCTTGTCCTCATATCCATCCACAGCGATGGCCAGCACATAATTGTGTTTCACCTGATGCTCCTCAATATTTTGGGGCGTAAAGGGTTGTTTTCCAATGGCTCGATCAGCTGCGGAAGATTGCTCCTCAGGCATAAAAGGTAATTTTAGGTGATAGGAAGGGTGTATCTAAAAAGCCAAAAGGGGACTTTGGCTGTCTACTGATGCTTCGAATAAAGATAGAAAAATTGCAGCGGAATAATAGGCCGCAAGGGCAAAGGTAGGATCGCTGTAGGTATGCAAGCTTCAAGACCTAGCGCTGGTATTGCTATGTTTTGAAAGTAAATTGTTGGAGATTAGGGAGGGCGCTTTTTCGCAAAGCGCTTTGCTGGTTTACCAGTAGGGTAATACGAACTTAGATATCAGCCTATAACATGGCGTTGCTGCATGAACAGTTTTTATGGGGGTGTATGGGTGGAACACACACGAGCCGGTCGCGCTGGTCGGTGTTTTCTCTATCTGGCGCTAGGCAGGCACCGACCAATTGCTATTTTATCAGAAAGCAATTTTGATCCCATAAATGGGGGGAGCTATTTAGAATATCGTACATTGATGAATAAGCAAAAAAGTGAAAGAAGCCATAACTTGTAAAAGAGCAGTATGTCCAAAGCGTTTAGAATATGGCACAAGATGCTGTCAAACATGTTGCTGGCATACTGCTAT
>Ga0213840_1000268_pt1 | contig 105351 bp, 74 predicted proteins | sample SWPATP22_FD_160132 | JGI IMG/M metagenome (GOLD analysis project Ga0213840, IMG submission 160132) | Coastal seawater microbial communities from Marineland, Florida, United States - SWPA TP2 #2 | ecosystem: Environmental > Aquatic > Marine > Coastal | place: USA: Florida | collected 2016-08-14 | reverse complement strand
AATCAAAACGCTGTCTATACCATTCAGATGAATAGCGATGGATGGGCTATCTCTTCTGGCGATCCTTATGGTGGTGGGCAATCCAATTATAATCCAACTCACGATTTTGCTTTCAAGGTATTTGTATTTATTAACCAACTTTCTGGATTTCAAGTAGCAAATGATGGGGTCACAATTAATAATTATAAACTGCCTGCATCTGACGGTACAGCCAATCAAATTCTAAAGACCGATGGTAGTGGAACGCTCTCATGGGCGAATAGCGGTGATAACCTCGGCAACCACACCGCTACTCAAATTCTGGGTATGCATAACTATGCCATTCGCTTGAGAGCAGGTAATGATCCAAACCATGCTTTACGTTTTGCAGGTGGCTCTGGAAATGAATTTGCTTCTACTAATGTTGATGGACCGGCCTTGTACGGTAATTTAGGTGGGGTATTGGGAACACATTATAGTAATACAGAAAAAATCGTACTGGCCTGGGACAAAGACGGAGATATCACTTTCAATAATGCCTATACCTTTCCACATGTTGATGGTGCTGCTAATCAGGTACTAAAAACCGATGGTAATGATAATTTATCATGGGCATATAATGGAGACCACCTTGGTAACCACACTGCGACTCAAATTATAACATTAGGAGGTCATCGAATTTCAGGAGATGGAGGCAATGAAGGTATTCATGTAAATAACACAGGAGATGTCCATATTTATAACGCCGTAGATGGACCTACTTTGACATTGGGAGGAGCTTTGGGAGCAGCTGATGATGCCCAAATCATCATGGGAGCTGGTAATGGCAGCGAAAAGTGGCGAATTGAAACAGAGACAGATGGACAGTACGGTTACAATGGTGATTTAGTGTTTAAAAGCAAAACAGCCGAACAATGGAATGATCCTGTTCTGGAAGTTATGCGAATAGACTATGGAGGAAATGTAGGTATAGGAAAAGCTCCAGGTGTGAATAGGTTGGAAATCAATGGCAACGCTTCCAAGAGTACCGCAGGCGACTGGCTCGCCAACTCCGATGCCCGCCTTAAGAAAAATATCATTGCTCTTTCTTCTGAAGAGATGTTGGAAAAAATGCTTTCCCTTCATGGTGTTACCTACGAATGGAATGATACTCAAACAGGTAATGAGAGACCCGAAGGGATTCAATATGGGTTCACAGCACAGAATATTCAAAGCACTTTCCCCTCACTCGTCACCGAAGACAACCTTGGTTTTCTTCAGACAGCCTATGGAACCTATGATGCCATGACCGTGGAGGCCATCCGTGCCTTGAACGATAAAATTGAACGACTGGAGCGAGACAATGAAACATTGAAAAGTGACAATGAGGCACTGAAAGCCCAAGTCGCCCAAGTCAACCTATTGGAAGGCATGCTCCAGCAAATACAAGAACGGCTGGAAAGCGTGGAACAAACGAATGCCACTTTATCAAATCAATAAAAACATTATAGCAATGAGTTATATATCAAAAATCATCCTAATGTTTTTAAATACTCGGTCAAGTCTCATGAGGGCAATGATTAGAATAAGTCTAATAACTTTAGTTGTTAATTCTTCATTCTTAATTACCTCTGCCCAAGTTGGTATCAATGAGGACGGCAGCTCACCATCTGTATCGGCAATGTTAGACGTTAAGTCCACCACCAAAGGCATGCTCACACCTCGCATGACGGCTGCACAGCGTACCGCGATTAGCTCACCTGCTACAGGGTTATTAGTCTATGATACAGATACTAAGACATTTTGGTACTATGACAATGCAAAGTGGAATGAAATACCAAATAGCGCAGCTACACCTACAATACCAGACCCTGCTGATGGAACAGGATGTATAGAAATAGTTAGGAGCAAAGAAATATTTACCAATTATCAAAATGATGGATTACTTATCTCAGGCAATTATGCCTATATAATGGGCATTTACAATGTTATCATTATGGATATCAGTAATGCTGCGTCAGCTATCATTAAAGGAAGTGTACCTATTTCAGGTAATGGAAGTCAGCAAAAACAAGGTTTAGCAATTGTAGGAAACTATGTATATGCGCTTAGTAGTGCTGCTGGAGTTTTAGAGGTTATAAATGTGAGTAATCCTAATTCGCCTACAATTATTGGTAGTTTGAATATTAGTGGGGGGTCTAATTCTATAACAGCCGTAGGGAACTATGCTTATATAACCTGTAATGGTAGTGATGATTTAAAAATCATAGACATCAGTAATCCTGCTTCACCTACGCTTAGTGGAAGTATTAGTGTAGGCAGTAATCCTCATACCGTTGAAGTCTCTGGTAACTATGTTTATGTAGGGGATGCTTCTAATAACGATTTAAGAATAATCAATGTGAGTAACCCTGCTGCACCTACTCAAAGTGGAACTTTGTCAATGGGTGCTACAACAAATGAGCTGACGATATCGGGCAATTATCTTTACACAGCAAGTAGTAATGGCATCAAAGTCGTTAATATTTCCAATCCTAGTACACCTACCCTAAGTGGCAGTTTGAATATTAGTGGCAATCCTAATTCTATCACAATAGCCAACAATTATGCTTACTTAAGTAGCACTAGTGACATAGTGTTGACTTGTGTCAATGTCAGTAATCCTGCATCACCTACCCTATACGGAAGTTTGACTTTTGGTGCTTCGACTGATCATGGTATGTCTGCACTAGCGAATTCTAATGGCTATATATTCGGTTTATCAGCCTCCTCTTCTGGTACTGGCTTTCTAAATATTGTCAAATTATGCACAGATATAATTGTAGATTATACAACAGGACAATTAGTAAGAGGAAAGCATCAAACAACAATAGATGAATTCAAATTACAGAATAATAATCTACTGTTATCCCTATCCAATGATGGTGAAGAGGCTAAGGAACTTAATTTAAGTAGCTTTAAGGATAATACTGACAATCAAGCGCTATCGCTCAACAATAATACTTTGGCATTGACCAATGGTGGAAGTGTAAATCTGAGCAACATCAACACCGACAACCAAAAATTTGACGCCTCCCAACTCAATGGTAACAACTTAGAGTTATCGCTCTCCAATGATGGTGAACCGACGAAATCTATTGATATGAGTAGTCTAAAAGATAATTTAGGCAATCATACTGCTACTCAAAATATCCAACTCAATGGCAAATGGCTGAGCAATGACGGTGGTGATGAAGGCGTATTTGTAAATACAACAGGACAAGTGGGAATTGGGACTTCTTCACCTACTGCATCAGCAATGCTTGACGTCCAATCCACCACCAAAGGAATGCTTACACCTCGCATGACGACCGCACAGCGTACTGCGATTAGCTCACCTGCAACAGGACTATTGGTCTATGATACAGATACTAAGACATTTTGGTACTATGAAAACTCCAAATGGAATGAAATCCGCAATGGAACAAGTCAACTTAATTATGAAGACTTGGTAGGAGGTGAAAAATATGATTGCATTGATACATTAGGAAGTGTAGGAATTAATATAGGTGTTTATTCAATTATTATATCAGGCGACTATGCTTATGTTGGTTCACTTCAGGATTTTCATATTATTAATATTAGCAACCCGAATAATCCTACAGTGATTGGTAGTTTAAATCTTTTTATCTCTTGGGATGTTCGGAAGATAATCGTAGTAGGAAATAATGCCTATCTTATTATAGGTGATCATTTTAAGATTATAGATATTAGTGATAAAACAAATCCCGTCCTCAATGGAGATATAAATTTAGGTTCTTTTGGTGATGGGTTAATTATCTCGGGTACTTATGCTTATGTACGTACGGCATATAACCTAAAAGTTTTCAATATTAGTAATCCTACCAATCCAACAGTTGTTGCTTCTCTAAATTTGTCAACCAACACTAATTATAATTCCCTTGTCCTATTAGGAAACCATCTTTATTCATCTTCTACAAATGGTATTGATATAATTGATATTAGTACGCCAACCGCTCCATCTGTTATCAGTCAATTTAATATGGGAACCAATAGCCAACCAACAAGGATGGTAAAGTCAGGTGATTTCGTTTATGTAGGAACATATGGAAGTAAAAAATTAGAAGTCCTAAATATCAGTACACCAACTAATCCAATCATTAGTGGTAGTTTATCATTAACTAATTCTGTAGATGATGTCATCAAAACAGGGAACTATGTTTTTGCAACAACATCATTAGGTAATACTAAAAAGTTGAATATTATTGATGTTAGTATACCAACTAATCCAATTCTTAAATATCAATTAGGGCAGACTAATCATAGATTTGAAGGAATAGCTACTTCTTCTTTAGGAAATTATATATATACAGGTAAAAATGTGGTTGGTAGTAATACAAGTGCATCAAAATTTGAAATATTATCTATATGTTCGGAAGTACGTATTAATCCTTCAACAGGACAATTAGAAAATGTAAAACAATCCGCAGTAGATAACCAAACCTTAGACATTGCTCAACTGAATGGCAATAATTTAGAACTATCACTTTCCAATGATGGGCAAACTACTAAAACTATCGATTTGGGTAGTTTTAACCAAACCTTAGATGTTGCTCAACTGAATGGCAATAATTTAGAACTATCACTTTCCAATGATGGGCAAACTACTAAAACTATCGATTTGGGTAGTTTTAACCAAACCTTAGATGCCTCTCAACTAAATGGTAATAATTTAGAACTATCACTTTCTAATGATGGACAACCAACTAAAAGCATTAATCTAAGTAGCTTAAAAGACAACCTCGGCAATCACACAGCTACCCAAATTATTACATTAGGCAGTCATCGAATTTCAGGAGATGGTGGCAATGAAGGGATACATGTAAATAACACAGGAGACGTCCATATTTATAATCCTACTGATGGGGCTACTTTGTCATTGACAGGAGGATTAGGTGTATCAGATGATGCCCAAATCATCATGGGAGCAGGTAACGGTACCGAAAAATGGCGAATTGAAACACAGACTTCTGGTCTATATGGCTACAATGGTAGTTTAGTCTTTTTAAGTAAAGAAGGTGATCAATGGAACGCACCAATGGTAGAACAAATGCGTGTCAATAAAGATGGAAAGCTGGGATTGGGTATCACACCACAAAATCATATGGATATTGCTTATGGTACAAGAACAGGCAGTCATGCCACAGGAAGACCATTATATGTAACGGGTAATTTAGGAGCAGCCTCTAACGGTATAGAGTTTCGTCATAGCAATGGCATGCAAGGGCTTGGATTTGGCTACAATACGATTTATGCTACGGGTTCTACACCTAATCAAGATATCAACATCTTACCGAGAGGGGCAGGAAAAGTAGGCATAGGAACATCAACGCCAACAAGAGGTAAAGTAGAGATAAGTGGCTTTGTTAATTATACTTATCCCACTGGACATACAATGGATCATGCAGGGAGTATTTATGGGATTGCAGGTCAGGCTAATGCTACATCCATTTATGCTTCCCATGCTATATCTGGACATAGGATTGTGGCATACTCCGATGCTCGTATTAAAAATATCAAAGGTGTGAGTAACCGTGAAAAGGATTTAAAAATCATCAATCAAATCGAAATTACGGATTATACGATGATTGATACCATTAGTAAAGGTCATCGCTCCTACAAAAAAGTAATTGCTCAACAAGTAAAAGACATCTTTCCTCAAGCGGTGACAACGACAACAGATGTTGTGCCTGACATTTATCAAAGAACAACTTTAAAAGACGGCTGGATACAACTTGAAACAGACTTGAAAGTAGGTGAACGCGTTGAAATTTTCACTGATAATAATGAAGGTGTATACAAAGTTACTGTAGTAGAACCTACTCGTTTTCAAGTTGAAAAACTTTCCACTCAAAATTCAAAACCTGAAACTGTTTTTGTCTTTGGTCGAGAAGTTAATGATTTTCATAGTGTAGATTACGATGCCATTTCTATGCTCAACGTTAGTGCTACACAAGCCTTGTACGACATCATTCAGCAACTGGAGCGAGACAATGAAACACTGAAAAGCGACAATGAGCAACTAAAAGCTCAGGCGACTAAAATAAACCAATTAGAAGCGATGTTTCATCAGCTTCAACAACAACTATCCACTAGTACAACAGTACAGGCAATTTCAGAAAAATAAATAGGAAGTAGTAAGGATGAAGTGTGAAGTATCCACTTTTACAAAAAGGTACCTCATACCTAGTATCTACAACTTCAACTTCAAGGCATACAAGACTTTGTTCATGAAATATCAGCAATTAATAATTTTTAAACAAATGAAAAAGAATCTCTGTGATTTTATTGTACTGATGATTTTTTATGTCCCAGGTCTACACGCTCAATTTCCTGAAGATTTTGAAAATGATGTTCCTCCTAGTGGTTGGGCAGCTTTTGAGGGAATGAATGGCTTGGGAACAGACTATGGGTGGACAGCTAGTTCGGAAGCTCATAATGGTAATCAGGCGGCTTCTGTGCGTTATGAAAATGTTACTAGTGGTACAGCAGAGGATTGGCTAGTGACACCACAATTCGTGCCAACATCTACTACAAATAGGTTGAATTTTTACCAAAAACAAACTTTTCCAGCTGACCTTTCAACTACTTATACCGTTAGAGTTTCAACTGCTAGTCAAACAACACATACTGATTTTACAATTGTTGATACCCAATCGGAAACAGACTTTTTTACCAGTTACACCTTACATTCTGTTGATTTAAGTGTCTATACTGGCCAAGCCATCTATGTCGCTTTCGTTATGGAAAATGACAATGGAGATTATTGGTTTATTGATGAGGTATCTTTATCTGCATTCTGCAACGAAAATATTGTTATTTTTAAAATGTTCGATACTGCTGCTGATGGTTGGGATGGTGCGACTTATGCCATTATAAATGAAAATACCAATACCACCGTAGGGTCTGGAACTTTAGCGACTGGCGGGAATGGCGCAGATTCCTATTGTCTAGTAGATGGTTGTTATTCCGTCGAAGTGACTGAAGGAGATTTCCCTGATGAAATAAGCTGGAGTTTGTCTAATGCCGCAACCAATAGCGAAATCACTAGTGGCTTTGCTCCAGCAACTACAGCTAATTTTACATTAGGAGCAGGTACTTGTCCCGTTCCTTGCTCTATTTCCGCTATAACGGATGGGGGAATAGACAGGACTTGTGAGGTGGCCAATAATCTATACGCTCAAGATGTGGTTATTACTTCTGAAGGTGCTCCCTCTTCTGGAACTTTAGATATAACGGCTGATGGTATAACCGTCAATGCGACCATCACCACTAGTCCACAGATTGTCACAATTGAAGACCTCACGGGCGGGGAGGGGGATATTGATGTAACCGCTACCTTTTCAGAGAATACCGATTGTACTTTGACGACTTCTGCGGTATTTACAGCCCCTGCTTCATGCTCACCTACTAATGATGACTGCTTCAGTTCCACGGATATCGGAGATGAAATTACTAATGAAGGTGTCTTAAATTGGACTTCAGCGGGAGCAGCAAGGCCAAGCATTGTTTTTCCCGCTAGTTGTACGACTTCGGAAGAAGGAGTTTGGTTTTCTTTTAATTACGCTACAGAAACTGAAACCAGGGATATTACGCTTACCGTTGATAATGATCATGGTTTATATGTCTATACAGGAACTTGTGGAAACCTTAGTTGTGTAGCTAATAATGCAGGTAGTCCAGGTGACGAGAGCTATACCTTTACGGCAGCAACAATCAGCAATCTTAATAATACGGGCACCGGAAATCGGGCACCTCAGAACTATTTCATCTTTGTAGCTGGCAACAATGGTCCCTTTGAATTAGATATTGTTTCTAGTATACTTCCTGTCACACTCAGCTATTTCATGGGGCAAGCCTTATCCAAAGGCAATCTCCTACAATGGGAAACCACTACAGAACTTCATACTGAAACCCATATCATAGAACGCTCTCCTAATGGCAGAGATGACTGGGTAAAAATAGGCAGCCTGGCAGCAGCGGGTACTTCCAATATGCCCCTCCGCTATGAGTGGATGGATAACAAGCCATTGCCATTGAGCTACTATCGCCTAAAATCCGTTGATTTTGATGGTCATACTGATATTTCTGCGACCATAGTGATAGAAAGTCAAACAACAACAGTTACGCTTTCTGCTTACCCTGTCCCCACAGAAAATAAAGTGCTGCTTCAACTCCAGTCTCCCAAAATGCAAATTATCCTTTTATATCTAACGGATGTCACAGGGCGGCTTATAAAAACTATACACCTGACCGCTGCAAAAGGTATCAACACAAAGGATATTGACATGAGTCATTTAGCTAATGGCGTTTATTTTTTGGCTATGGACAATGGTGGAGAAAAAATACTTACTCGTTTAATTAAACAATAACTCAAATCTATCCACTGCGGCCTAAGCCGATTTGGTGTCGTTGATGAAGGAGTATGTATATATAAAGTTTTGGTTTGGTGCTTGCAAGATTTTAAATATTTTAATTATGAAACAACTATTGAATAGCCTTATAAAAGTGTATGTACTCCATTGTTGGTTTCTTTGTACTGGATACAGCCAAGGCATGGAAGTTTCAACAAATACCCATCTGGTAGTTAATGGAAACGCCCATCTAGTAGTGAAAGACGGCCGTTTCATCAATAATGGTATTTTCCAGTCAGGAAATGGAACAGTGACCCTGCTAGGGTCAGCTAGTGCTGCGAATAGTGCCATTGGTGGAGATAGCATTAGTGTCTTTCATAATTTGAAGATCAATAAAAACAATAATGGCAGTCCCCTAACTCAAAACATCCAAGTGGACAATGAACTGCAAATGAGCGATGGCTATCTCGACCTGAATGGCTTTAATCTCACTTTGGGCTCAGCCGCTGGCCAAATCCAGGGTGAAACAAGCACCGCCTTCATTACAGGGACCAATGGCGGAGAAATTATTAAAACCCTAAACGTAAATGCGCCCAATAACCTGAATCCGGGTAATATAGGTGCCTCGATTACCAGCTCGGCAAACCTAGGAAATACTACGGTGCGGCGAGGGCATAGCCCGCAGATGATTAATGGCACCTCCGGTGTCCGAAGATACTATAACATCAGTCCGACCAACAACAGCAATCTAAATGCTAGCCTTCGATTGACTTATTTCGACCACGAACTCAACGGGCTAGTGGAAGCGAATCTGGAACCATGGCGCAACAAAGGGGCTTATTGGGAAAACTATCCTGTGAACAGCTCGGATGCAGCGACCAACTACGTCGAAACTACAAATATCGACTCTTTCAGTCTGTGGACTTTGGGTCATGGATCTTTAAAACTACTAGTAAAGGCTTTTCTGGAAGGCCCATACAATACAACAAATACGTCAATGAATGATGCCCTACGTACTGGAGGGGCTCTGCCCACTACAGAACCCTATACTGCTTTAAATTACACCTTAAAGGAGGGCATAGGCAGTAGTACATCATCCGCTGTATTAAGCACGACTGGCAATAACGCCATTGTAGATTGGTTGATGCTTGAGCTGAGAGATGCCAGTAATCCTACCGTAATCGTCACCTCTTGTCCGGTTTTGTTACAAAGGGATGGCGATATCGTCGGCCTGGATGGCACCTCCGAGGTACGGTTTTCGAGAGCTGCTGCTGCTAGCTATTACCTCGTATTAAAGCATCGCAATCATTTAGGTATTATGAGTGCAAATCCAATCGCATTAAACGGCCAACTGGGAGCACTAATAGATTTCAGTGATCCAAACATGTCTGTTTATACTTTAGGGACTAGTCCTCCCCTGAAAAGTGAAAATGGGGTGATGCTCCTTTGGGCTGGCGATGCCAATGGCGATGGTACCATTAATGCCACAGATACCAATACAGAATGGCGTCCTCAAAACGGTCAGCCTTATATTTATATGACATCCAAAGCAGATATGAATATGGACGGTACAGTCAATGCTGTAGATATAAATTTATTCTGGCGCATCAATAATTCCAAGCAAACTCAATTACCTAGCAATTAATACCCTGTTCTAAGTACGCTATAAACTAAAGACAATGATTAATCGAATACTAGTCGTCTTGCTGCTCTTCGCAGCTCATGCCCCCCTTTTGGCCCAAACCCAATACAACCTAGCCTTTAACCCTAGTATAAATGGCAATAAACTCTCCGTAGAGATTCAGTTGGGTTTTAACGTAAGTGGAAAACTGGGGACTTCCAACTTCACCTTTAACTTCAATAGTAATGGCTTGCAGAATCCGGTACTTAGCATGGATCATTTGCCAGGCCCTCCATTTTATCAAAACACAACGGTCTCCAATCCGATTACTGGTGTAGTATCCATCAATGTTGAATTGCCTTTTGCCAACTTTGGCACCACTTTTGGCACTACATTGGCCCCCTTGGCCGTTGTGGAATTCGATATAACAGACAATACTCAAGTTGCGGGGCTAAGCTGGCGAACAAATTCTCTTTTTTCTAATACCGTTGTTTTCCTGGATGATAATGCGACAGCCTTAACACCAGGGACTATAAGCAATGCAGCCAATTTTTCCTTAGCGGGCAGTCCTTTACCTGTTGAACTCACTGATTTTAGCGCAAGAGCACTAACAGATCAAACAACCTGGCTACGTTGGTTCACCCAATCAGAAAGCAGTAATGATCATTTTGTAATTGAGCATAGTCAAAACTTTAAAGACTTCAAGACAATCGGCAAAATAAAAGGAAAAGGAACGACTACAGAAATGCAATCCTATCAGTTTGTTCATATGAACCCTGTTCCGGGTGAAAATTATTACCGACTCAAACAAGTCGACTGGGATGGCCAATATGAGTATTCCGATATTGAAGTAGTCTATTTTAAGCCCGATCAAGCAAAACAATTGCTCCAAGTGTATCCCAATCCAACTAGCGACTTCCTAAACGTTAGTTCTTCTTTTTTATCAGATCAAAAACTTCATTTGGAAATCTATGATATGAAAGGTCGTTTGGTTTTCAATAAACCGTTTGAATCTTTTAAAAGTAAAGAGCGATTGAGTTTGAATTTTTTGGCTTCAGGTAGGTATTTGTGCCAGTTTATTACTCCATCAAGCATTTATGCAGCGACATTGGTCGTGCAAAAACCATAAAGCTTAGGTAGGGACATAAAGGTTAGGAACGGCTAAGTGCTTGTTTAGAGAACAGATACATATTGCTGCCTCTAAACAAGCGCTAAAGCTTCCTAAAGAAAATCTACTTGACCTGTATCCAGGTTGTAGTAAGCAGGAAGAATCTTTAATTTACCCGATTCAACTGCTTTAGTGATGATCGCTGAACGGTGTACCAACTCCGCTGCCGTCATCTCAGCATTTTTCCTCACCACATCATTCACAGTTGCACCCTCAGGTGAAGCAGCGATGGCAGGTGTAATATGCATCAACAAGTGATTTAGGTTGTACCCATTGTCCCCTCCAGATACAGCTGCAGTAACCGCACCACAACTTTGGTGTCCTAAGACTACAATAACGGGTGTTCCAATATGTGCTACGGCGTACTCAATACTAGCAATAGACGAGCTATTTGCTACATTACCAGCTACACGTACAACGAAGATTTCTCCTAAGCCCGTATCAAAGGCCAGTTCAGGAACTACACGACTATCCGCACAGCTGAGAATAATCGCATAAGGTTCTTGCCCACCAATCAAAGCTTGTCGGCGAGAACTATCTTGTAATCTTCCATCTTTTTGGTCTGCCACAAAACGGGCGTTACCATCCTTTAGTCTTTGTAATACCTCTTCAATTGACATCTTAATTGGATTTCAAGTTTTAAGTTAAGATTGATGAATCGTATTCAGAGTATAGAGGCTGACTAGGCAAAATCAGCATTTTGCTATATCTGGATACTCTATACAACTGGCAAAAGATATGGAATGTTTTGTTTTTTTCCATCTATCCTGCTTGACAATCCAATTCTCACCCTATAGAATGGGTATAAGGCATTATCTAATCCTTAATTCTTACTCCTTTTCTTAACAGACTCTTCTATTTCAAACAAAAGTGCGGAATATCAACTAGAGGTTCCGAATAATAATTTCGAACGATTGACCGCTAGCTTCCCTGCATCTTTGTGTTGTGATACGGAGAAAAATGGCAAAAGTGAGAATTAATATTCTGACAACCACTTAATAAGTAGTGCGACTGAAAAGAAAAACACATGCAATCCATCTATCATCCCCCAGCTGCCAAAGAAACCTTTTTGGAATTGTACCAGGAAAAATTAGAATCCTTGAACATCTCCATTAAGCTCAGAAGTATCGAAACTTCCTTCGGGCAAACCAACATTATAATGACGGGGTGTGAGCAAGGTCCACCTCTGGTATTAATACATGGATGGAATGTTTGTGCTCCCCTAGTGATCGAAGATTTCAGCGATCTACAGAAAGATTTTAGCATTTATGCCATTGATGTTCTAGGTCAACCGAATTTGAGTGATGAACATCGTCCAAATATTCATGGTGAAGCATATGGTCAATGGCTCTATGAATTGATTTCTTTTATGAATCTACATGACGTTAATCTGGTCGGCATCTCGTTTGGGGCTTTGGTAAGTTGGAAGAGCCTGCTTCACGATGACCGGCGAATTAGCAAAGCCTTCCTGGTCAATCCTACAGGGATTGTCAATGCCAATAGATGGAAGCGATTTTTTCAATTGGAAGCTGCAGCCCATTTATATAATTGGTGGCCACAGCTAGCATTTCTAGAGCACTTTTACGAAGGATTGCATTGCAACTACGACAAATTCCGCTGGGACTGGACACAGTATCTACTTCAGTGTTATAGGATTGATTTTAATTTGCCCCCTACTATCAGTAAAACGCAAGCGGCGCAAATTAGCAAGCCGGTCTTTGTAATTGCTTCTGGCAATGATGTTCTACACCCAGGGCGAGCCTTATTGAAGAGAGCTAGATCGATCTTTCCTTCTTTCCAGAAAGGACTATTATTAGGCAATAGCAAACACTCCCCTAATCGAAAAAACTACAAGCGAATTACACAATTCATTAAAAAACATGCGCAATGATCATCCAAGGTGTATGACTTCGCATTGAAATCACTTTGCCCACTAAATTTCAGCAAAAATTAAAACCTAAAACGCTTTTTCTATATCCTCAAAACTTGATCATCATGAAAATATTACTAGCAGGAGCCACAGGCTATCTCGGCAGCTATATTGCCAAAACTCTGTCCAAGCAACAAATGGACTTTACCGCCATTGCACGAACCCCCCAAACACTTCTAGATATGGGGATTCCCCATTCCCGCATTGTATCGGCTCAACTCACCCAAAGAGAGAATCTCAAAGGGGTTTGTGAGGGCTATGATGCCGTAATTTCAACAGTTGGTATTACTCGGCAAAAAGATGGATTGACTTACATGGACGTAGATTATCAAGCCAATAAGAATCTACTGGATGAAGCTATACGCAGTGGTGTCAAGAAGTTCGTTTACGTCTCCGTTCTGCGTGGCGAAGCACTGACACATCTTCAAATCTGCGCGGCCAAAGAACGGTTTGTGGAGGAATTGAAGGCTTCAGGATTGGAATACAGTATTATCCGTCCTTCTGGCTTCTTTTCAGATATGACCGAGTTCTACCATATGGCCCAGAAAGGTAGGGTTTATCTCTTGGGGAATGGACAGATCAAGGTAAACCCAATCCATGGAGCAGATCTGGCTCAGGTTTGCATCCGTGCCGTTTTTGAACAACAAGAAGAGGTCGAAGTTGGCGGGCCAGAGGTACTTACGCATCGGGCCATCGCAGAAACAGCCTTTATGAGCTTGGGGCGTAAGGTAAAGATCACCTACATTCCTGACTGGATCCGAAGAGCTCTGCTTCGCATAGCTGCTCTTTTCCTTTCCAAAGCTCAATTTGGTCCTGTTGAATTTTTCCTCAACGTAATGACGCTCGATATGACAGCACCTACATATGGAAAACATACCATTAAGGGCTTTTTCAATGAATTGCGGCAATCAGAAGAGGCAAGTCATAAATAGATAGCTTCATCATCCCGTGCAGTACATCTTCCAAAATAGCAATCTAATTATCGCACTAATCGAGCAAAACAACCAACTACTCAAGTAGACTATGCAACAGCTAATTAGGTGCTGCAAATCACTTCAAATGGGGTTAGATTGTAGTTTGAAAACAAACTACAATGAATCCCCTACACCGTCCCCGACTATTGCCTTCATGGATTAGCTTATGCATATTTCTATTCACTTCTTTTATCATACGAGCTCAGCAGGCTCCGTCGATTCAAGCCAAGGAGCTCTTATCTACTGCTAAAGGGCATTTGGATTCATTACTATATGAGCGGGCTGCCACTCAAGGGGAGAAAGCTCTAGCTCTTTTTGAAGCCAGTCTGGGGTACGAACACCTACAGACAAGCAAGGCCCTACAATTGTTGGGGGAAATTGAATTGGAACGGGGTCATTTTGCACGCGCAAAAAAGAATTTCACCAAGGCACTGGCCATTCGGAAGAAGCGGGAGGATAAGCCAGACAGCCTAATCATCGAAACACTTATTGCTTTGGGGCAAACGGCAGAGGGCAAGGGGGATTTAAGCCAGGCGATGACCTATTTCGAAGAGGCGCTACAACGCCAAAAAGCCAGCTTGGGAGTGTGGCATCGATTCACCGGAATAATATATATGCGTATCGGTGTAGTACACGATCTCAACGGAGCCTATGAAGAAGCATTGCATTGGCATTTTAAAGCAGAGAAGGTTTTCTCAAAAGTGTTACCTCCTAATGCCAGGGGATGGGCTGTACTATACGGATGTATAGGGATTGTTTATGATTTCAAAGGAGAACTAAATCTCGCCTTGGATTATCAACTAAAGGCCCTTGACATTTTGCAAAGAATTTATCCAGAGAAGCATGTTCAAACAGCAAATTGTTACAACAACATAGGTATTCTCCATCGTAGAAAAGGCGACTATAGGAAGGCTTTATTGTATCAAGAAAAAGCCCTGCAAATTCGCCTAGCACTACACGGAAAAACACATCCAAGTGTTGGAGCTTCTTTCAACAACCTTGGGGTCATCCATCGACATGTTGGGGAATTGGAGGAGGCGCTGGAGTACTTCCATCAAGCTCTCCAAGTTCGAAAGTCTATATTTGGGGAGAATCATCGCCGAGTAGCCAGTTCCTATGAGAATATTGCGAGCATCTACAAAGAAATAGAAGAAACTGACCAGGCTTTACAATACACTAAAAAAGCACTACAAATTCGTCAATCTCTATGGCAAGGCAATCACCCAGACCTCGCCGTTTCCTATCGAAATCTTGGCTCCCTCTATGGTCTTAAGGGAGAGTACCCAATCGCCTTAGGTTATTTAGCTAAAGCTCAAAAAATGTGGGGAGAGGTTTATGGTTTTAATCATCCAACTACTGCCTCAGTCCTCGATATCCAAGGTAAGATCTACCGAAAAATAAAAGCCTTCGACCGAGCCCTACCTTTACTCCAACAGTCCTTACAATTGCGAAAGGATATTTTTGGAGAAAACCATCCAGCTACTGCAAGTTCCTATGATATCTTAGGCCGACTCTACAAAGACCTGGAGCAATTCGATAGTGCCAAGCATCATCTCCAAACCGCCATTTCCATCCGCCTCTTTCTACAAGAGCGAGATCACTTTCTATTGATGAATCACTACTATCATCTAAGTGAAATTTATTATGCAGAAGAGCATTACATGCTAGCGGCTGAATGGGCAGATAAGGCTATTCATATGCTAGATCAAATGCGCTGTCGATACCTCTCAACTGAAACAAAACAGGCGCACCTTTCTCAGCACTACTATATTTTCGAAAATGCCATCAAGATTTACTTGCAATTGGCAACTCATTGTCCTTCGGAAGGTTATGATCTTATGGCCTTTCGCTTCGCTGAAAAAGCAAAAAGCAATCTACTACTAGAGTCTTTCAAAAACATACAAGCTCAATCCTTTGCAGGCATACCCAGCCATCTTTTAGAACAAGAATATGAGCTGGGAATTGAGCTTTCCTTTTACCAGCAGAAACGTTTCCAGGAGGCAAATCAGCCAAATCCCCAGGATAGTCTACTTAGCCAATTCAATAATAGGATCTTTGACCTTCGACAGAAACGCGAAGCACTTATTCGACAATTTGAGAAGAATTATCCAGATTATTTCCGTTTGAAGTACGATGCAGAAGTCGGCGATGTTTCCAGTATTCAAAAGCAGTTAAATGCCGATCAAACCCTGATTGAATATTTCATCGGAGATAAAGAAATTTATGTCTTTCTCATTTCTACTCAGGACTATCAGGTCAAGAAAATCAAAAAGAACTTCTCCCTACAAGTGCTAATTGAAGAATTGCGGGTAGGCCTGACGGGGTATCATCAATTCGGAGAACGCAGTGAAGCGCATTACGATAGTGCGAATCAGTTATTTATTGAAAGTGCCCATTGTTTATACGAAACCCTAGTCCAGCCACTCGGTCCCCTTAGTAAAGAGTTATTAATCGTACCAGATGGTGTACTAGGACACCTGCCTTTTGAGGTTTTACTCAAGGAAATCCCCTCCTCCTTCCATCGTTTTAAGACACATCCATACCTCATTAGAGAATACACTATTGGATATAATTTTTCTGCTACACTTTGGCAGTTGATGAAGGAGAAATCCTACAATAGTAAAGGGCTACTCAGTATTGCCCCAAGCTTTGATCGGCAAAACCAGCCTCGCCCAAACAAGGGGACACAAAGACAACTTGGGCCTTTATTGCACAATGGAGCCGAAGTGGCCGCCATCCAATCTTTATACAAGGGTACAGGCCTACATGGCCCTGCAGCAACCCTTAATCAATTTAAGCAATATGCGCCGAAGTATAAATATCTGCACTTAGCTACTCATGCACAGCTGGAAGATCGAGATATCAACTATTCTTTTTTAGCATTTAGTCCCTCGGCAGATAGCACCCAATCCGATAAATTGTTCATCAGAGACCTGTACAACTTACGCCTGCCTTGTGACATGGTCGTCCTAAGCGCCTGTGAAACGGGCGTCGGGAAATGGAAGAGTGGAGAAGGCATCGTAAGTCTCGCCAGGGGGTTTGCCTACGCTGGAGCAAAAAGCATCGTCACCTCCCTCTGGTCTGCTAACGATCAATCTACTGCTGAAATCATGGCGCTGTTTTACGCTAATCTAAAAGAAGGGTTCAGTAAAAAAGAAGCGCTCCGACAAGCCAAACTACATTATCTCTCCACCCAAAAAGACCCGCTCAATACTCATCCTTTTTTCTGGGCGACATTCGTACCCATCGGAGATCTGGAAGAGCGAATCTCGGCAGCCAAATATGCTAACACATCGTGGTTTTGGTGTGGACTATTGTTGCTGATCTGTCTACTGGCTCCCTGGCTCTCTTATCGACTCAATCTACACCTCACCACCCACCCTATCTAGATTGAATGGCAGATGAAGAGTTAGAAGCTTCGCCAAAAACTTGCCAATTGCCTCTGAAGCCTTAGGGCATCCTGATAGTAGGGGTGTTGTTGGTTTTGCAACATAAGTTCTAGTTGCCGGTTAGCTTCGGTCGGTAGTCCCGTCTTTAGGTAAGATAAAATCAGAAACCATCCCGCAGCTTCTTGATATCGTTTGTCATTTCGATCTACTATCCTGCTAAAGGTTTCAATCGCAATTTCGGCTTTATCGGCTTGTAGCTGCACATGAGCCAGGGCATACTGGGCTGTGACATACACCTCCTCCTCTGGCGGGATACTGGCTAGTTGATCCATTGCGTTTTGCCTTTTTCCAGCTTGCATATTAGCAATAGCTTGATCGTAGGTATTGGCAGCTGTAGAACTCCCTCGGATAGGGCTCCAGTTCGGGGCTTCATATTGCTGCGCAAACAATTGTTTATCACTATACTGTTGGCGCCCATATAGCAATGCCATTAGGACAATAAGCATAAGAAAGCTTGCCGCCATCGCTATCACTCTTCGACTCAAACGGAATGTCTTAGCTTCAGGAGCTTGCTGAGCGATCTGAGCTACTGTAGAGCGAACTTGATCCAATGCCAAGTCGTCAATAGCGGCTCGAGTGGCCAGGTAAGCTTGATATTCTTGCTGTAAATTAGGGTCTTGTTGTAGGTCTTTTTCGAATTGTAATTTCTCTGTGGAGGAAGTAGTCCCTTCGAGGTAGGATACAATTCGGTTGAAGTAAATATCTTCCGACATAAGCATTGGTTAGGAAGCCACTGGAGGAAGTTATCCCAGTAGTTCTTTTATTAAATCAGGCTGTTCTTTTATTCGATTCATCAAGGCTTTGAAGCACTGATGCTTTTTCTTTCTGGTCATTCCTTCGCTTTTGTAGCCCACCTCTTTCGTGATTTCTCTCATCGAATAGTGCAAAGCCCAAAGGCTGAGAATTTTCTTACATTTTTCTCCTACTAGCATCAATATCCCTTTTAATCCCTCCGATCGTTCCTTTAGCAGCAGCAATTCATCTGGTCCCTTTTCCAGTTCTTCCTCAGTTGGCAGATTTTCAACGATATCAGCATATCGATTACTTCGGGCGTACTGCGTAAACCACAAGTTTTTGCAGATCGTAGTTAAATAAGTACGAATGCTACTATTACCCTCAAACTTTCCCTTCTGAATACTCACCACCATCCGGCTTATTCCCTCCTGAAAGATATCCTCCGCATCTTCCAGGCTCCCTTTCCGACGCTGAATAAAGGTTAGGATAGATTGGCGATAACGGCTATGATGATAGATATAGATCAAGACGGTCTCCATAGCTACTCCACCGTTCCTTATCCCTTCGGTCATCTCTTCTTCTGTAAAATCTCTTTTCATAAACATTGACTATTTAAGCTCAAATAGTGTTACCCTTACTGAGTATAAAAATGAAATTAGTCTGTCCAGTCGCCATAATGCTACGGCTAGGAAGGGCTATCAATGAAGAATAAAAGTAGAAATGTGTGCTATAGAAAATAAGTATGAGGATGATTATTCATCCGTTCGATCCTTTTGAGTGGGTAGCGTAAAATCTTCAGCAAATTAGTAAAGAAGTGCCTTTGTTTCAAGTGGCAGCTAAACTTACTTACTTTATCATTTTCACCCTTAGCGTTTTATAGAAACTCATGAGACAAGTAGCCTATCGTAGTGTGATAGCCCTCTAGCAGAGATCAAGTAAGGTGAGAAAAATCAATTCACCACAGAACTTCCATCAGTTCGATTGTAATCCTATTGATCTAATTTGCAAATTGTGAGTACAAACCTAAATCAGCTAGCCTAATGGAGATTCTTAAGTTGACCGATGAAAATATCGAAGATCAGCACATCTGCTGTGCGTTTAGTGACAAGAAGTGCGTCGATGGCTACCAAAAGAAAAAGGAATGGCTCAAAACGGAGTTTAAAAACGGCTATACTTTCCGTAAACTCAACGAAAGAGGCAAAGTCTTCATTGAATATGTTCCTATCCAACACGCCTGGCTTCCTATTGCAGGCAAAAACCTCATGGTGATCAATTGCTTTTGGGTTTCTGGCAAATTTAAAGGGAAAGGGTGGGGCAAGAAGCTGCTGCAAGCCTGTATAGATGATGCTAAGGCTGCGGGAATGGATGGAGTCGTGGCAATTTCCAGTGATAAAAAGCGCCCATTTATGAGTGACCCGAAATTCTTTCGGTTGCAGGGTTTTGAAGTTGTCGATGAGGCCCCTCCTTTTTTTAAGCTTTACGCCAAACGCTTTCATAAGAAGGCTGAATATCCTCGCATTATGGACGGCGCACGCCAAGGCCAAAGTCCGTTTACAGATGGTATTACTGTCTACTATAGTAATACCTGCCCCTTTACAGAATATTGGGTCAATCAGCATCTGGCCCAGTACGCTGCCGAGCGAAATATTCCACTGCATATCCAGCATATTCGATCCCAAGCCGAGGCTCACCAAATGCCCATTCCATGGATCATCAATAGTGTCTTTTACCAAGGGAAATTAGTCACCCTAGAAGTGAAACCAGATCGGCATCTAGATAAAGTCATCGATTTATGAAGAAAAGGGAATTCAGCTGAAGACAAAGCTCACCGGGTGAGGTATCGATATAGGCGCTCCAAGTCCGCCTTGGCAAAGAGCAATTTTTCACCACTGATGCTGGCAGTTTTCACGCTTTGCAAATTGGGCCAGCGCCACCTACCATGTGCCAAAGAATACATCCAGAGCAGGTCGAGATAATTAATGACTATGTTAAACTTCTCCATGCCTCCCGTTTCTTTGAGTTCAAAACCTAGGCGCTTGGCTGTACTTTCGCTGAAGAAGTAAGAACTTCCCCGGACTTCAATAGAAGTTGGTAATTCTTCTCTTTCTAGTTTTGCAACGATTTTTAATAGGCCCTCCAGGTAAAATTGTAACAATCTCCGCCGCCAGTTCATACCCGGTTTCACTCCACGCATCAGCAGCAAATAATCAAAAGAAGTCCCATTATGCAAATCGTATTGCTTTTCGTTGGCCCCATAGACCAACAGCATCGGTGAAAGGTAGGTATACATCCCTAACAAACGAAAAAGCGGAGTACCCATAAACTGAAAAAGTGGAATGACCAGGAACACCAAGAGCCAGTTCAATAGGTTATCTGAAGTTGCATCGATCCAAAATCCCAGGATCACCATCATTATTAGACTAAGGAGAATCGCAATGCCCCATTGTAGGGCTATATGAAGTTCGTAGAATTTATTCATTCCTGCCTACTAAATTGCCAAGTGTGGCATCAAAACCAATCTGTACGTTCCCGTTCTTGCCGTTCTTTTTCACGCTCCATCTTGGTCTTCTCAAAAAGGTCATTCTCAAAGAAAGGGCGAGGAGGCAACTCTGGCTCCGTTTCCCAAGAATACGGTTGTTTTACCTCATCCTTTTCAATTTCCTCCTTATACCACCAAGCGACGAAGATACCCACTAAGCCCCCCAGAAGGTGACTTTCCCAGGAAATACCTTCCTGACCAGGTAACACACCCATAAACATAGAGCCATAATAGAATACCACCAACAAAGCTAGGGCAATAGACTTAAAGTTGCGACGGAATATACCACTCCAAAACACAAAGGCCACCAAACCGTATATGACCCCACTAGCTCCAATATGAAAAACCGGCCGCCCAAAGAGCCAAACAGCCAATCCAGTAAGCGCATAGATCATGGTAAACGATCGAAAAGCTACCTTTTTATAGAAGAATATCAATATAGCACTGAGAACGAATAAAGGAGGAGTATTTGAAAGTAAGTGACCAAAATCACCATGTATAAGTGGGGAAAATAAAATCCCCTTCAAACCAAAGATTTTCTGTGGAAACACCCCCAGAAACCCGAGCTTCAACCCTAAAAACCACTGTACGATATGGATACCCCACAGCACTGTGATCATCTTTAAAGGGATCGCTAAACTCGCCGCTAATTTTTCAGACATCTTTTGTTTACCCATAAAGCCCTTCTGGTTTGATATAGTCGTTCAGAATAAGTTATGCTTATTCAACGATTATCGCAAGAAAGAGGTTGTTAAAACCTCGATTTTATCGACGAAGTGTGTAGTGATTTTCGACCTTAAGAAGATCCAAGCCCTAGCTCTTACAGGTAACGTCTTCGAACCAACTTTATCAAAGACATGGCTGTATCTGCCTTTTCTTCGTCGGTCCAATTGTGTTGCTCTGCCAATTCTTCGAGAAGCGGTTGCGCTTGATCCATACTGCCTAAACCGTTTAATCGTTTCAAGGCAGCATTTAAGGCATTGTTGTCCTTACCAAATAAATCATTGGTGTACAATAAGCGATCATTGATAGCCATTGATTTGGTTAGGTCCTTGATGGGCTGTGCGCTCAATTTTTCAGACAATTCTTTAACTTCCTTGAAAACAAAGAGGGCTTTGACCTTAGGATTAGAAGAACCTTTGGCAGTAGGAGTTGGAGCCGGTTTAGGGGCAGGCGGAGCTACCTTGGGAGGCTCGGGCTTTGGCTCAGGTTTAGGCTTGGGAGCGGGTTTGGGGGGAGGTGGCGGAGGAGGAGTCTGCTTCTTAGGAGCAGGAGGAGGAGTCTCCTTTACCGTATCTGGAATTTCGATAATCCTAGGTGGTTTATACTTCTTCACTGGAGGTTTAACTGGTGCCTCATTTGTGATCTCCAAATCGGGATTTTGTTTTACCTTAGCAGCCTGACTCTTACTAGTAGCAGCTGCCCCGCCGGCCTCCATTTGATGGAAAGCCTCATACAACTGACGGATATAACTTAGCATAAGGTCACGTTCGATGGAAGCTATCCCTCCATCATCCATGCTTATACTTTTATAAAGAGAGTTGATTTTTTCGAGTAGGATTTTTGCTTGTTGCAAGTTCATGTTAGTTGATTTTGAACTAGGCCGGGGAATGTTTTATTAATAGGCTTTATTCTAATGAAGTTGTTTAATCGTATCCTAGTAACGCTTTGCTTTAGCCATACTATTATGGAATTCAGCTTTAACTGGCTATAGTTACGATTAGCACTAGTCAATAGTTCCAATTTTAAGCTTCCAAAGTTAGGCTTCTTGCTTATCTTTTCAAACTGCTTATACAAAATATTAAAGATGTTTTTAGAACCTCATTTTAAAGGCCAGCGGAGTGGTTGGATCGAAGTGATTTGTGGCTCCATGTTCTCCGGAAAAACGGAGGAATTAATCCGCAGGTTGAAGCGCGCCAAGATTGCTAACCAAAAAGTAGAGATCTTCAAACCAGCGGTAGATAAACGTTATGATGATACCAAAGTAGTATCTCACGACTCCAATTTTATTCTCTCGACCCCTATTAGTCATTCCTCCAAGCTTTTAGAGCTTACAGATGGGGTCAATGTAGTCGGAGTAGATGAAGCACAATTCTTTGATGAAGATCTCACAGAAAATTGTCAAAAACTAGCGCTCAAGGGCATTCGAGTCATCGCTGCTGGACTAGACATGGACTTCAGGGGACGCCCCTTTGGTCCGATTCCCAACCTGTTAGCCGTAGCAGAATACATCACTAAAGTACATGCCATCTGCCAACATTGTGGCAACCTTGCCACCCATTCTTATCGGCTTTCAGAAGACGAAGGAACCGTTGTGTTAGGAGAGAAGGATCGCTATGAGCCTCGTTGCCGAACCTGCTATCACATGGGCAATATACTCAGTCTACAACCGTAATGGATTTACCGGCCTCTAGGTCAAGTTTGTCAGCCAGCTGAGCCTGTTTTTATCTGGATTGAATAATTTGAAGGATATCCTTATCTTGTGAGAAGCACTCTGCCAATGGCTAAATCCCGTTTAATAATCCTATAAACATTAATCGTCATGCAAAAGCTTTTGCAAAATTACACCTTGCTTCTTGCTTCCTTTCTAACCGTCGTGGTCTTCGCTTCCTATGGAAAAAAGAAAGAGCGTAAAGCTGATGAAAATGCCGTAGCCGTAGCCCCCATGGCTAAGATCCCTCAGGTGATCAAAGCCATTGACCTCGATAAAACCTTCAGTTTGGCCGGTGAAAGAGTGCCGATCGAAAACCCCGATGTATACGAAAGAATGGATCGGGAATTATCTGTCAATACCTACTGGCATTCCACTACCCTGCTTAACATTAAGAATACTTACAAATACTTCCCAATTATTGAAAAGATACTGGCAGAAGAAGGAGTGCCTGACGATTTCAAGTACTTGGCCATAGCTGAGAGTAACTTACGCAATGCAACTTCCCCGGCAGGGGCAAAAGGTCTGTGGCAATTTATGAGTGAAACGGGGCGATACTACAAATTGGAAGTTGGTAAAGAAGTAGATGAAAGATATCATCTCGAAAAATCGACAAGGGCAGCTTGTCAATACATCAAAGACTATCATAAGCGCTTTGGTAGTTGGACACTAGCAGCAGCAGCCTACAATATGGGCGGGACCCGATTGAAGCGAGAAATGGATGTGCAACGCGGAGATACTTATTATGATCTAAACCTAAACCAGGAAACAGATCGCTATGTCTTCCGTATCATTGCCATTAAAGAAGTAATCGGCAATCCAGAGAAATTTGGCTTCTATCTTGACCATGAAGACGGTTACGAGCCCATGACCAATTTTGACCTTGTGGAGGTCGATGGGCCAATACCTAATTTGGGAGACTTTGCATTGAAACATGGTATTAGTTACCGAACCTTAAAAGTTTATAACCCTTGGCTGCGCAGTAGTAGACTGACCAATGCTGCTCGAAAAACCTACGAAATTAAGATACCGAACAAGAAGTTTTAACACAATCAAGTGAGTGAACAACTCCATTTATTCTATGGATACTGGCAAATAGCCATTTGTAGCTTTGCCTTTCTTGCCTTGTTTTCTATTTGGCAGCACATCACCAAAGGTAGCGGTGAGGGGCAGCGAGATTTTGGTCTCTTTTGGTTGTCGGTAGCCATATTGGTCTGGGCACTTTCTGGCGTTTTAGAAGTCTATTATGCTGAAGGCTTGGCCGATGCAAACTTTGACTCTACACAATACGAAGGCCTAAAAAGTATGCTGTCAATCTTTAATAGCGCCTTTATCCTCTTGGCACTCCCTCGTTTTAGGCACGTTCCCACATTGATCCGCCCAGTGGTACGCTCGGAGTCCTGGCGATGGCTTGTAATCTCTACTTTTGGTTTCTCAGTTGTACTTACGCTATTGATGTTATCGGGAGTAATTATCCCTAAACGGATCACACTTATTTCATCCGTTGACCTGATTTACGCTATTTTCACCTTGTTCTTCCTGGGTTTAACCCTTTGGGCTTCCTTTGAGCGAAGAGGTCTAACCATCCTGGCCTACTTAGCGGGCATCAGTATAGCCTTCACCTTAGCCGCGCAGATCCTAAAACTGGGTGATTCAGATTTTCTCAAGATCTTACTCAATACCACCTTCAAAACCATTTTGATTGTATTGTTCTTCGCTCTAGCATTGAGTTGGGTAGAAGAATTAGCGAAGTCTGCTCGAAAGGTATTTGCTCGCCGAACGCTAGCATTGCAACTTTCCATCGGCCGGAACCAGCAAAATCGACGAGAATTTATTGCCCACCTCCAACTCCCCGAAGCTCTAGATTGGCAGAAAGTGTACTTCACTGAAAAACCTTTCCTGCTGTTGCATCGATTTGCAGATAAACGCAAAACAGAGGGCCACGAGGGAGGCTGGCTTGAGATACAGCCTAAAACGGCAGTGAAAAAAGATTATGATATTAAAGATTACAATGAGATTGGTCGCATCCTTGATACACTTTGTAATGGCCTATCCAAGTCCGATGAGCTTAGCGACCTAAGCAAAAATGACTTAAAGGAACTTTTATTTGAATATGGTAAAAGTCGGCGTATCCGGTTGCGTGTAAATGCCGAACACATTGACCTCCACACGAAGGGCCTAGTTGTAAAACCCTAACAATCAATCTTCAACAGCAAATCCAATTCGATCCTCCAGGCTAATTTATCTGTAACTTCTACCTACTGACACGATTTTGTCAGTAAAATTCTTGCTGACATAAAACTGGATTCTTGCTGAAATCATGGCTTCATCACTTCCATTCCCACCGATACTTGTGGCTATTAACCAAAAAAACTAAGTGATGAACATTGTAGAATTTCAGCAACTAATCAATCCCTTCTTGTATCCGATACTGATCGTGATGCTTCTGGGAACCGGGCTTTTTCTAACCATTCGATTAGGGTTTATTCAATTTAGACGACTCGGTCATGGCATCCGAGTGGCCATGGGGCATTACGACGACCCCGATGATCCTGGTGACGTATCTCATTTTCAGGCCCTAACTACCGCCCTCTCAGCTACCGTAGGCATCGGCAATATTGCGGGGGTGGCGATAGCCATTCACTTCGGTGGCCCGGGAGCCATATTCTGGATGTGGGTGACAGCCCTGGTTGGTATGGCAACCAAATACTCCGAAGTCACACTCGCCCAACAATTCCGAGAAGTGACCCCAGGAGCAGCAGGTGCCAAAGGTAGCGTAGCCGGAGGCCCCATGTATTATATCGAAAAAGGATTGGGAAAACAGTGGAAACCGATGGCGGCCTTCGTGGCCTTCGGCATTATGCTGACCGCCTTTCTTTCCGGGAATGCCATCCAAGCCAACTCCATCGCCGATCTTATGAATAGTGAGTTTGATATCCCCATGTGGATGAGCGGAGTCATTACAGCTAGCTTTGTTGGTCTGGTCATATTGGGCGGGATTCAACGCATTGGAAAAGTAACCAGTATCATAGCTCCTTTCATGGCCTTGCTGTATGTAGTTGGAGGTCTTTTGGTGTTAGGAATGAATGCCGATATGGTTTGGCCGGCCTTTAAATCCATTTTTGTAGAAGCATTCAATCCAACCGCGGGGATAGCAGGAACAGGAGTTGGAATCTTCATACAAACTTTGCTATGGGGAGTAAGAAGAGGCTTATTCTCGAATGAAGCAGGTCAAGGCTCAGCACCCATCGCCCACTCCGCTGCTAAAACCAAATACCCTTCCTCCGAAGGAGTGGTGGCCTTACTTGAGCCACTGATCGATACGATCATCATCTGTACCATCACAGCCTTAGTTATCCTTTCGGCTGGCGTGTGGAAAGAAACTACTCCTACGACCTTGCGACTCAATAGTGGTGATGTCACCTATGTTGCCGCCGGGGCTGAAACCTATCGCGCCATTACGCCTAATGAAAACAATGTGATTGAAATCAAGGCAGGGCAAGCAGTAACCACCGAAGACCAACCGCTCCTATTGGCATGGCATGAGGTCCCCGTCGAAACCTTCTTTATTGATGAGGCACACACGCAGCCGTTCGTTGGTCAGCTATTCCCTGATCGACAATTAGCAGTAGCAACTGATGGCACGACCTACGACACCTTATATGGTGAGGCTATGGAGAATGCTGCGCCACTTACTCAATTGGCCTACACCAAATCGCTTGGGCATTGGGGAACGGCTATAGTATTGCTTTGTGTTTTCCTATTTGGGATTTCAACTTCTATTTCCTGGAGTTACTATGGTGATCGCTGTGTCAACTACCTCTTTGGTCAAAAGTCTATTCTCCCTTACAAGGCCATCTACGTCATCATGCACTTTGTGGGTGCCGTGACCTCTCTGAACACCATCTGGGGGCTTGGAGATACTGTGCTAGCCTTCATCACAATTCCAAATGTACTGGCACTACTCTTACTGTCAGGAGTAGTGAAGAAATTGACCGATGAATACTTTGAGAAGATTGAAGAAGAAGCCTAAGCGGCTCTTTGGTAAGCAAATCACTCGACTGTGAAGAGGAACGATGGTGGAACCTAAGCCGGTTCCACCATCCCTCTAAACTATGCTAGGATTTCTAAAAAAACACTCATATAAGCGGATATACTAGCGATAAAGTGCTGGAAAAACTTCCCGATCACTTTAGCCAGGATATACTGTACTTGAGGGGGTTTTGGATGTCCATTTTCCACATGATGGTAATTAAAATGGATCGATCCAAACCGCTTCAATTTTGGAATAGTATGAAAAAACGCTCGATTTTTTGGGACTACGATGACTAAGAACGAAACCTGGTTAGTTGGTTTATTTACATGCAGAAGCCGTATGCGTGTTTACAAGGGCAAGTTGCAGGATTTTTTGATACATGATTCTCACTATTGTTGCAAAAGGGTGCAGTATTGTTTCAATCTCCACATTCGGCCTATTTAGGTCTCTCGTTTTTCTTTTTTGATCACAAAAAGTTCTTTTTTCCTTAGTTTTGGGTGCTATTCTCACCTAACCAAAGAATATGAATACCATTCTCCGATCAATAATTCTTCTACTTAGTATTTCTCTCATGATTCAATGCGATCGCCCAGCACCTGAGGCTGCCAAAATAGCTGCGGGTGTGCCTCTTGAGTTAGCCCAAGCGCGCGTTCAACAGCTGAAGGATGTGCGATATAAATTATTCTTTAATATCCCGGAGGAACTTCAGGACGCCATTCCAGCAAGCATGGAGTTGCGATTTACCTTAGCGGAAGTATCTAGCGATCTTGTCCTGGACTTCAAAGCTGATAGTAGCCAAGTTTTGGCCGTCCAGCGTCAAGGGGTAGCTGTGGATTATCACTTTGAACAAGAACACCTGATTATCCCCAAGGCACAGTTAAATGAAGGGGAGAATGATTTCCAAATCAAATTCATTGCCGGAGACCAATCCCTTAATCGCAGTGAGGAATATTTATATACCTTATTTGTTCCGGATCGGGCGGCAACGGCCTTTCCTTGCTTTGATCAGCCTGATATCAAGGCGCGCTATAGCCTGGAACTAGAGGTCCCTAAGGACTGGGTGGCTATCGCCAATGGTTCGTTACTGGAAAAGAAAGAAAGGACCGATCGAATGGTATATCGCTTCCGAGAAAGTGATCCTATCAGCACCTATCTATTTGCTTTTGGCGCAGGAAAACTTCGTTCAGAAACCCGTACCAGGAATGGAAGAGAAATGACGATGTTTTTCCGAGAAACAGATGATGAAAAAGTGGCCGCTAATGTGGACGCAGTATTTGATCTTCATGCCAGTGCTCTTCAATGGTTGGAAACCTATACTGGAATTCCCTACCCTTTCGAAAAGTTTGATTTTGCCCTCTTCCCCACCTTCCAATATGGCGGAATGGAGCACGTGGGCTCTATTTTCTATCGAGAATCAAGCCTATTTCTCGATGAAACAGCAACTGAGAATCAGAAATTAGGGCGGGCCAGCTTGATTGCGCATGAAACAGCACATATGTGGTTTGGCGATCTGGTTACGATGGAGTGGTTTAATGATGTATGGCTCAAAGAGGTCTTTGCCAATTTCATGGCCGCTAAGATCGTAAACCCAAGCTTCCCTGAAATCAATCATGATCTTCGCTTTCTTTTAGCTCATCAGCCCACCGCATACGGTGAAGATCGATCTGAAGGGTCCCACCCAATTCAACAGAAACTGGAAAACCTTAAAGATGCAGGTGCTCTCTATGGCCGGATCATTTATCAAAAAGCCCCGGTGGTTATGCGACAACTGGAGGCTTTGATTGGTGAAGAAGATTTTCAGGCAGGTTTACAGGAGTATCTCAAGGCGTTTTCCTTTGGAAATGCCACCTGGGATGACCTGATTGGTATTTTTGATCAGAAAACAGCTATTGATCTGGCTGCCTGGAGTCAGGTTTGGGTCAAGGAGTCTGGTATGCCCGTCTTCACTTCTCGTTTTGAAGAACAGTCATTGATTATCGAGCAACTACCGCAAGTGGAAAGTGGACGCTTTTGGACAGAACAGACGGATTTGGCTGTTTTCACCCCTACAGGAGTAGAAAAGGTGCCCATTCAGATCGAAGGACAAAAACAGACTCGTATAGAATTGACAGAAATAGAGACACAATACCCCTATCTTTTGAATGGCTCGTCCATGAGTTATGGTTACTTTCCATTAAGCAAAGAACACCTGGCCTACTTTCTAGAAAGTAGCAGAGATTTCGACGACCCACTATTGAGAGGAGCTGCCCGTATGGCATTATTCGAAAGTTGTTTACGCAATGAGCTAGCCCCAAAGGACTTATTTAATAGCCTCGTCCGAGCTGTATCCAGTGAGCAAGAACCACTGAATCGGCAATACCTTCTAGGCAATTTACAAACCTTATTCTGGCGTTTCTTTAGCCCCAATGAACGTTCAATAGTGGCTGCCTCTCTTGAAAACCTACTTTGGATACAATTGCAGCAAAGTACAGATATATCAGCCAAATCAGCTTATTTCCAAGCTTTTGCGGACATAGCCATCAATAACGAGGCAGTAGACAAACTTTACGCCGTTTGGTCTGGTGAACAACCCATTACAGGGCTCCCGCTTTCTGAAAGTCAATTGACGAACCTCGCTTGCGAACTGGCCCTCAGGCGCCCGGAACGAGCGCAAGAGATACTTGACCAACAGTATGCAGCTATCAAAAACCCAGACCGACAGAAAAGATTAGCTTTTATCCGACCTGCCTTAGCTGCTGATGGAAGTACGCGTGACTCCTTCTTTGAAAGCCTTGCAAAAGCTGAGAATAGACATTATGAACCTTGGGTCGGAAGTGCCTTATCCTATCTCCACCATCCTTTACGTGCCCAAGAAGCAGAAAAATACATTTTGCCGAGCCTTGCCTTAATGGAGGAAATCCAAGTCACTGGAGACATTTTCTTCCCTCGCCGTTGGATCACAGCAAGTTTGAGTGGGCATCAATCAACTAGTGCTGCGAAAATTGTGCGCGATTTTTTAGCTGAACGACCAGATTACCCATATCGGTTAAAAAATAAAATCCTGATGGGAGCAGATATGCTATTTAGAGCCGAAAAAATATCGGATTAGCGCTGCAAATCCCTGATAACTTGGCGCACCTCGGCGGCTGTTTTCAGACCATCGAGCCTAGTCAATAAATAGGGCCAAGTTATAGGTTCGAATTCGTCCAGATATTGGCCTGACACCTTAGTTTGCTGATAAATGAATGTACTATAAGTCTTTCGTCGGTAGGGGGCATTCTGCCAACTAGTGTCATCAGCAGCATGCAGGTCTTTATAGGCTTTGACGATTCCTTCTTTAATAAACAAAAGCTCTTTATCTCCATCTCCATCAATATCTTGAAAAAACACGCTTAGCACCTTCTCGGCTTCGCCTCCACCTGTAAAAAGAATCCTCCTGATTCTTATACACTTGTATTGGTTCTCTCCTTGAGGCAACCAAATGGCAGCTTCCATCATACCGTCCTTGCTTGATGCTGGAGGAAGAAAATTGATAAGCTTTTTTCCTTTCCGCGTATCTCCCCAGGCATATTCAATCACCGGATGAATATCGAGGATGTCCCGTTCTTCTTCCTTGGTAAATTGACGTAAAACAAAGGCTTCCGCCGATTCCCCCGCCCTTCGCTGAATAAAGGGGGTGGAAAGAAGAAAAGCTATAATGGTGAAACAATGAAGGAATTGCATCTTTTCTATTTACTGAACTCGTTTAAAATAAGAAAAGGAAGTGCCTGCGGATGACTTTGCTTTTCTATTATCAAATAATATTGCCCCGAAGGAAGTCCAGACAATTCCAACTCGAAAGGTAGTTCCCGTTGGCCCTCCCAGTAAGCTAAACGGCGACCCTGCATATCCACGATATGATAATTTTCCAATACTCCAACGCCTCTTACTTGCATCCTTAGGTCTCCCTTCCTCATAACGTTCGGGTAAAGCACAAAAGGAGCCTCCACCGGGCGGCTCACCGCAATAATATCTGAATATTCAAATGCGCCATCAAAATCCAACTGTTTAAGTCGGTAATAAATTACTGGGGAATTTCCTTTCTCTTCATCCTGGTAGCTATAACGAGAGACCGCCTGAGTGCTCCCATTTCCCTCCACCCAGGCTATGATTTCAAAGCTCATTCCATCTGGGCTTTTTTCAATGGCAAAACCACTATTGCCACTCTCGGTTAAGGTCTCCCACTCGAGCTCTATTATATCGCCTTTCAAGTGTGCATGAAAATAATTAAACTCAACTGGCAAGAGAAGGTCGACCACCGTACCAGAAGTCCAACTGCCTATAGGGGGTGTAGGAGCATTGCTCATTTCAAAATCGATGATTAACCCTGTGAAATCTGGCTGATCAGCAAATGTCCAAAGTCCTGCTGTACGAAAAAGATAAAGATTGGCCGTAAGATGTTTGTAGTTAGTAACCCCATCCGTAGTTGTAAAGGGGCGATAAGTCCCCGCAAGAGCAGGTGCATAAGTACTAGATACGCTGTATTCTTGAGATAATAAGGATAGACTTAGGCATAAGGCGATTAGACCTAGCCACGATTGTTTTTGGGTAAGCATAGTGTTTGTAAGTGTTGTTCATGTTTGTTCTATTGTCGAAATTAAATACTTACAAACGCTTGCGTAGCAACTTCTTGGAGCTGTAGCCTCCCTCTTTGTAAACGTACTGTTTTACTTTGTAAGCGCGCTGTTGGCTCGTGCTGAGTCAATGCTAGATTTTTACTGCAAATTCATTAGCTGTTCCACTAGTAGTTTTTGGCGGCGGACAGAAACGGGAATCGTTCTACCATCAGTCAAAACCAAATGACCTCCTTCCATCCGTTCAAATCGAATCACTTCATTTAAATTGACCACATAAGATTGATGCGTTCGAAAGAAGGGAGCAGCCTTTAGAAGTCCTTCAAAATACTTGAGATTTTTACTACTTACCCACTCCCGGTCTTGCTTAAAAAACAAGCGCGTATAGCTACCTTCCGCCGAGGCGTAAAGTAAGTCTTCCACATCGAACAAATGGATGTTTTCCATATCCCGCAGTGCCAATCGGCGCGGCGTTTGTCCGGCTTTTAAGTTTTCAACTAAGGTTTCCAGTTGCTGAAGACGTGCCTCTCGACTCAAGCCTGCTTCAGCTTTAGCTACGGCTTCCTTCAATCGATCGGGGTCAAAGGGCTTGAGTAGGTAATCCAGTGCGCTGAACCGAAAAGCTTGCACTGCATAGTGACTATGAGCGGTAATGAAGATGAGTTTAAAATCTCTTTTGGACAAGGTTTCTAATAGATCCAAGCCTGTACCATCGCCCAATTCTATGTCCAGGAAGAGCAGGTCAAAATCGGTTTGTGGTAATAATTTTTTGGCCTCTTGTACCGAACCTGCTTTTCCCACTATTTCTATGCCCGTGTTATACTGAAAGAGCAATAAGCTAAGCGATTGGATAACGTCCTCCTCATTGTCAATAATTAACGCTTTCATAGTTAGGTAGTTTTAAGGTGATATGAGTACCAGTTTGGGCATGGGTGTGGATGTCCATTTTATGAGGTTGTTGTCGGAGCTGGGTGAGCAGTTTGAGGCGATCTTGCACGATTCCCAGGGCTAAACCGCCTTTCCGTCTGGGTATATTTCCAGGAAGCTGTGCAGACCAACCTTTCCCATTGTCATTTACCATGATTAGTACATTATTATCATTCTCTTCTACCCTGATTTCCAAAACCCCTTCTTTCTTTTCTGTAATCCCCGAATGCTCTATGGCGTTTTCCACCAAAGGCTGTACTAGCAAGGGTGGAATCCAGGTGTCTATTTCTGAGACCTCTGGAGCCAATTCAATCTTGTATTTAAGTCGGTCCTTCCAGCGAAGTTTCTGGACACTTAGGTAGAGCTCTAAGCTTTCCAATTCTTCGGCTAATGGAATCAATTTTTCTCGGCTTTGCTCAAGAATATTACGCATCAATGTCGCCAACTTCCCGAGATAGATTTGGGCGATTTTAGTATCTTCTTGTTCTAATAAATAGCGCTGCAAACTCGTCAGGCTATTAAAAAGGAAATGTGGGTTCATCTGTAGGCTCAGGAGGCGTTGCTCTGCCAATTGTCGCTCTTGTTGCTCTTGCTGTGCCCTTTGCTGTTTTCGATAAACTACAATGCTGGCAATCAGGGCTAACAGTAAGAGAAGACTAATGGCCAAAAAGCCCCATTGTCGCAACTTCAATCGTTCCAACTCCACTCTGCTTTGCAAAGCCTGAATTTCAGAGGACTGTCGTTCCGTCTCATACAGATGTTGCATGGTAGTTAGCTTACGTGCCATTCCACCATCCAAAATACTGTCCCCCACTGTACGGTAAGTTTCATAATAGGCGAGGGCCTCCTCGGAATTACCTACATTTTTGTGAGCCTCGTACAAGCGATGATAGGTAGATGCCAGAACCGGTTGGCTTTCCGTCAGGACGGCAAACTCATTGGCTTTGTGAGCGGCCTCTAAAGCCGCATCAAATTGACCAAGGGAATCCAGAGCCATACCACGATAGTGCCAAGCATTGTATCGAATCCGGTAATCATCTGGTGGCAAACTATCCAACATAAATTGAGTGATGCTTAAGGCATGCTCAAAATTTCCTAACGTGATCGCTACCTGAGATCGACGGACATTAGCCATAAAGACTCCTGCAGGATATTTCAATTGCTGACTCTTTCGCCAACCCCAATCAGCTAGATATTGAGCAGAATCTGGCTTATTCAGCCGCAAGTAGGTAGAAACTAAATTCAACAGTATCGCGATAGACCTTAATGTGTCTCCTTGTTGCAGGTATAATTCTGATGAATATCGATAATATTTCTTAGCCTCTGTATAGGATTCCTTGGTGGATGAAATGCGACCAATATTGGCATAGGCAGCCGTGGCCTTGGCGGGATCTCCCTGGGCTTCGGCAAAGGCTATAGCTTGTAAGTATTTTTCCATGGCCAATTCCATCAATCCAAGATCGAAGAAGTTGTTCCCCAACAGGTTGAGAACATCCAAAAGCAAAATCGTGTCTTGAGTCTCCAGAGCAGCCGATTCTGCTTGTTGAAGCGCTTCCAGACTTCGGTCAGGTTTTTGAGCAGCAAATAGGGCTAATCCTCGGCTGTAGAGGGCTTTGGCACGCCAATTCAATTCCCCCGCACGTTCCGCGAGCGTCATGGCCAGATCGGCATACTTTAGAGAGGAATCCGGATGCTCAAAATAGTAACATTGTTTAACCAAATCGACTAATAAATCAAGCCGTTCTTTTCCATCTCCATCTATCTCATAGAGCTGCTGTTTTAATTGCTCCAACTGCCCTTGTGCTTGCACAGAACAGAAGTGAAACAAAAATGTACCGCAGAGTAATAATAAATGTCTTTTCACAATAGTTTTCAGGTTTGGCATAAGGATTTTCCTTTCCACTAAAGAAGGCTTTGAGGATCAATTTCTAACAGTTGTAAATAGACTATGAAAGTGGTTTCCGTTCCGCAAAAGAACAGATGAGTAGTAAATTACAGTTCAGGTGATATCGGGATTGATTACTTCATGTTTTCCTGTACTATTCTAGCTCCGTTTTCCATTTAATCTTACCTACTTTACCATTACCTGCTAACCACACCGTCTCCCAGCTAGAACCGAAACGCAAAGTATACCAACTTTGATCATTCAGTTTCGTCCAGCTTTGGCCTCCATCCCTGGAGTAATTGATACCAGGTATTCCGCAGCTTAAGATAGCTTGGGCATCAGCATTCGGTACAAATCGCACACAAGATTGATAGCCGGGACCAGCACCTTCCAGAATCGGAATCCAACTCTGACCTCCATCTTCACTCATCGCTTTGTTTCGGCTATTCAGTGCTTTATCATTCCAATCTCCTCCAAAAATAATCCCCCTTTGTTCATCGTAAAAATCAACACTAAAGATACCCGTCATTTGTTCCCCCTCAGCTATTGGGCTATCCGAGACGGTCCAGGTCTCTCCGCGATCAGGACTATGAAAAACTCTAGCCCTTTTCCCTCCAGAAACCAACCAAACAGCTTGCCCTGATAGTGCAATGTTTGTATTACTTGCCGCAAAGGCTGCTTCACCTTCTTCGGTAGAAGGTAGTTGATCACAGCTGAGTTTTTCCCAAGTCTCCCCTCCATTTTTTGTTCGAATTACCGATAAACAGCCATCCGTCGGATCTCCCATCGCTATACCATTTTGGTTATCCCAAAATGCCATGGCATCATAAAAGGCATCTGGATGATTTTCCTCATACACTAATGCCCAGTTCTTTCCCTTATCAACAGACCGAAACAGCAATGTAGGAGAAGCAATACTCAATAAAAAGACCGCATCCTGGGTCACTGCGATGGAACGAAAATGTGGTTGGATGGTATCCCATTGAAGGCTATCGACCACCCAACTTTCTCCTCCATCTTCTGAATAACCAAACTTGCCGGCAGACCCTGCCCACCAAATGGTACTATCATCAACTACCTCTAAAGCGCGGATGCTACTAGCAAAAACAACCGTATCAATGCTAGCAATCTGTAGCTCAGCAGGAATGTTTACTTGGTTTTGCACCGCTTCTTCTGGCGTTTGGCAAGCATAGGTCATGAAAAAGCAGCAAATGACTAGGGTAAGTAGGCGCATAGTAGCATTTTAGAAGCTAAGTTACGGGATAACGGCTAATTTGAGATAATAAAAAAGCCATCGATAAATAAGATTCATCGATGGCTCATTCTCTATTGTAACAGGAAGCTGATATTATTCTTCCTCTTCTTTTTTGGCTTCAGGCTCCTCGGCTGAAGGTGTTTCTTCTTCCGCAGCGGCTTCTGGGCTGGCCTCCTCCTTTTCCTCTTCTTTATCATCTCCAGCATCGCCCATAATCTTCTCCTTCAATTCTTCCACTACGTCTTCGATCTTCTCCTTAACATCCTCCACCTTGTCTTCTAGTTTATCCGATACTACCTCAGCTACAGCTTTGACAGTATCAGCCATGTCTTCTAAAGACTCTCCGATAGTGGTTGTAACAGCTTGGAGTATAGATTCTTCCTTTTTAGGTTCTTCGGTAGCAGCTTCCGGAGTAGGTTCGGTAGCAGCAGGCTCTTCAGGTGCTGGTGCAGCCACGGGTTCGGCAGCAGCTTCTGGTTCAGCTTCTGAGTTAAGAGCATCCACCGCTTTCTCAATCTTTTCATCACCTACCCGCTCTTCCGCCTTTTGCTTAATCTCCGCTTTGATCTTTTCTTGGGCTGCCTTTTTAGCATCTTCGAGGCGTTGCCGTTCTTCTCGCTTGGCATCCTTCTGAGCTTGCGTTTCCATACGTTTCTCCAACTCAGATTTGGTAGTCTGCATCTCTCCTAACTTCTCCTCTTTCGAACGAATCCGCTCCTCGATCATCTTGATTTTGGCTTGGCGAATCTGTGCTTCCAATTGACCATCCGTTGTGGCGATTTTACGGTTTTGAAAATCCAGATCGTCTCTATCTCGTTGAATAGAACGCTCCATCTTTTCAATAGCGGCCAACAAGCCATCGTATCGTCTCTTGAGACGCTCCAATGGAGATCGATCATCTCCCGCAGCACCGAATCTTCTTTCCTTAACAACCTTGAAGGCTTTATCCAATCGTTGCCAAATCTTGGAGCGATGATCCCGAGTAAAGTCCGCTTCGCGAAATTTGCGTTGCAGATCTTTCAGTTCATCAAAGATCGGCTGAAGGCTCAAACCCTCACCAATCTTTTTCTCTACACCTTCTAGCAGATCTGAAAATCGCTCCACATTGGCTTTAGACTTCTTCTGGAAGTCTTCATCCAACTTAGCACGTAACTCTTTCAGTTGGGCAAAAAGGGCATTGGTATTATCTCTAAGGCTATTGGCATGTTCGCGGAACAGGTTGCGATCCCGCACTTGTCCTTGAACTTTATTCCAGAATCCCTTCAGGGTATCCCAGGTATTTTTGTCAAAATTATCTAGCTTTTCGACTTTTTCCTTGATCTCATCTAGCTCTGTTTGATAAGCCTCATTTAATTTAGAAGATAAAACAACAAAGTGCCATTCCGTTTGGGCACGTTGGATCAGGTCTCCTCTTTCTACCTTCAAGGTTTCGGGCAAAAGGCTTTCCGTTACGGCTAGTTCACGTATTTCTTCTGTGCGATCCTCGGGCATTTCCATGGGGGTTCCGTTGCGCCACTCTTGCATCATTTTTTGGCTAAACTCCTCTGTAGCAACAGATTCGGGAAAGGTCATTATCTTGACTTTATTTTCCTTAGCCAATAGTTCAAGTGCAATTAACACACGTTCATCCTGAGCGTTAGCCCCCCAAAGTACAAGCTTGGTCTTCATAAATCAACTTACGTTTGTAAAATTATATACCTGTATCATCGTAGTCGCTTTCTGGCAAAGAAAAGCGATAAGTAGTCAAATTATCCTGAGATTAGTATAGATCTATCTTTGATATCCTTCAAATTTAAGAAAAACAGTAGTAAATTTTTCAAATAGCATTGAAAATCCCACTAATTCAACGTTTTAGATCAATTAGTGGGACCTACTTGTTTTCACAGACTAATCTCTGACAGCTTCTTAGATACTTACGGCCTTAGCCCCAAGCAGCTCTTTTTCCATCAGATGCTTCGCAATCTGCACCGCATTGGTAGCCGCTCCTTTTCTCAAGTTATCCGAAACAATCCACAAATTCAAGCCATTCTCAATAGATTCGTCTCGACGAATCCGTCCTACCAAAACTTCATTGCGATCTTTGGCGTATAATGGCATTGGATATTTATTATTAGCCGGATCATCTTCAACGATTACGCCCGGAGTTTTAGCAAGCAATTCTCGCACCTCTGCTACATCAAAAGCAGATTCGAACTCTACATTAACCGATTCTGAATGCCCGCCATGAACTGGCACCCTAACCGCCGTAGCCGTAATGGCGAGCTTATCATCCCCTAGGATTTTACGGGTCTCATGTACCAATTTCATTTCTTCCTTGGTATAATCATTTTCCAGGAAGATATCACAGTGCGGTAAACAGTTTTCAAAAATCTGGTAGTGGTAGGCCATTTCATCCGACTTCGGATCATAACCTTTTCGCTCTAGCTGATATTGCTTTACCGCTTGCATCCCGGTTCCTGTGAAGGACTGATAAGTTGAAATGACTAAACGTTTGATCTTGTATTTGCGATGTAGAGGTGCCAAGGCTACCACCATCTGGATAGTCGAACAATTGGGGTTCGCGATAATTTTATCCTCAGTAGTCAATTCATTCGCATTTACCTCAGGAACAACCAGTTTTTTGCTGGGATCCATCCGCCAAGCAGAAGAATTGTCAATCACAGTCGTGCCAACTTCTGCAAATTTCGGAGCCCACTCCTTGGAGGTACTCCCACCAGCAGAAAAGATGGCAATTTCCGGCTTCATATTGATAGCATCTTGCATACCAACCACTTTGTACTCCTTATCCTGATAGGTAATCGACTTACCCACAGAACGTGCTGAAGCTACAGGAATCAATTCTGTAATGGGGAATTGGAATTCATCTAACACTCTGAGCATCACGGTGCCTACCAATCCGGTAACACCTACAACTGCTACTTTCATTTTTTTGCATTTAAAAATTTTCCAAATAATCTGATCGGAGCTGATAGCAAAATTCGAGCAGCAAAGATACAGGCATATCACGATTGCCGCAAATGTAATTTTCTTTTAATGTCGGTTTGCAGGATACAGACCTGCAAACCAATCAGAAATTTCATTTTTCAATCAGTGATTTATGTAATTCTGTTTAGCCTTGGTCCCTATTTTCGAGTTGCTTTACAGCAAATTTACTGGCTAAACACAAACTAAGCTGACAAAACTACCTTCGTATCTCCGCATTTTTTGGTGAATTGCTATAATTTTGTGCTCATGAAGAACACATTGCTCCCTATCTTGCTTTTCTTTCTCCCGATTTGCTTGATAGCCCAATTAACCGATGACTTTTCAGATGGAGATTTCACCAATAACCCAAGTTGGATTGGCGAAACAGATCTTTTCCAAATTAATAACGGAGAATTACAATTAAATGATTCAGCGCCAGGTTCAAACAATAGCTCCTATCTGGCCCTATCCGCTCCCACGTCCGATGAAGATCCTACTGTTTGGGAGTTTCTTGTTAAATTAACTTTCGCTCCTTCCACCAGCAATTATGCCTTAGTTTATCTAAATGCTTCTCAAACTGACCTCACCGCCGATCTAAACGGTTACTATGTGAGGATAGGAGGAATATCTGGTTCTGATGACGCGGTGGAATTGTTTCGACAGGACGGCTCTTCTTCCACTAAACTCATCAGTGGCACGGTAGGCGCTGTCGGTGGTTCACAGCCCATAGCTAGGATCAAGGTGGTGCGAACAGAAGAGGGTAACTGGACGCTTGAGGCAGACTACACTGGTGGAACCAGTTACCAATTGGAAGGCACAGCCAATGACAATACCTATCCTAATGGGACCTATTTCGGCTTCGTTTGCAATTATACCTCTTCTAGGTCAAGTAATTTCTTTTTTGATGATGTGAGTATTGATCCCATTTTCGCAGATGCCATCCCTCCCAGTTTGGTCACAGCCATCGCGACTTCTCCAACTACTATAGAATTGGAGTTTAATGAGCCCGTACAGGTTCCTCCTGTCAATCAACTGTCCATAGACGGAGGAATTGGGCCCCCATCCAACGTAACTGTGGGTAGTACGCCAAGTCATTTATCACTGAGCCTCGGAAGCTCATTAGTGAACCAACAGACTTACCAGGTATCAGTAGATGGAATCCAAGATCTAAATGGCAATGCTGGAAGCATGGAATCCGCGAGCTTTACTTTTTTCAATATACAAGTCCCAGAAACCAATGACATCATAGTAAGCGAAATCATGGCGGACCCTAACCCGGTTGTTGGCCTACCCGCAGCAGAATTCATTGAACTCTACAATAGAAGTGACAAGGTAATCCAACTTTCCAGTCTGAACCTGAGCACCGGCGGAAGCCCCAAGACACTACCCGAAGTTAATCTACTACCTGATAGCTATATTATCATTTGTGACGAAGATGAAGCCGCCGCTTTTGAATCCTTTGGAGCTGTGGCAGGTATTCCCAGTTTTCCCAGTTTGACAAACGGAGGAGATGATGTTATTTTGACGGATGAAAATGGTAGTACCATCTTCCAAGTAAGTTATTCTTCTAGCTGGTATCAAGATTTTGAGAAAGCTAGTGGAGGATGGACATTGGAGCTCATTCAAACCGAAGGCCCCTATATCTGCAGCGGTAACTGGCGTGCGTCGGAAGATAGTGCTGGAGGAACGCCTGGTCAAGTGAATAGCTTAGCTGGAACAACACCGGATACGCAAGGGCCCTCCCTCATACAAGCAGTGGCGGTCAGTGATTTTGAGCTCATCCTCGTCTTTGATGAAGAATTGGATCCGGCACTGGCCAACAATGCCGCTTATTACAGTATAGATCCCGTTTTATCCATCAGTTTTGTTTCCTTACAATCGCCCGAAAATAAGCAAGTTGTATTAATTCTTGATGATGCCGTACAAGAAGGCACCGTCTATACGGTTCAAGTAAATAATACCATTACAGATTGCCTGGGAAACCCAGTAGGTGACAATAACAGCATCCAATTTGGCTTGACGGTAACTCCTGAACCTGGAGATATTGTGATCAATGAGGTGCTTTTTAATCCAGCAACCGGAGGTAAGGATTTCATTGAATTGTACAACCGGTCCGATAAGATTTTTAACCTTCGCAATCTTCGGATCGGCAACCTCAACCTAACTAGTGGCAATGTGGGTGGGCCCATCGAAAATGACTTCCTTTTATTTCCCGATTCGTACGTGGTTTTGTCCGAAGAACCGGCAGATATTATAAATCGATACGACGTCCTGTCCCCTTTCGCTATGGTAAAGAACCCACTACCCTCCTTACCAGATGATGAAGGTAATGTGACCCTTGCTACCCCTAGCAATTTAGTAATCGACTCCTTCCAATATACAAAGGCTCAACATTCTCCTTTACTGGATGATTTGAATGGAGTATCACTTGAGCGCATCAGTGCAGACAGGCCTACCAATGATGATGGCAACTGGCATTCTGCCGCCTCTTCTGTTGGTTTCGCTACCCCAACCTATGAAAACTCTCAACAAGTAGATACTACCGCTCGGGCTGATATTAAGGATATTATTTTCCTACCTAACCCCCGGTTTTCGCCAGATTCAGATGGATTCGAGGATATTTTATTGATCCAATATGAAGTCGAAAAACCTGGATTCTTACTAAACCTGCATGTATTTGATGCCCAAGGTCGTTTGATTCACCGCCTTGTTCGCAACGAGGTCTTAGCAACAAGCGGTAGTTTTAAGTGGGATGGAAGCATCAATTTAGGAGAAAAGGCGCGAACGGGAATCTATATACTCTGGGCAGAGATACACCAGCCCGATGGTGAGGTACGGCGTCAAAAAGAGGTATTTGTATTAGCAGGTAAATTGGATGAATAAACCCAATGAGAGATGAAGATCAAGGCTAGAATTCTCAGTTTTAAATATGCATTTCAGGGGTTAAAAGACCTGTTTTCCACCCAAGAAAACTCGAAAATACATGCAGTAATGGCAGTATTGAGTCTCGGGATGGGGTTCTACTTTGGTATAAGTCAGATCGAATGGTGTCTAATCATCTTTGCCATCTCCAGTGTACTCGCAGCCGAAGCCTTCAACACCGGGCTCGAGCATCTGACAGATTTGGTTTCGCCAGATCATCATGAACTCGCCGGGCGGACTAAGGATGTTGCCGCAGCAGGGGTATTATTGACGGCCTTGGGCGCTGCTCTGGTCGGGATTGTCATCTTCCTTCCGAAATGTTATGAACTCTTGGTCTTTTTGCTGAGCTAGCTGCTACTTTGTCGGCTTGTCTAGGCAATTTTTGATACCTTTAAGCTGCCGCAAAATTCCCCTTGGATATAGCAAACTGGTTTCTAAACTCCAACCATTGGATGAGAATAAGGTCTTGCTTAGCTGAAACAATTTAAATCCTTGACAATTTTTGCGCATGCTAAGCAGTTCCTTAGGAGAACTCCAATTTCAAAACACCCTTGGGGCCGAGCGAGCGAACCCTATTTTTATGAACAGTGAACAGATTGAACGGGCTTGCTTCAGCGTTTAAACAGCCCCATAACTACTACACCCTTGTCCTATGAACTTAAGATCAGGTCTTGTTGTATTGCTGCTTTGCACCTGGCAAAGCCTCTCCTATGCCCAAGAACAATTGGGTCTTCGATTAGATAATTATAGCGGCATTAATGCCACCTTGTTCAACCCAGCGGCTCATACCATGATGCCCTTTTCCTGGGACCTAAACCTGGTGGAAGGAAGTCAATTTATAGATAACAATTACGCCTTCATACGTAATGCCAGTGTTCCCAACCTTTTTAACAGCAATCTCGATATTGTCTTGGGCCCTCGTGTGGGTACTGATACGCCTTTAAAAACCGATCAATTTGCGGTTGATTTCTTCGATGACGGGAAAAAGAGATATATCTACAGCCAATCGCGATACGTCGGGCCTTCCTTTTTCTTTAGAGTGGCAGGCCAACATTATATAGGGTTGGTCACGGGCGGGCGCTTCTTGGTAGGTGGAAATGGATTAACGGATAACTTGAGCTACTACCCCTTTAACCGACGGCCTGATTTCGAAGCATTTTCGGTTGACCCTTTCCGGATCGGCGTAATGGGGTTTGAAGAAGTGGGCTTGAATTATGCATTCAGAAAACAGAATGCCCTTGGTAATTTTTCATTTGGGGTGACCGCCAAATACTTGCGAGGTTATGAAGCGGCCTTCGTCATCAGTGCTGAAGAGTATCAAATGACACGTCTGCCAGAAAATAGCTTGTTCGGTGATGGCGTAAATCTTGAATATGGCTATACTTCTAATCTGATCCAGGAGGATGTCAATCGAGTAAAACCCTTGGGTAGTGGTTATAGTGTAGATTTAGGGTTTGTATATACTATAGGGGATTCCGAAGTAGGATATGATTGGAAATTTAGTGGCTCTCTGATGGATATTGGCCAAATCAAGTTCACTAAACAGACGAACGTCCATCGAGTGAATCCAGATGAAGGGAGCATTGTAAATGGGGATAATTATAGCTTTTTCGACTCCGCCGAAGAAGTGGACCAAGCTGTAGAAATATTCAGCCTTGAAACCTTAGGAGACCGGCAAGCTTCCTTAGTAAATGATGCCTTCAATATTTGGCTGCCCAGTCGCCTTAATCTCCACGTGGATAAAGCCATAATGAATAATGACCTATACCTTGGCATGGTAATTATGCAGACGATTAACCCCGGTTCGATCACCGTGCCAAATGGTAACTTAGTAGCACTTGTGCCTCGTTTTGAGAAAAGATGGTTTGGAGCGAGTCTTCCAGTTTCCATGTACAACTTACAAAAGTTCCGAGTAGGACTTAGCCTGCGTTTACCTTTTGTCACGATAGGAACTGATCACTTGGGAAGTTGGATAAGCCCAACTGATCTTTCGGGAACTGACTTGTACATTGCCGTTAAGATTAATCCCTTCCGAATCGGAGGTGGTGGCAATTCTCCATTTCCGAATCGAAATCGAAGTAAAGACAATATTCCTTGTTATCAATTCTAGGAAATGCTTCAGTATTCATGCCTGGCTTTTCCAGCCCTATCTATTGAGGAGCTGTATGATGTGATGGCTGTTCGACAAACTGTTTTCGCTGTCGAACAAGATTGTGCTTATTTGGATGCTGATGGTAAGGATCAAGTAGGTTGGCATATATTGGGTAGAGACGAACAGGGACAGCTACAAACCTACGCTCGCCTCCTGCCTAAAGGGATAGCCTACACGGACTACCCTTCCATTGGCAGAGTATTAAGCATGAAGGAAGTTCGAGGTAGTGGTGAAGGAAGAAGGCTGATGGAGTTTTGCTTGACGCAAGCTCAACGACTTTGGCCAGATCAAACCGTTAAAATATCCGCCCAATCGTATCTATTGGATTTCTACCAATCACTTGGCTTTTCTGTGGTTGGAGAACCCTATCTCGAAGATGGAATCCCTCATAGAGCAATGCTCAAGAAAAGTCCACAATTGGTAAAATAACCCAATAAAAATGCCCCGCAGATCAATCGAAAATCTACGGGGCATTTTTTTGATGCTAAGTTCTTAGCGTCTAATTCTGCTTGTAGAATTCATCTTCTTCGACCACTCGTACCACTTCTCCTTTCTTCAGCTTACGAGCAATCGCAGAGTAAGGTCCGCTTACTACTTTATCTCCTGCCTGCAAGCCACTTCGAATTTGGATATATGAATCATCCTGTACACCGGTACGAACCTTTACCATATCTACAGAATCTCCTTGCACAACAAAAACGACCTCCATTAAATCGTCTCTACGATTCTCCTTCTTCTCTTCTTCTCCATTTTCATTGTTAACAAACTGTCGATTCCCTTTCTTCTTTTTCTCTTCCTTTTCTCTGGTCGTAACAGATTGGATAGGAACACTTACTACATCAGCCACCGTTTCGGTATTGATTTCAACCGAAGCAGACATACCTGGACGGAAAGGATATTGATTTCCGCCTTTGATCAAATCACTGTAAGAAGAAGCATCGATTCTAATGCGTACTTCAAAATTAGTTACCTGATCGCTATTTAAGGCTGTAGAAGTTCCAGCTCCAGTAGCCGAATTGGCAATTTGTGTTACTACACCTCGGAATTTTCTATCTACATAGGCATCCACCTCGATGTCTACTGGATCTCCCAATGTAACTCGAGGAATGTCATTTTCACTCACATCCACGCGCACCTCCATACTGTTCAAGTTGGCGATACGCATCATTTCTGTACCCGTCATTTGGATTGTACCTACCACGCGCTCGCCTTGTTCAACATTCAAGACGGACACCACACCATTAGTAGGGGAGTAAATGGTAGTACGACGCAAGCTAGTACGCAATTCCTTCAGGGTTGCCTCGGAGCTTTGCACAGAAAATTGAGCAGATCTAGCGCCTTCCTCTTGTGCCTTTATATTCGCATCAGAAGCTCTCAGATTTGCTTCAAGCGCCCTCATATTAGACAGCGAAGCGTCATAATCTATATCAGAGATCACCCCTTCTTTCTTTAACTTCTCATTACGTTTATGAATCTCACGAGCATTTTCCAACTGAGCAAAAATTTGTTCTTTCTGAGCTCTGAAATTTTCGATCTGTGAGCGTGCATTAGCCAAATTCGCTTTGGCACTATTCACTCCGGCGACACCTCTCTCCACTTGAGATTGGTAAGCATCTGGATCAATTTTTGCCAATAGTTGTCCCGTCACTACGGAATCGCCTTCTTCAACCAGTAGTTCTACGATCTCACCAGATACATCAGAACTGATTTTCACTTCTACTTCAGGAAATACTTTCCCACTGGCAGAAACCATCTCGCGAATTGTACGCTCGGATACTTCTTCTGCCATTACTTTCTCCCCTTTGGGCTTAGACTTGTTTTTCATTACCACTGCCACTATCAGAAGGGCCAGTACTCCAATCAAGCCGAGGACCATTAGAGTTCTTCTATTACTACGTTTAGCCATGAGAGTTAAAAATTTAAAAGGTGTTCTCTGCAGGCCGGGTGATTACCAGAATCACCCAGGCGATCGAGGGTGCATGTTTTTGCTATTGATTAATCAATTTCTAGGGTCTTACCCATATAGAAATCTACTACTTTCAAGTTGAACAAATACTGGTATTTAGCCTGGATCAAAGTCACTTTGGCTTGATTCAGGTTATTGGAAGCCGTTGTAAACTCCAAGGAGTTGATGGCTCCCAAGTCAAATCTTTTCTGTGCGTTTTCGTAAGCAGCGCTGGCCGCTTCTTCGGAACGTTGGGCAGCTGCATAAGATTCTTTCGCTGCACGTGCATCAGCTATGGAGCGCTGCACGTTGGTTTTCAACAAGTTCCTCGCTTGTTTGTTGGCTACATCTTGGTTCAAGGTAGCCAAACGAGCTCTATCTAAACCAACTTGATTTCTATGATTGCTATAAATAGGTATGTTAAGACTTAGCTGAGCATATTGTCCAAAGTTCTGCTCAATCTGCTCAGAATAACTTAGGAATTCTTTAGCGATAGAAGAGTAGTTACTACTCATTCCCGCAAAAAGAGAAAGGGTAGGAAAACTCTGGCCGTAGGCAATACGCTCACCAATCTCGGCGCTCTTTATTCGAAGCTCGCCTGCCTCAATCTGAGGTTGCGTACCAAGTGCAGTAGTGAATACTTCGTTTAAAGAAAGTCCCTCCGGATTCGCAGCCGGAATGATTACCTCTGGGCGATCAATTTTGATATCAACATTAGGCTCTAGTAATAGTAGCTGCTTTAAAGTCAGATAGTTGATATTTACCAGGTTTTCTGCCTCAATGATGGCTTGCTGTTCTCTAGCAATTTGAGCTACAAAGTCCAGTCGATCATTAACAGGTAAAGATCCAGCTTGAATCAATTTATCAGTTTGCTCCAATTGCGCTTCAGAAAGTGTCAAACGCACTTTGGCATTCTCCAGCTGTTCTTCTGCAAGGAGAATAGATAAATAAGAAGAAGCTACTTGCAAAGCAATGTCGTTTGATGCTGCCGCTGCGTCTAGCTTGGCTGCCTGCACATCAAATTTACTTTGCTTGATAGAGTTGGTAGTGACCATACCGTTGAAGAGCGTTACTCCTGCATCAACGCCAAAGCCATTGAAGCCAATACTTTCATTCTTAAATTCATTGGTGGTTGGATCAATCGTTCGACCAAACTGATAACCGCCTCTAATACTGGCGCTCAGGTTTGGCAAGCGGGCCATGCGGGCTTGCTTATTAGTCAATTCCGATTGAAGGATTCCATATTGGGCCTGTTTAATTGTTAAACTATTCTGGCGTGCGTGATTTACACACTTTTCCAATGACCAAGACTCTTGAGCTTGAAGAGTTGCATAGGAACAGGAGAGTACTAACAGCAGGGTCAAAAACTTTCTCATGATGTAGATTTTAAAGCTTTTAATGACAAAAATTGATCAATAGTCAAATCTACGTAAGCTATTCATGTGGCTACACAATAGTAATAAAGTCACTACGGTTGGCTGAATTATTTATATCAAACCATCCATATCATGGATAAAAGGACTTTTTTACTGGAGCAGTGAAAAGCGGGAATGGATAGAAATTTCGACTCGGTTTCAGCCAAGGTGGTCTGCGAGATAAGTGATTATTTTTAACGATCCACCCTCCCTTGTGGCCTATTTACAGAAGGTATCACAACATACCTTCAAATGACCAATGTCAAAGGGTTAATGGCCAACTACATTTGGAGTAGAACAGCAGAAAAGATGTTCAGTCCTTAAGCTAGGAAGGTATCACAAAAGGAGACAGTCATCTTTAGCAAATACATCAAGTACTTACTCCACTACTACTTCATCAATCTTGATTCTAGCTTTTCTCCCTGCAGTATGATGCCCTTCAGGAACGGGATTTAACTCCTGCCCAACTAGGCGGAGAAATTTCACTTTTGTAGCTGGAAAAGAAAGTGTCGAACGGATCTTATTGCGGCCTTGGATGTGGCTTACGTCGGTTTGGTCAAGCTCAGCCAATTTAGTAAATGTCTGGCCATCCTCAGAGCCATATAATTCCACTCGTTCTGGTGGATATACCGCTGTAATAGTATACCTCAAGGCATTAAAGCTAATCTGGCTTACTTCCTTGGGTTCATTGAATTGAAGTTCTATTTCCAGTCCATCGGAGAACTCCACCCACTTGGGATCGGAAATATGCAACTTTGCATAGTTGAGATCTGTCAGCTTAGTCGTTTCGGGTTTGGTCACTTGCGCACCTGCAGCTTTGTGTACCGGGAAGGGCATCTCTGAAAGGTAGCCGATCGCTTTTTGCCCTTTGTAAGCCTGGGCTTTGATTGTACTACCGTCACTGAGTAGGAAGGGGGCTGTATACTTTTGCGATTGCAAATCAGGAGCCGTTCCATCCAAGGTATAGTAGATGTCTAATCCATTGGCTTCTGTTTTCATCGAAATCTCTATGCCGTCGGCCTTTCCTTCATGGTCAATCCAAGGACTGAAGGCGCTAACAGCATAACGAGTCTTTTGGGCGTCTAAGCGTTCCAATTGTGGATATAGGCGGTCAATAAAATCATCCCAATTTTTCTTATTCTGATGGGTCCAGGCTGTTTCCGCGATGGCGTAAAGGCGTGGATAAGTCATATAAGTTAGTTTCCCCCAATCACTGATAGATTCTGTCCATAGATTGGCTTGAATCCCCTTGAAAAGCTTTCTTTTTTCTTCTGGTGTTTGATCCGGAATGACCTGGTAAGAATAAGCCGTGGACAAAAGTAATTGTGAATACCCCAAGTTAGGTTCCAAGTCATCATGCCCTTGCTTCAAATCAATGTAGCAATACTTATTGGGGGTCATAATAACTTCGTGCCCCATTTCCACGGATTTCAACCCACCTTCTTCGCCCCGCCAACTCATCACCGTGGCATTCGGCGCCAATCCACCCTCTAAAATCTCATCCCACCCAATCATGATTTTACCTCTACTATTGATCATTTTTTCAATGCGCTTGATAAAATAGCTTTGCAATTCTTCCACATTCTCCAAGCCCTCGCTTTTCATTCTAGCTTGTGCATCAGGATCGATACGCCATTGATCTTTGTTGCATTCATCTCCGCCAATATGCACATAGTCATACGGAAACAGATCCATTACCTCGTTTAGCATCTTCTCCGCAAACTCAAAGGTGGCTTCCTTACCCGGGTTGTAGGTATTGTTTTTAAATACGCCACCGGTGGCTACATACGGAGCCATATTTACGCAGCCAATTTCCGGATAGGCTGAAATAGTAGCTTGGGCGTGCCCTGGCATATCAATTTCTGGAATCACCTCGATAAAACGCTCTTTAGCGTAAGCGACAATTTCCTGGATGTCCTCCTGAGTATAGAATCCACCATAAGTAGGCTTTTCACCTGGCTTCTGCACCGGTCTCCCCCACCAATTGGAAACAGTTTCATCCGTCACCCGATAGTCCATTCTCCAGGCACCTATCTCCGTTAATTTAGGATAGCTCTTAATCTCAATTCGCCAACCTTGATCATCCGTTAAATGCCAATGGAAACGATTCAGCTTTAACTCCGCCATGAAATCCAAGACTTCTTTGACCTGATCCTTGTCAAAAAAGTGCCTAGACACATCTAGCATATAGCCTCGCCATGGCAGGGCTGGCTCATCCTTAATTATTACCGAGGGAATGCCCCACCCTACTTCTGTTTGTAAGCTATCATTATAGAATTGAGGAGGAAGTAGTTGTTTCAAAGATTGCAGGGCATAGAAAAAGCCCGCACCGGCAGACGCTTTGATCGTAATGTTCTCTGGTTGAACTTCTAATTCATAAGCCTCATCGCCAAGCGTTGTTTCCGTAACAAACACAATATCCCCATTTGAGCCTACTTCTACTTTAGGAATCCACCCAGCTACCTGCTGAAATCCATTAGCAAAATACTCCGCTACAGGTACTTGCTCCTCGTTCTCTACTGAAATAATCGTCTGTTTTCCAACTACAAAATGCCCTTCGCCGCGGCTTAGTTCTGCCGGAAGAGGGACTAGGTTAGGTTCTTCGATCAGTACTGTCTTCTCCGTACAAGCCAAGAATAAAACGGAAAGAAGAGCAACAAAAAAAGGGTATTTCATAAAGCTGATGGATTGAAGTAAGCTCCAAGATAAGCCTTTTGTTGCGTTCAAAATATTGGAGGTGTTAAATAACAAATGAGGAACCTGAGGTTCCTCATTTGAAGTTACTATGATGTGGCATTTTAGTACCTAATCCTTATTGAATCGGGCCACCACCAGGAACAGTTGGGCCACCACCACCTCCTCCACCATAAGAACAGCCGGTGTACATGGCATCAATAGCAGCAAAGTCACTAGCTCTATAGTCATTGCGCGCGCCCCAAGTAAACCCATTTAAATCCGTAAGAATGGCATTGGTTGCATCGCAATTCGCGGCTAGGGCAGGGCCTGTATCCGCACAAGCACAGCTAGCATAGGTCATAATGGAAAAACGATCATAAGGCACAATATTATTGGTGGAAGGGATACGTGCATAGGTGGCATTGAATCTATCCCAGTTCCAAGGCAGAAAACGATTAAAGCAGCTTATATTTCCTAAATTCACGATGATGTTGTTGTCCCGATCTGAACGTTGGTGTTCATGAATTAAACCTACAACATGTCCCAACTCATGCCGTACCTCCGCTCTGGAGGCCATTCTATCTCTAGTGACAATTGTGTTCGGAACATCTTCTATCTCAAGCGTTGGAGCTGATGCCCCATAACCAATGGTCGCTGCACTGGCATTGGCAGCCTTAATCAAAACATAACTAGATCTAGGAGCCATATGCGCAGCATACCTAAACTCGATTCTGGTATTATTTTCTAGCTGAGTCATTGTTTGCGTTACCAGATCCTGTACTGGCATACGAAGTGCATTACTACCGTCAAATTTATAGTAGACCACACAACCAGGCCATCTTGTAAAAGGTGCAGGAAAAGCGCCTCGTTGCTCAATCCCTCCCTTATCTAGGAATTCGTTGTATTCAGTAATGAGCTGTGATTGTTTCTCCGTCAGGATTAGATCGCCAGCCAAAATTGTCGGGTCTCCCCATGATACGGTTTCTTCTAATGAGGATAATTCCTCTTCAACAATAATCGGATATTCCTCTTTCTGACAGGAAACACTCAGCAATAATGCCAAAAACGCCCAATAGAACTTGTTGCTCATGATAATTTGATTTAAAGTTAAATATTACAGATGCCTATTCGTGAGAATACTGCATTAGAGAAAAGTCATGTCCGTTCTTCGACAATTTTTGTGGTCAGCGTTTTAGCTAGAAGAATTGCGCTAAGCAGAAGCAAGACTTTTGGCTAGAAGGGTGACACCAAAACATAAAAATTGTCAGAGAACCTTCATGTATTAGCTACAAAGCTTTGCAAGCTGTCGGTGTGATACCTCGAATAGTATGGAGGAGGTTGACAATCGAGTCTAGACGGGTGAAGCGGCGCAGTAGCACCTAACCTTATAAAGTGTACTAAAGGAAAACGTGACTTATTTCGGCGTTTTTTACTATTGTCATTAGCAATCGTAAAGGCGAGCAGTACGATCTAGATGATTAGTCTCCACTATAATTGTAAGATAGACGGCCAAAATCCCAGCGAAAGCTTAGAGCATTTCTTCCTACATTATACCAGTCAATAATAACAGACGTTGATCTTATTTCAGCACCACTAAAAACAAAACAGTATATGCCTAACCACAAAACCACCTTTCTTTATGTCGCACTAATTCTTACAAGTCTGATTGCATGCGAAACTGTACCCTCTCCGTCAGTTGAACCTGAAACAGATCCAGCGCAAGATGAAGCTGCCTTTCTAGCAACTTTAGAGAGCCACCTAGCTGCCGTTTCCAACAAGGACCTAGCTACCCTCGGGAGCACGCTATCTCCGGAGAACAAAATGCAACTCATATTGCCAGGATCCGAGGTTATGCATTCTGCGGATTCCTTCCTACGCTTTCATGAAGCCTGGTTCCAGGATACTACTTGGACCTTTGACACCAAGATTTTAAGTGCAGAGGTCGGCCGCCATTATGGTCTGGCCGTCACAGAGGTTGTGTATCGAGAGCCGGAAAGAGATGGGGAACCTTATTTTAATCGGATGATCGTCACCTATGGTCTTGAAAAACTGGAAAATCAATGGTATATCATCATGGATCATGCTAGCTCCGTAGAAAAATCAACTGATAGTCAATAAGTTATAATTACTTTTAAAAAAGTTGGTTAAAAAGCTTGACTCTAACGTTACGTTATAGTTTACCTTTGTATTGTCATTACAGAAAACCTTCTCAGACAATCCTTTGTAGCATGTGTTTTAGATGGGAAACTCGCATCCAAGGGGAGTGGTTTTTCAGCTAGAGGGCGACTCAAAATCTCAAAATTTGTCAGAGAACGCGAAAAAGTGGATGAATATGCAAAACTACGGCGTTAAGGAGGTAGCCAAACTTTCAGGTATCAGTGTCAGAACACTGCACTATTATGATCAAATTGGCTTGCTAAAGCCTGTGAAACGAACCGAGTCCGGCTACCGTCATTATAGTCAAAAGGAACTGCTTCGCCTGCAACAAATTCTTTTTTACAAGGAACTAGATTTTCCCTTGAAAGAGATCTTAGCAATATTGGATGAACCTACTTTTGATCTAATTGATGCTTTGGAGGAGCACAAGGTTTCTTTAATAGCTAGGCAAACCCGTATTTCTCATCTACTTGCCACACTTGATGAAACCATTAATCATTTAAAAAAAGGAGATCTTATGACCGATCCAAAGATGTTGTATGAGGGCCTTCCCAAAGAAATGGGAACCACTTACCGGAAGGCCGCTATGAAAGAATACGGCGAAAAAACAGTCCAACGTGCAGAGCAGAAACTAATGAAGCTAGGCAAGGAAGGATTTAAAGCCTTACAGGCAAGATTTGAGGCAATCAATAACGAACTGTTTGCACGCCATCAAGAAGCGCCAGAGAGTGCTACTACTCAAGCTTTGATCGCGCAGCATTACCAAGCCATCCGTCAGTTTTGGGGTACATCAACCAGTGCTGATAAGCAAGCAGAGGCCTATGCCGGACTTGGCACCCTATACACTCAAGACGAACGCTTTTGTACACGAGAAGGACAAGCTCAACCGGCTTTTGCTAAATTCCTACAAAAGGCCATGAAACACTATGCCGAAACTCAGCTAAAATAGAGCTTTCCTGCTGCTCTCCTAAGTATGCCATCTCGCCAACTCGGAGCGTAACGACATTCTCATTTTTCCCGATTTCTAAATTTCAACCTAATGAAAACAATTTTAAGTTGTATAGCTTTGCTATGCCTATTTCCACTAAGAGCAATCAGCATGATAGCACAACAAGATAGTACTGGCTTACAAGCAAGAGTCCTTCAGACTGAACGGGGAAATTGGTACTATAAAACGGGTACTACTGGCGAAAAGGCTCTGCTTTTCTTGCACGGAGCCAACTCCAGTCACAAGATATGGCATAACCAATTTGACCTATCAGTGCCAAACTACAAGAACATATTTGTAGACCTGATCGGCTACGGAAACAGTGATAAACCCACAGCTGGCTATCATTTGAATAACTGGATTGCAGGTCTCAACCAGATACTGGAACAGGAAAAGTTAAGTCAAGTTTGCATTGTGGCACATAGCAATGGTGTCATCTTCGCAAAGGAATTCTACCGAGCACATCCTGATAAAGTAACACAATTGATATTACTTGACGGTATGCTACAATCGATTATTCAGGATCAAGTATTAGATTGGATGAGGTCCACCTTAGAACGGAGCGATTACAAAGAATTTATGGCTCAAAATGTAAGGAATATGCCCGTGCAAGGCTTGGAGGAATCGGATCAGGAGATTTTGCACGAAGATGCCCTAAATACCCCGCAATTTATTGCCAAAGCAGAATTTGCACTTATTAGTGATCCTCGCACATGGTTAGCATGTACAATTCATTGCTCTACTACCATTGTTCATGCCAACAGTCCATTTTGGGATGAGGGTTACCTTGAAGCCTTACGAACCATTGCTCCTCAGCATCAGCTACTCAAGTGGGAAGATGCAGGGCACTTTATTCCCATGCAACACGCCGAGCGTTTAAACCGCTTGATCATCGAACTACTTACTCCACCAAGGTGATACGGTCACAGGGTACTCGTATTTAATCCCATATACTTTCATAAAGAAGAGAATATGCCCCAATCGACTACCCTGTGACACCTCTTTCTTCCCTTTCATTAAAATATTTTTTTTATAATTTGTGCAGAAATTTAACAGCACAATTTTTCTAACCTTGAGTCATCCTATACATTCTGAAATACCTCCTGAATTAAAAAAGATACACCCTCAACCAAAGCCTAGCTTCGCGGAGCAGATTCGCACTACTTTCAAGGACTTACAGTCCTATTCTTTTTTCACGCAGCAATTAGTAAGGATCAGTATGCTAAAAGACTTCAAGCGCTCTAATATCGGGCTCTTGTGGTTGTTCATTTTACCGATCCTTTCCGTGATTTCCTGGGTCATGCTCAATGGGGCTGGTATCATTGACCCTGGCGATTCTGCCATCCCATACCCAGCATACGTTCTCTTGAGCACGTCCATTTGGGGTTTCTTTGTAGGAATTTACCAGAGTACAAGCAACGTCCTTAGAAATAGAGGCAACATGATCACCATGGCTCACTTCCCGCACGAGGTGCTAGTGATGGAAAAAATCTGGGTCCATTTGATCCGCTTTACTATTCCTTTTTTCATTAACCTAGTAGTCTTACTGCTTTTTGGTATCAAATTTACTTGGGTGGCACTTCTATTTCCTTTGACCCTCCTGCCGCTTTTGATTCTAGGAGTAGGCATGGGATTAATCATTTCCTTGTTTAGGATAGTTGCAGTAGATATTGCACAAGTGTTTGATCGGGGTATTGGCTTTCTAATGTTTCTTACACCGGTCATCTATACGGACGAGATTAAAATAGCCTGGCTATCAAAAGTGGTTGCCTATAACCCTTTAACCTACCTAGTCGGCTTTAGTCGGGACGTGCTAACGCAGGGAACCTTTTTTGAACCAGCCAGCTACAGTTTATGTATTTTCTTGACCTTGATCTTTTTCCTTTTCGCCCTACGTATTTTTCTGCTTGGTGAGCCCAGGGTCATAGAACGTCTAATTGGTAGTTGAAAATATTTCGCGATATGACAGAGGAGAAACCCATGCTATCCGTACGAAACCTGCACAAGAAATTTAGCAGAGACATCAAGTATAACTTGTACTATGGGTTACAAGATTTAGTTGCAGATTCAATCGGGCGTAGGGTCGACTACATGCGGTTGCGGAAAAAAGAATTTTGGGCACTAACTGATATCAGTTTCGATCTTTTTGAAGGAGAGATTCTGGGGATTGTGGGAGCGAACGGCTCTGGAAAGACAACTTTGATGCGGCTTATGGCTAGTATTTACTACCTGGAAGCAGGTGAGGTCTATGGAAAACCAGACCAAAAAGTCACTGCCGTCTTTGCCTTGGGCATTGGGATGCAGTCGTTATTTACGGGCAGAGAGAACATTTATATCAAAGGCTCGATGTACGGAATGAATAGGCAGGAGATTGATGCTAAAATGGCATTTATTGAAGAGTTCTCAGAATTGGCTGATCAACTAGATCGTCCTTTAGGAAATTATTCTTCGGGTATGCGAGCCCGATTGGCCTTTGCCATAGCCTTAGCTACGGAACCCGATATTTTTATTATCGACGAAGCCCTGGCCGTAGGTGATTCCGTATTTAAAGCCAAGTGCTTTGATTATTTAAAGGAGTATGTAAAACGTCCGGGCAAGTCCATTCTTTTTGTGTCCAATAATATCAGGAAGGTGTTGAAGGTGGCGAGCAGGGTAATAGTAATGAAGAAGGGGCAAATTATCTATCAATCAACGGATATAAAGGCAGCATTAACCCATTATATTATCAATTGCCTAGATCATCTGGAACCGGATCAACAGCAATTCAAATTAAAAAGGGTGCAAGAGTACGACATGTAGCGTTAAAATATGATCAGAATGGAGAAGCAATACTGAAAAGTATTGACGGAAGAGGCACTGAAATTCATCACGCATTACATTTTGTTAGAACTCACCTATTTCAAAGTTAAGATTTCCGGGTCTTAGAAGCTATTTGAGTTTAGCTGTTGAAATTTGTTATAGAAGGTTTTCGAGTCAATTGAGGCAGCAAAACCGGAATTTAGCAGCGCTAAATGAGGATTTGGCTAACGAAAAGAGGCTCTAAAAGGGCCATAACAAAATCGAGGTGTTAAATTCAAATAGCTTCTTAATATTTAATAAATATATATCACAATACATTTGCGCTTCTATGAATGAATCAGCTGAGAAAACTGTCGCCAATAGGCTTCCCAACTAAAGTTTGCAGACTGATATAAGGATTGGCTTCTTCTTTCCTTTCCCAAATCTTCACTTCGAATAATGGTCAGCATATGATTGAGCAAAGCTTTTTCATCTTCTGGATGAAAATACAAGGCGGCCTCTCCTCCCACCTCGGGGAGGCTGGCTTGATCGGAACTTATGACTACTCCCCCACACGCCATGGCTTCCAGCACCGGCAAACCAAAGCCCTCATAATAGGACGGGTAGATAGTAGCTAGGGCCTTTGTGTACAATGCAGGTAGATCTTGTTTTTCGACATAGCCAGTCAAGTAGATGTCATCCTTAAAAGGGTGTGCGGCCAATGCCTCATAAAACACCTCATATTTCCAGCCTTTTCCTCCCACCAGCAGCAACAGCACCCGGTCTTTAGACTGCAGTCTAAATTCCTGATAAGCCTTCAGAAGTAGGAGCAGGTTTTTACGGGGCTCTATGGTACCAACGCAGAGAAAGTAGGGGTGATGGAGCTTCCATTTTTGTACAATAGCCTCGGAGGATTGCGGCCGAAAGAAGGGATCGCGCCCCGGATAGATCACACTTGTTTTTCCAAGGGTAAATGGGAAAGCTATTGCAAGATCCTGGGCCGTGTTCTTTGAGACGGTCAAGATCAAGTCCGTTTTTTGCAAGATCCGCTTCAGAAACAAGCGTTGCAAGAGTCCACCTAGCCAGCGATGATAGTGTGGGAAGAGTAATGGCGTCAGGTCATGAATCACAGTAATACGTTTGACACGTTTAGGCAGATTAAAAGGACCGAAATGAGCGGGTTCCAAAACGGCATCCACCCGGTACCATCTCAACAACAAAGGAATAATAATAAACAATCGAAAAGTGGCAAAACCGGGCAAATATTGAAATTTCGGGACAGCTATTTGACGCACTTTCGCTGGTAAAGTACGATCTTTTACTTGTCTCACCAGCACATATTCATTAGTATGATCATATTCTAGCAAGGTCTCTACCATGCCTTTCGTGTAACTATGGACCCCGGCATTTTGGTCATCAAGGGGGTCAGCCAGAATGGCAAATTTCATCTTATTATCAGAGGCTTTCATACATTTCCAGGTATTGTTCTACACTCCGATCATGTGGGAATCGTTTGAAAGGCTTTTCCCTCCACCGTCCATTCTTTGCTTTAATCAATGCTTCGGTTAGTGCAGTTGAGGTCATCGCTTCCATAGCAATATATCGGCCCGATACCACTTCCCCCAAAGCGCCTCGTTGAGAAGAAATGATGGGAATTTCAAGTGCCATCGTCTCTGCGGCTGCAAAGCAAAAGCCTTCGCTGTAAGAAGGAATGACGATGCATGAAGACTGACACATAGTTTCGTAAAGCTGTGCTCGTGGCAGATTATGAAACAGCATAATATGGTCCTCGAGTTCTAATTCTCTGATCCAGTTGCTTATGCGCTTGTAAAGCGCCCTTGGATATTTGGGCAGAATAAGTTGCAATTTGCTTTTTGGGTATTTTAAAGAGAATTGCCTTGCGGCGGGTAATAGTAGATCTAAGCCTTTAGAAATTCCTAATCTTCCCAAATAGGTATAGGTAAATATCTTAGGAGACTTGGAACGATAGGCCCGAAAGACATCATAATCAATTCCATTGTATATCGTGATCAGTTTATGAGCTGGTATTCCCACTTGCTGTAGGCTTTTATTTGTATATCCAGAAACAGCCACATAGCGATCAAACCGACATTGTAGGATGAACTGCTCATAATAATAAAAAAGCATTCTCTCCCACCATTTGATAAAGGGCAACTTGAACCAAAGCTTTGCCCACACTTCATGAAAAGTGACTACCACTTTTTTATTTAATAATTTACCAGCGATCCAAGCTGGTAAAGCCGCATTATAGGTCGTTGTATGTATAAAGTCACAATGTCTTGCCTGTCTAAAAACCTTAGGCAGGCTCAAGAAAGTAAATAAGTACCGGTTCCAGCATCGCAATCGAATAATGCGGACGCCATGCTCCTCTTCCAATGCAGGTAAAGATGGATCATGCAAGGTTGTAATTACCGTTACTGTGTATCCCTTACCGGCCAGCGTTCTTGTCAATTGGGTAAACAAGCGTTCTGCTCCACCAATATATGGGTGGTAATGTTCCAACACAAAAAGGATCTTCATTCGCCCTCTTTGATTTGGTGTTCTTGTAAGGCGATCTTCCGCATTAGTATAGTAAGGGCCTTCTCCTGCTTGCGTATGAGGAAATATTGCTTAAACTGAAAAAAGAATAGGAGACCGATACAGAAGAAGATAATGGCATTCACATTATCCTTTATCCCAAATAGCTGAGCTATACCCGTAGAAATGAAATCCGGGAAGAGGGCAAACACCATCGCACTTACCCAAAACCCTAAGCCTAAAAGCAATTCAAACACACTCACTTTGGACTTGCGATAGCTGATTATCAAGTCCCCTATAAAGAGTAAGGCCATGAGAGGAACAATAATTTGAAAGATACGGAGCTCCATAATTCATCAATTTAAATGGCTATCAATAAACTCATGCCGAGCAAAACATCTGAAGTTAATTCAGCTTTCACCTAATAAAACTTCGAAGGTCTAGGCTCATATATCAATCTTTCCCGACCAACGAAATCACCTTCCACAAAAAACTGAAGGCAGTCCTGATACCCGTGTAGAAATCTTGTCCCTTGCCTAAAGAATAGGAAGTATAAACGATCTGAGTAGGTACTTCCTCAATTTTCAGCCCTCCCTTTTCTGCAAGAATAATCATTTCGCTACAGAAGCCATACTCATCGAGGGTCAACTGTAGTGTTTCAATGGCCTTACGGTTGAGCATTCTAAAACCCGATTGCGTATCCGAATAGGAAGATTTACAAAAGAGATTTGTCAATAGATTCGCTAAGCCGTTAAACCATTGGCGAGATTTTGGCATTCCCGATAAGCCTCCTAGGAAACGGCTGCCAATGACCAAATCACAATCCCCCCTTGACATCCGCTGGATAAGGGCTTCCATATCCTCGGGTAAATGCTGACCATCAGCATCCATCAGGATCATATATGAACAATCTGACCTTCGTGCCCCTTCTATTGCCGTTTGAGTCGCTGCCCCTACACCTCTATTAATCAAATGTTGAATGACCTTACTATCGGCTTGCCTGGCATACTCAGCAGTCCGATCTGTGCTACCATCATCTATTACATACAAATTGGGATAACCATATTGACGAATGGTCTGAAGTACCTCCCCGATGATCGACTCTTCATTATAGGCAGGTATATAAATATGGATATCTTTTTTAGAGATCATGGTAGCCTATTCACAGCAATTCAAATAGGACAAATGAACCTTGATAGACAATCTTCCCGGATAAGCCGGGGCGGCCAGCGATTGTCACTCCCGGCAATTGTACGACACCTCCAGAGGGGTCTTCAATAATCCGATCAGTAACTACCACCTTCGTTGCATTGGGATCGAGTAACAAGTTTAAGAAGTCAATATTCTTTTTGTAAAGGGATTGCTCAGGGGTCTTATCAAGACTCGCTGATTGAAGATCATATAGGACAAAACGGAAGCCATTGTCTCGTAGTACATTCAAGAAATAGCTTGGATCATCCAGTTTTGACCGTGTGTTTTCAAATTTTCCCAGCTGATTATCTTCTAGCACACGACGATCGTTTTGCTTAATATGATATTGCATGAAAGTCCCTACTCGATAAATCTTTTCATCTAGGTTTCGGTTCAGGTATGTTAAAGCATCCCGATAAAAGGGACTAAATCTCCACAATGCCTCTGCTCTATCTATATTGTGGGTAGCGTATTGAAAAGAGGGTGTTTTCAAAAACAAATGGGATTTGCCTTGATTATTGGGGTCTGAGAAATGCAAACTTGTATTCAGCAAAAAATACAAGCCTATACTCACTCCAATGAAGTATTGCGAAAACTTCGCCCATGGCGCTCCAAGATAGGTCTGTGGATTTTCTACATGATAAACTACTAGAAGTGGCAAAAGGGCTAAGGCGGGAAAAGCATACCAGGGAATAGCGCTCCCCAACAAGAACCACAATAGCAGATAGGCAAACACGTATACTATTAATCCTTTGAGTGATTTGGACATTACCTTAAGCCTATCCAAGGTAAGCCATAGCGTGGCCATCAACAAGACCAAGATAGCAACTAGACTCGTGGTAAAGCCAAAACTTGCCATCCAATCGTAAAAGCCATCAATAGCTTTAGCCCCATTAATCCAAAGATTCATACCACTTTGGTATACCGCGCCCCACGCATTTTGTAAGCCTGGTGGATGGGCAGCTACGAGTGTCGAAATCGCTTGTGGTGGTGTTTTCTTTACGTATACCGATTGGATAGAAATGAATCCTATCAGGACAATTAAAAGGATAGCCAATAGATTTTTAAGGCTACTTCTTGGCTTCAGAGAAAATAAAAGTATTGGTAATAGTAGTAACCACAAGAAACCCATATCCAAATAGCGTAGATTGGGCAGATTGGTATTCATGGTCAAATCGTAAGGCAGGGAAAGAAAAAGTGGTAGCCCTTCCTCAAAACCCTGATACCGTTGGGCTTCTTCCCGTTGTGTTTTTGAGGCAGCCGCACTACCTAAAGCTTTCTTCTCCGTAGGCTGGCCTTGTGCTTTAGATTGAGTGAATTGTCTGCGGTACTTTCTCTGAACCTGCATAGCTGGAGTGGGGGATTTCCCCTCCACCAAAGCTGAAAAAGACAGCTTTTTATTTTCAGCAACATGCTTGAGGACCCAGGGGGAAAAAGCGAAACCTGCTGTTATAGCGAAAAGACCGGCAATACTCAAAGCCCTCCGCATCTCGACTAGATTCTTACGCGATACCCACCCCAATAGAGCTACACCTGATAAGAATAGCAAGCCAAACAACAACCAGGGGGAAGACTGATCCAATTCAAAATTTGCAAAGCGATAAATCCCCAATAAAAAGATAAAAGACAAAGCAGTGAAAAGGCTCCCTAAAGATGCATATCCTCCCCCACGCCGATAGAAAAGGAACCCCAATAGAGCAATACCATTGAATAAGGCCGTATACTTAATACCAAAAGCAAAGCCAGTCAACCAACCCGCCAATACCCAAATCAATTGCTCTAAGCTCAAGCTCAGTTTACCCCACTTAATTTTATCTTTCTCTTTAGCACTGACATCACCTTTCTTTTGGTAGAATTCCAGTAGTAGCAGGAGCGTGCTCAATGAGATAAAAAGAAAACCTAAGTCCACCTTTTCATCATACATATTGTGGAAGGTGATAAAGGGCGCTGTATAAAAGAGAGCTGCTGCTAAGAGTGAATTACTGATGGATACAAATAGTCTGGCAACTGCATAAACCGTCAGAAAACAAAAAATACCCATAAGGCTCGACAAAAGAATAGCTATTGCAGTGCTACCAAAAAGTAGCTCCCCAAGGCTCATAAAGACAGACCAGTTAAATGCTTGTCCTCCGGCAGGAAGGGTATGATATTCGCTAATCAGTTGAGTGATATTCAGATAGAGTCCAGCACCATCAAAACCCACCGGAAATGCTTTGATGGTACCAATCGCATTCACAGCAGTGAAAATGAGTAGTATAGCCAAAGCTAATACCCCTTGAATCTTTGGCTTCCATGCTGGCCAGGTGTCCCATACTACAGCTCGTGAGAAGCGACCAATCGAACGAATTTTCCAAATACTGATTAAGAGCAATAAAGGCCATAGTACCCATGGCGTCAACACCTGGATTAATCCCAGGAGCATCATTAAGAGGACTATTAAACTCCACCCTACTGGAATGGCCAACAATTTCTGCGAAAAACTCGATAGATAGGCGTTAAAAGGATGAAGCAAGGACTCTCCAAGGGCGTAACCCACTGTCACGATATAAAAGACTGCTAAGTGCAACAAGAAATTGAATCCATTGAAATAGAGGAGGTGTGTTAGTGGACTGGCTTCAAATAGATTATTACTCATCCCGTACCAAGCGACTACAATGTTCAACAAGAGCAAAAATAGCAGGTAAATTTTCAACCCATTGATCCTGATTCCTTTCCGCTTTGACTTCTTGAAAGGAAGCCCCAATAGCACTACATAAGTCCCGCCAAGAATGGCTGCCAGTCCTCCCAATAACCCCCAGTACCTGAATTGAGCAATGGTTTGGGAGTAATAAGGATGATGAAAAAGGTAGTCGGATACAATCATCAGAAACCAACAAACACAGAATAGCACCAATCCCCCCCCTATCCATCTTGATGTCGTAGACTTAACTTTTGGAACGACCTTATTTTTCCCAGCCATAATAAGAGATAATTTGCACTAAGATGAGAAATGTTTTGAAAAGAATTCGCATCAGCATCCTTAGGATAATTGCACGGAATAAGCGATTTTACGCCCTATTACAAATAAAAGATGCGGATTTCTCATAAATACAAATTCATTTTTTTCGCCAACCCTAAAACCGGTTCCTCCAGTGTTCGGCAGTTTCTGAATCCGTATACCGATGTGCAGCCCGTCTTGAATTACCTAAAACGAACGCCAGAGAATCCTTTCTACCCCCATATCACCCCGGAGGAAACCAGAAACTTGTTTAAAGACTTTAGCTGGGATTTCAATAGTTACAACAAGTTTGTTTTTGTGCGCAACCCTTGGGCGAGGTTGGTTTCTCTCTATGAGCATGTGATGCGCAACCCTAAGAACAAAATGGATTTCACTCCTTGGTTGTACAGTATCTCCCCCAAGGGCAAAGGTGGTGGCGGTGATGACTGGCAGCGATGGCGCAAATACGGCGCCTATTCCATAGAGCATTATATCAAAGATGATCAAGGCAACATTTTAGTAGATAAGGTCATCCGGCTGGAGGATATTCAAAACGAGCTAAGGCCATTTTTGATGGCTATGGGGTTGCCAGATGTTGAAGGAGCAAGCTTGAACCATAGCAATAAGCGTAAAAGCGCCACTCATTACTCAAGCTACTACACGGCAATAACCCAGAAATATGTCTACGATTTATATCGGTATGACATTGTCAATTATGATTATTCATTTAGTACCGATAAAAAGCGTTTTTGGAACAGAGTCTTCAATAAATAAATCCCTCTGCCTATTTTTCTAGAAGAATTCTGAACAGAAGAATTACGCTTTCGGATCATAGAGAGGCTCTATAACCAAGAAATCCCAAAAAGAAGTATTCCGATAAAATGGCATAATCAATTCCATGATCTACATCGTATTTTCCAAGCGAGAAGAGATAATGATGCATAGAGTGGGTGTCAAAGAAATCCAACAATATGCCCATTTAAAAGATTTTCTTCCTTTGCTAGAGCAGAGAGGAACTGTGGTCGTAGTGAGAGATGCTCAACGGGAAATAAAGCCCATTCACAGGTTTCTAGATTACTTAGGACAAGACTATTTATATATATACTTTTCCCCCCCAGATGGTCCCTATAGCAAGATGGAATGTCCGAAAATGTTCATCGCACCTATCGATCAAGATGAGGCTCACCCCATTTCGGCAAGCGGAATCCATAATTCGCTAGCTGGTGTAACCTTTAGTCAGGCATCCCTAGAAATGCTTCAACAAGAATCCCAGAACGGCTTGCTGCTGCAATGCATCCCGCCGCCAGTTTGGGACGAATTTCAGCAATTATATGATAAAGAACTGACCGATAAATCGTCCTCCTATTCCATCGAAACTAATGGCAACATCCTTGATACGAACATACCCGCCCTGCGCCCGGAAAGTATTGGATTCACCATTCCCTTAGCCAGTAGGTTGAGGTCAGTAATCAGCGCTTTCCTATATTTCAAAACGGACATTTACGGCCTTCGGAAATATATGGGAAGAAGGCGGCGAGATCGATTCTTTGCTACAAAAATTGAGCTTACTGGGGTTGTTTACACAGCTATCGTCAACCCAAAACGCAAGCATAAGAACTGGAAAAACCTTGTACACGAATTTTGCCTGGCCTTTGAAAAAGTACATGATGCAACCCTTATCATTAAAATGGTTGGAGTCATTGAACACAAAACACGAAAGGCAGCTATTCGACTATTGCGAAATTTGTCTGTTCGATGTCGAGTCATCGTGATCTTTTGCCATTTAACCGAGAATCGATTTAAAGCCCTCATGCAATCTACCTCCTTTATCATTAATGTTTCCGATTCCAAAGGAGCTGGCAGTTCATTATTGGAATTCATGTCGGCTGGGAAACCAGCCATTAGTTATGCTCAGAGTGATGAATTACCCTTGAATCGCAGTAATTCCTTTCTGACTAACAGCTCATCTTCTACGCTGAAACAGCTCCTGACAGAAAGCTACGACCTGGCCAAAAGCAGTCCTGATCAGTATCATTTTATGTCTAAAAATGCCACAAATACCTTAAAAAGCTATTGCTCAATTGACTCGATTACTCCTCGATTCAATGCGCTCATGGACGCTGTAGAAGCTAAACTTCTTTAAGGAAGGAGCGATACCTAGGCCAAAAACCAAGGTCCTTACCCTGCGCCTGCAAGAACTTTTCTGGCCCGCTTCCCAGTTTTCTAATCACTAGTGCTTTAGCCTCCTTCGACCAATTCAGTTTTTTCTTCTGAAAGGGTTTTCGCAAATTAAGCCGGGGTAATAATTGGTTTTGCAGATAGGTCGGAATTTTACGTAAATGCGGAGTACCCTCTGGGTGTAATTTTAGATTTCGTAGTTCCCTAAGTGCTTCAGTATCGTAGAATTTATCTGTAGCTCGATTCAGTTGTCGCCCCTCTAGGGAAGCCACCGGCTTCGAATCAACGCCCAGAAACTTGAAGCACTGCTCTAGGACATCCTGCGGCTTGGATTTTAGGTCCTCCTGGAAAAGAACTAGCAATTTTTCCTCTTGAAAATAGCGTTGATAGATAGATAATATCTCATAGTATTGAGTATCCTTGAGCATATTGGGCAGGTCCATCAAGGCGTCCTTGATCTCAAACGGGCAATCTAAAGCCCAATCGGGGCCACTACTATGCATTTCCCTGAACGAGGACTCCAGGCGATCGATCGGATCGCGGGCAATAAGCATGATCTTGATCTCAGGAAAAGTTTTCTCTATCCGCTGACAACAGGCTTCCGCAAATTCAAATTCAGAGTAAGCTACTGTGCCTTCTCCCAATAACATATCAGCAGAGGCCTCATGAAATAAGTTACTAAACCATTGCCATCTCAATTTATAAGCATCATCAATAAAGAACCGAGGCTCTTTAAAGCGAGGTGGAATAAAGAGCTGTGGATGGGACATTAACATAGAGCAAAGGGTGGTGGTCCCACACTTGCTATAACCGGCCACTATAAAATCTAACTTCATTTGGTAGTAGATTATTGATTAGTACCTCTTATCTCATTGAATTCCTCTTCCAGATAGCGCGTAAACAACCGGACTCCTTGCGTGTTAAAATGTCCAATATCAAAGGCGTTGTCAATAGTAAATAACGCTGGGTATTTCATGGGAGTTATTTCAATTACGTATTCATCCGGAAGATGCGCTTTTAGGTTTACTACATTTTGATAGGCTTGATTGGGTTTCGGTGCTATAAACATAAAGATTAATTTTATACCTCTACGATGAGACTTTTCAATCAATTCAAGGATTCTTTCCTGATGGATCTTATCGTATTCAATGCTAGATGCATTCCTTTCAGCCTCGATCATCAATCGTTTGCGTTCCTCCAAGGCCTCCGTGAATTGCTTTAGCCCCTCCATTCGATCTAATAGCGCTTCTCTTAAGACTGGGTTTGATGCAGTTTCGAGTTCATAATCTAGGGGTAAATACCCATTCTTCAATGGGCCCAGATATTCCTTATTATAGTAACCAGCATCTGTAAGATGAGGACTAAAATGTCCAATATGCAGTACCCTTTCCAGGTAGGACCTAACATAGCGTGATAGTTGGGTGAATTTCTGGGCAGTCCTTTCGCCTTCGTCGTTCAGAACAGAATGAAATACGAAACTCATTTCCTTCCTATTCAGCCAATAATTTGTTTTCTCCTGGTGCATCAAATGATCAGAGATAGTAGCTACATCCATTAACTCCAGAAAACAAAATTTTGCCCCTGTAGAAAGTTCTGAATTCAGAAACTGCTCATACAAAAAATAGGTTTGAGGAGGAAAAGTCCCAGGTGCACCCAAATTGAAAGAACGAATACTCTCTGCCTCCCTAGTTTGCACGAGGCTATCAAATAGGCTGGGGTCAATATGTCGGTAAACCCTACTTGAGCCAAAAAAGTAAGTATTGTAATTCCTGTCCTGATTACGCTCTAGATGGTCAATCTTTACACTATACCATGGGTTGCCCCAATGGTAAGGAAGTAAGCCTGAAATAGTAAGGCAAATCCCTACATAAATCAGCAAAAAGAGTATAATGTTTTTTAGGAACCGCTTCATGATAAGCAACAAACTCTAGAATTGAAAATAGATAAAAGGACTGGCATCCCCCATAAAAAAGGCGATCGAAAAAATCAGCAATATGTAAATGAACCACCTCAGCGGTTTTCCTATCCTATAAATGTTTAGTTGTAGCCCATGCTGCTTATCCCGATGTACCCACTCGGTTATCATCATGACCATAATTCCAAGCCAAACATATAATGGAGAGAGAGAAGGAAGACTGAATAGAGAACTTTGAAATATTCCTTTCAAATAAAGCAAAGCATGACCAACACTTTCTGCCCGAAAAAAAACCCAGGCAAGAACGGTAATTCCAAAGGTCAGCAGTATTTGGAAGGCTTCCTTTAGTGACGGGAAAGCATGGTCTGTCGCTACCACATCAAGGTGTACTCGATTTTTGTGCCTCAGCAATAAGGGTAAGAAATACAAGGCATTTAGTCCTCCCCAAACCAGGAAGGTCCAATTGGCCCCATGCCAAAATCCGCTAACCAGAAAGATGATAAAAACATTTCTCACCTTATTCCAAGTAGATCCACAGCTTCCACCCAAAGGTATATACAGGTAATCTCGAAACCAGGTCGAAAGTGAAATGTGCCACCGCCGCCAAAACTCTGCTATGTCTCTTGAAAAATATGGAAAGGAAAAATTTTGCTTTAGCTCAAACCCAAACAACCTCGCTGTGCCAATGGCGATATCTGAGTAGCCGGAAAAATCCCCGTATATCTGAAAGGCGAAAAAGATAGCTCCAAGCAATAGTGTGCTTCCCGAGTAGGTCTCAGGATGACTAAAAACAAGATCAACTACCATTGCACAATTGTCTGCAACGACTACCTTTTTAAATAATCCCCATAATATCTGGCGCATCCCGTCTACCGCCAGGTGATAAGTAAACACTCGTTTTGCCAAAAACTGAGGTAGTAAGTGAGTAGCTCGTTCTATAGGCCCAGCCACTAGCTGAGGAAAGAAACTGACAAAGCCAGCAAAAGCGATGAAGCTCTTGGTAGGCTCCAAGCGTTTCCGGTAAACATCGATTGTATAACTAAGGGTTTGAAAGGTATAAAAACTGATTCCAATAGGTAAGATAATCTTCAAGGTACTCAAGTGCAACTTTAACCCGAATAGGGCAAAACCCTCAACAAAGGATTGAACAAAGAAATTGTAGTATTTAAAAAGCCCTAAGATTCCAACATTACAGGCAACACTCAAACAGAGTAATCCTTTTCTCTTCCAAACCGCTTCTTGGCTACTTAAAGCCAAGCCGGTCGTAAAATCAACAAGTGTGCTAAGGAGAATGAGTGACAAAAAACGCCAGTCCCAACAAGCATAGAAGAAATAGCTCGCCAGTACAAGAAGTAAGTTCTGACGGCTAAGCTTGCAACTGCCAACCAACCAATACAACAAAAAGACAACAGATAAAAACAGGGCAAAAGTCAGGGAGTTAAAAAGCATGATAAATGCATAATCAGTATAGTCCAGCCGACGACAAGACGCTTGAATTGTAGGGATAAAATTGATCAGGTGCTCTATGTATCACTCAAAAGTATATTTGTATTTGTCAATGATTAATTTTTCATATTTCTCAACCATAGAAATGGACTCATCTGTATAATACTTTCTATAGTCTTTGTCTCTTATTGATGCATTTGGCTTGGACTTGATCTGGTTTATAATTCTAATTAATTTTTCCTGCTGATAATCTAATCTCCCTGCTAATCTTTCCAAACCCTCAAGTAAAGCTTCCTTTCTTATCATTTCATTTATAAAGTTTTCTTTCTTGTCGTAGCTCTTTAATTCTTCATATGATCCAATTCGATAAAATTTATGGTCAGCTGTGTATAGCCTTAAATATCGGTAGGTTAATAGGCCAGAAAATTCAGACATTTTTTTTGCTTTAAAGCCCTCTCCTAGATCATGCTTGCTGACAGTAAGTATTAACTCTAACCATCTATTGAAATTCTTATAATTGTAAGGATCCGAATAAAGGCTTAACCATATCTCCTTATCTAACTTAGGGTACCCCAACTTTAATCTCCTTTTAAGTACTTGTCTTATTCCTTTTTTACCCAAAAAATTTAGCTCTTCTTGATTGATTAATCGATATCGCAAACCACCTCTTTTTTTACATCCAAAAGACCATAGTGAAACATACCAATCCCATGGATTTCTTATGTTCCCAACTTTTACTTTCCTACTGAAATCACCTAAAACATCTTGTGGGATTTTTTTAAGTGAATTATGCTTACCTATTATAGTACAATTATCAGCATACATTTCGGCTAATACCAATCTGGTAAAAGTACTCGCTGTCTTTTGTAGTTCGAAATAGATAATATTATCCGTGACTAACATTTCTTAAGTTAATTGCATCTAAAAGAGGAAATCAGCCGCTACATCCAGTACCCTAGAAAATGGGTAAAACAGAGCAAAGTCAGTGAATAAAAGCACATTGGCGAGCTTAATCCGGGTAATCCAGCCTTCTCACCAACTCATTAAATTGTTGTTTATTAAAACGATTGAGCTCCTTGGTGTGGATTGTGCGTTTCAAAATAGTTTTTAGCGATCCTACGTCCAGTCTTCCGAAATGGTTCTTCGATGAAGCGAAAATTTAGTTCCGAAATAATAGCGGTTAACAGTATCCAGAATGTCAGAAATAAAAGGGCAAGTAGTTCCCACTGATCATGATGCTGCACTTTTGGAAACTGGCGGCTGTAAAATTCAAGCATAAAATGTAAGATCGGAATATGGATCAAATAAATGGCATATGATCGTGAACCGATCCATAAGAACACCTTTTTCAACCACTTACTTTTGACCAAATAGTCCTTATTAAAAGCAGCTACCATCACGGGTATTGCACTTATAACAGTAGACATGCTCACTTTATAAGGACGAGGCAATATGTGCAGTTTACCACTTAGCACCGCCAAAGCAAAAATCAGAAAACCCGAAAATAGTACTCTTGCCCAAGCCTTATCCAGTATTTTGGGCTCCAGCATAGCAAATCCCAACTTCCTTTGTTTCCAAAGCGCAATGAGTACACCTAGAAAAAAGCCGTCCATCCTGCTGATCAACATCCATTTATTTCTAAACCAGAAGAGTTGAACCATTACAAGGATGAGTAATACAGCCTCTAGTCTCTTACGAAAAAAGTATAGGATGAAAGGTAACACAAAATAGAATTGTGCTTCGAGCGAGAGTGTCCAATGTACAAAGTTGGAATTCAGGTATTCTTCACTGCCAAATATTGAGACAAAATAGAAATTATACACATTAAGAATTCCAGCAGCAAGACCAGCAAAATTCCCTTTAAAAGTCCCAAATACTCCTGATTGATTGAAAGAAATGGCAAAAAGGACCGGTATGGACAACCATAGCCAAGCTGAAGGAGTCAATCGCCAGAAACGTCGAATCCAGAAGGTAATCGTCTCCTTCAAGAAAGTGGACCTATTCCCAACCTCCTGCATCTTTGGCAATAAGCTTCGAGCAATGACAAAGCCAGAAATAACAAAAAACAAATCTACTCCCTTCCCTCCTCCGAAGTAGGTGTAAAATTCATTTGTGTAAGGAACCCCCAGTGCATACCCCATTTCCTTAGCATGGTGAAAAACGACTAGCACAATAGCAAAGGCCCGGAGTACCTCGATATCACCAATGTAGTTTAAACGTATACTCTGCCTCATATCTCCTAAACATCAATCTTAATAAAAGCAAAAGGTTTAAAAACAATCTGGGCTTAGGTAAGAGGAGAGTTTTCATTTTATTTGGGAACGAAATACCAGTTAGAAATATCCAGCGGCTTATATTCTTCGATCATTTGATAATGATGAGCTTCAAAATAGGCCAATACCTTTTCTTTATTTTCTTCCCTTGCACGTTCGATACAAACCAGGTCTGGTCGAAACCTTTCGATATCAAAACCCGCTAATGCCTTTAGTTCCGATTCTTCGATATCCATTGATAAAAAGTCGATCTTTTCGATTCCGCTGTCATCCAGTAATTTTGATAAGGTAATCGTTGGAAGCTGGACCTCTTTCCCCCGGACGACCTTACTCATTATCACTCGTTCTTTCTGTGTGGAGCCTACCCCTCCGGCTTTGTAAAACTTTTCGATTGTCCCGGAATGATCCGTAACAATGAAAGTACATAAACTAGATTTCGGCCGATATTTTTTCCACGCTTTCTTATTGGCAGGATTGGCATCTAGCGCAATCCCTGACCAACCTAAGTGTTTTTCCAGGAAAAATGTATTGCTATATGCGATCGGCCAAGCACAACCCACATCTACAAAGAAACCCTTTTTACGATCACGGAAAAAGGAGCGAATGATCAATTCTTCCGCCTTTCTTGAATAGTAACTTCTACCTTTTATGGGTAAGGTTTTATAGAATGTGGATTTACCTCCAGGTCTAAGCCACGCAATTTTCCTTTGCCCATTTTTCAATACGGTCTTGCAAAGATCTAACCAACTCAGGAGATAGCGTTCCTTGATAAAAAGGTATGGTCTTAGTTTTAGGTATTCAAAGATCCGGGCTGATAGTCTACCGGCAAAATTCAGCTGTCGACTTTGATCAACAGCATGGGGCTTGGAAATATGTACAACCTTTTGCTTGTCAAAGAATGGCGCCCATTTTGTTTGAGACAAATAAGTCTTTAGTTCATCGTAATTCGCAATGGCCTCTTGTAATTTCCGTATCGGTTTACCCTTTTCATCCGGCCACAGTTTTTGATTCTTCACCCTTAGGAAACGTAATACTTTTTTGACTGTTCGGTGGTAATCAGAACAAAGGTCTTCGTAATAGACTTTGATTATAGGATGACCAGCAAACTGTTGATCGAAGGCCTCAACTTCTTTCTCCTGGTAAATAAAATCTTCTTTCAATACCGCTGGATCGAAAGTTAAAGGCTGGGGAGGCTTACCTCTAAAGGTCCGCATCGTCTGGTACGAAAGGTATCGTCGCAATAGGTTTCTACGCCGGAGACTTATTACATAGATCGATTTATCCTCCTGCAACAAGGACCATAGATCAGGCCAATCACCAAAAGGGGTGCCGCTGCGATGGATGATGAAACCCACCATTTTTACATTTTCGGGATAGCTACGAAAGATATACTTATTCAATATTTCTAACGCGGGAGTTTCAGGACCAAAAGGCTTATTTCGCAGGAAATCGGGGTTAAACAATTCTGAACGAGCTACTATATTGGGGTGATTGCGAAGGGTCGTGCGTAGCATATGAGTTCCCGATCGAGGAGAACTTAAAATGATAAATTTGCGATATGGTCTATCTTGTACGATCATGAACGTCCACTGTATAAAACGATTTGACTAGGGTTTAGAAATTGCCTATCGAACCCGTTTTCTCGAAGCCATTGATGTAACATCACATGCTCACAATCTTCCCCACTATATTGGGCACCAGCTAAAATGCCAGAAGCTCGGTAAATGGTTAATCCACCAAAAACTGAGCCCACCGGAACCAATTCCTCCCCACGTTGAAACTGGAGGGCATTGATCTCCTTGAGGCTTTTAGCAGGCTTGTCACCTTTCGGTCGAAAAGCAAAAGCATCATAAAAAATCGGATTGGGTATCGGGTCCCCATAGGGAGGCACTAAAATACCATTTGCCCCCATTACGTCCCAGTTATCAAACCCGAAGCTATGAGCTACGCCATCGTAACTAAAACCCAAAGGAATATCCAAGTCAAATACTATGAGATAATCAAATTTATATTGTTGCTTTCGGATATGCTGTAAATAACGATTGCGATATGCTGCCATTTGTGCCATCCTCTCTAGGTCCTGAACAGGGCCCCATTTTTCTGCATTTAACTCTTCAGATAGCACGGCGACCTTAGGGTTAACTTTTTCCCAATATTGTAGCATCTCACGAGTTCCGTCTGTAGAATCATTCTCGAAGATAACTACTTTGTAGTCTTTAAATTTTTCTCCCAACCTCTCTATTCTGGCAATGGTTCTGGGCAAGGCCTGCATGATATCTCGAGCTAGCCCGCATATTACTACTTCTTGTTCTTCCATCCTTTTGTAGCCCTTCTCAATCCGCTCAAAATACTCCCTTGGGTCGCCGGCCTTGCAAGGATACCATCCTTCCGGAAAATCGGCGAGTTCATCTTCCGGTTTTAGGTCGTGCCATTTACGATTCCCATCATAGATCGGCCACCTTCTTTCAGCTAAAGGCAGTCCTATTTGCTCCAACAAAAAATCTTGGGCTTTAGGATAGGAAGCTAAAGATTCGTAGTTGACTAGGGTATAAGGGGTCTTTGATCGTGACAAATGCTGAAATATATGTAGGTAGGCCCGAGAAACGTTGGCTTTCCCTTTTTCAATGCTTTTCACATGTCGCCACTTGAGTTGTGAATGGATGGCCGAAAAGGGATCGCGAGTCACCACAATCACATGCACCGCATAGTGGCGTTCTTTCAGGACATTGATCATATCACTGATATCTATCCACTGCTTGCCATGTGGGATACTACGCCTCCAGACGATCGGATCTTCTACCGTTGGTAATTGTCGATCCCAGGGTTGAAGATCAGTCGGAAAGGTATATTCCCAAGGCTTCTTTACTCCTCTGATGAGTTCTTTATTATTGGGTTGCCAGGGAACATGGTTACCCGCGTGACCGACACAACCTGCATTCAACAGGATATCGGTCACCAAGTGCGTACCATGAGATTCCGGCCCAAGGATGATAAAAGCTCTTTTATCGGCTTCAGGCTTCAAAAGACGGATTCTAGCGTTGCGATATTGCTTCTGTAGCGATTCACGGCTAATCCGCCTCCTAATACTTTCAATGAGAGATGATATGTTAGTCTTTAGGCCCATATACCTTTTAAAAGTACTTAAACAACAAGCAATTCCTTAAAAAACAGCCTTAAGCTTTCCTCTGCTTTCTCCGCTGAAATATGGCCTCGTAAAGTCGCATGAGCAGATGAACTCATTTTATGATAATCTGCGGGCTTATGTTTGGCCATCTCGTAGCTAGCTTGGTAAGCTTGTACCAAGGCGTACCAATCGGGGCGATGCTGAACGGTCCGTATCGCCCTACGTTCATCGTGCTGCCAGGCAGTTGGAACTGCACAGGTTTTCAGTGTAAATGCATTAGAATCGTCAACATAATCCACGAGGGCCGTCGCCTTTGGAGCAATTGCCGGAACTCCTGCTGCCATATATTCCATTAGGGGTAAACATTGCCCTTCTCCGTAGGAGGTATTTACATAAAAGCTGGTGGCCTGTAGCAACTTCAAATAAGACTCACTATCCAAGTAATGGCCGATAACCACTACCCTACAGGAAAATGCCGGTAGCTTCCGTAAAAAATTGGTCACCTTTTCCCGATAAAAATAGAGACTCCCCATGATCGGTGTTTTCAGAATCAATGTCGCATCGGGCTTGTCCTTCATAGCAAAGCAGAATGCAGTAAGCATATCTGCATAGTTTTTCCGATTATCAAAAATATTGAGGATTGAGGTGTAAATAATTCCGGAGATGGTGGTAGAAGCGGAGGCTTTTTGCTCCAACTTAGGAGGAATAGTCTCCTTCTTTTTCTTCCTCGGTCGCAACTTGTTAATCATCGCACTGATAAACCTCAGTGTTCGTGCGATTAGCGCCCCTGTAAACAGGTAGGTCTTTCGAATAAATCTATACAATCCATGAGGAATTATATCTTCCAGTACCTTATGCGACCAAGACTGCAATAGCACATGCGTGATCTCCATCCGATCAGCCATACTTTTTTGGCTACTTAACTGACCGACAAGTAAGCCCTGTGAATCAATGACCTCTTTACTTAAGTTGACGGTATACTGCTGAATGGGATGTTTGTCTTTAATCTGTTCAGGAGCGAAGGAAAGCTTCGTTTCCAATGGCGCTGGGCAGGAAATAATAGGGAAGTTTTCACCCAATTCTCTTTTGACTACCTGTACGCTATGCTGAGAATGGGTAATGGCCGCACCTAATTTTTTCAGAACATATACCCAATTATTAGTTTCTAGATCATCCCAACTTTCGTTTGGAATCGTATCATACTCCCACGCAAATACGGGGATGGTAGGACACTTAAGGTCTACAATTGTATTATGTGGTGCGGTGAAACTTAGAAAGAAACAAGTTTGCTCTTCTTGCAAAGCTTGTTCATAAATAGGATCCACTTCAAGGAATGGATTTTCTACCCTGCGGACTTCACCGATTTTCTCGAGAACAGGCAAGAACTTCTTGAGGACAAAGTAGTAGCTATATTCACTTTCCCCAATACTTTCTTGAATCGTATCACTATTGTATTTTGTATAGACCAGAAATATCATGATAGTTACCCAACTAAATTAAGGAGTAAATACAAGGAGAGTCATCGTGTTTGGGTTGTCCTACTTGCTCATTACTGCTATTAAGCAAATCGGAGCTAAACTCGTCATATGCCTAAGGTCGTAGGGAACAATTTCTATCTTAAGCAGTCCCACTGATCATAGACGAGCCCCAAAAGAAACTACATTTTTGCTAAATACCTTAATAATGCCAAAAAAAACTGCCAATTGGGTTATTCTCAATTGGCAGTTTTTTAATTTTTCATTTAGAATTGATTTGAACTTTTTGTCTGCTGATAAGGGTAAAACATTGAACTTCCTGGCGAAGCTCTTTTTGAGTTTCGTACTTGTAAAGTACGGAGCGAACAAAAGCTGAGGTCCAGTAAATTCAAGGTTCTAGACTGCAATCTAGATGAAAAATCTAAATCAGTTCTTATTATAAGTACCCCAGCACTAACGATCTGAGGAACTAAAGTTTTTAGCACTAATCACCTGATAGTACCTTTCTCCGAATGGTTTATAGTAAATAAGAATAGTATAGTTATTATCCGTTTCAAACCAATTGCCTTCAATTTCTTCCAAGTCCGGCAGGGCTGTCTTACGTAGTTTAGGGTCGCGAGGTACAGTAGCAAACATGAAATCATATACCCCCTGTTTTAGATACACTTTTCCTACATAGGCATTCACAGCAGGGTTGTAGATCATCTTAAACTCCTCCTTCAGTTGCCAATCCGTCAGCGCTCCATGAATATAGATTTCGTCATCGTACAAGGGGGCTGATACTTTTAGGGAAAAGAGAATATTCCCATAATCAGCCGATAATTCATTGTCGCGTTGATCTCTGGTTTCTATTACAAAATTACCACCAAAATCATCCCAACTAATAAAATGCATATTAGAGCGCTTTTGCTCTACATTGAGCCCGACTTCATAGGTTCCGTCTACTTCTTCCACAATTGCAATACTGGGTGTACCAAAACGGAAGCTCCTAATATCTGCGTATCTAAATTCTTTACCTGCTGGAAACACGATCTTATTTTGGTAATCGAACACCACTGCATTTAAACGGGTAAAGTTAGGCGACAGGTTATTGATGGCATTGTCCCAACGTCCATTCTGTAGCACAGCGGCCTTGATCTCTTGTTGTGGACTGCGTATTGGAAATTGCTCATAGTCCACTGCAAAATCAATTTCCTGGTGCGTCTTCGATTTACTCACCAAAGCGGGGACAACTACCCGCGCATTTATGCTCACCTTAGGGTCTACTACGACAAATCGGCGCGTCATAACCAGCAACTTTTCATCTTCATCCTCATATACCTTCAAAAGGTAATTGCCCGATTTAGTCCAACGAAAGTCATCGTTAGGAAGTAGCAATTCATAGTGGACGAATGGTTGATTCGTTTTAAAACTAAAGCTATACTCATCAATATCATCATCCATATATCCATCCAAATATTCCGAATCTGACAGATTGGAAGCTTCCCAATTGATATCGCAATGCTGCACCGTGTAAATGTAGTTTTTGGCCTCTCCATCCAAATCATCAAAGGACAACATCAACGGTATCCTGGAATCCAGGTTGATGACCGGAGTGCTCAAGGGTAAATTGGCTACATTTAGTTTTACTGACTTTATATTCTCAACATATACATGATCAATAAATTGGATTCCTTCATCAGGATCCTGCCCCCACAAGGCTATTGGAATGAGTAGTAACAGTCCCAGTAGTTTTTTCATCTTCTCTTTAATTATTCAAATTCTTCGATAAAGCTCCTAAGCAAAGACACGCAAAAGTGGAATTCAATGCTTCATCTTGGCACTTTTTAGAATTCATATGGATCATAGCCATCAATTTGCTGCTATTTGACATTACCTGGCGATTGGGCTTTTGTATGCTTTAGTTTTGGCGGCTTGAAACGGCTTACCCACTTGTTGTCGTTAAGAAAAAAACGCCAAGGCCACAAGGCACATTCCTCTGCATAATCTACACCAATTCGAGTACTCTCCCCGATTTCGTCCGATGCCACAAGATGTCCCCGATCTTCCACCCAAATAGGGCTGCTCGGCTCCACTAAGCTTTGGCCCGTCCATTGGGTTGTGATCCCCATTGCTTTAGACATAACGCCTGGTCCTGCTGTTAATTGTGGCCTTTGAGCAGACATCCGCCGCCGATCCTCCATCACCTCCAATCCATCTTTAGCTTCCACTGCTCTTATTAGGACGGCATGGGCCATGTCTGCGTCACCTGTTACTACATTAAACAAATGGTGAATCCCATAGCACAGATAGACATAAGCTACTCCACCAGGCCAAAACATGATCTCCGTCCGCTTCGTCCGTCGATTATTATAAGCGTGGCAAGCCTTATCATCTGGTGCACGGTAAGCCTCAACTTCAGTGATCAACCCGCTACAGTATAATCCATCTATCTCAGTCACCAAATATTTCCCCAGTAGCTCCCTTGCCACTGTGATCACATCAGGGTTTTGATAGAAAGACAGATCTAACCTTTTATGCATGATCCTGGTGCTAAATTTCAGTTATTTAATACTGATCAAAAATAGCATTATCCGCCGGTTTTCGGAGAAATTGATGGCCTTGTCTGACTGGAAAAAGTTTCTTGCTGAATCTCTGATAACAGTTTTGGTAAAAGGATTACAGAAAACATATAAAAACGCTGGATAACGCACAGATTTGGAATTTTCCCCGTAGCTTAGTTATATGTTACGGATTAGCTGTTTTTCCTTCATTTTGTGTTTTTGCAGCGCCTATTCAGTAGGGGCCCAATCTGCCCTGTATTACATTAATACCGATACAGGTATTGAACGAGCAGAATTCGATGGCTCTAATCGGCAGGTAATCATTCCACCCGACCTAGTCAAAGCCCAGGGCGTAGCCCTGGACCTCAATCATGGAAAACTCTATTGGACGGATTGGGTGGCAGATAAAATCCAACGTTCCAACCTGGATGGGTCTGAGATTGAAGACCTGATTACAGAGGGCTTACATTTGCCAGAAGGCATTGCGTTGGATCTAGTCAATGACAAAATGTACTGGGTTGATAGCGGTTTAAAGCGTATCCAAAGAGCCAACCTAGATGGTACTGGAGTGGAAAACCTGGTCCAGTATGAAACAGTAAACTTGGATGCCATAGCCCTAGATATTGAGAATGGCAAAATGTACTGGACAGAATGGGGGGATGGTGCAGCTATTGGCAAGGTAAAGAAGGCCAATCTAGATGGTAGCCAAATCCAGACACTATTTACTATTCCGGATGGCGTATTGAAAGGGATTGCCTTAGATCTCCAGGAAGAAAAACTTTATTGGACAGACTGTACATTTAGCACGGTTACCCGATCCAACTTAAACGGATCCAATGTTGAGGTGGTCGTAGATAACTTCTGGGGCACCCCCAATTCTCTGGCTCTAGATGTTGAAAGTGGTAAAATGTATTGGACAGACCCTGCTCTCCGAAAAATTCAGCGCTCAAACCTAGATGGGTCTGAAATCGAGGATGTGATCATTGAAGGGTTAGAAAGCCCACAAGGGTTAACGCTAATCAGCTGCAGTCTACAACAAAAAAGTGCAGATTGTTTAACTACCAATACCAATTCTCTTTTATCTGCCATTCCGCTCATCTCCATTTATCCCAACCCTGCTGACAAACATATTCATCTACTGGGAGTTGCTATCAATAGTCAAGTAGAGATATTCGACCTTCAGGGTAAACGATTGCTCCGAGCCGTACTAGATGCCCCCAATCCTAGCATTTCTATTCGTCAATTCCCGGTAGGGATCTACCACTTAAGAATAATCTCTCCGAATGGAACACGGCAGCAAGGGCGTTTCCAGAAAATTAAAAACTAATTTGTCCTAACTAAGAATGAAGTTTGGCTGCCGTAGCTGGCTGCTGGTTTGATCTCCCCTGACGGCCTACGATGGCTTCATGTACGACTTTTGCTGAATACGCCCAACTATACTTAGCCTGAATCTGGTTAGCAATCTTTTCCAAACTATCTTGATCTGGGGGATTTTGTAGCACCCTTTGTAGCTTGGCATAGAATTGTTCTGGTCGGCTGGCATCAAATAAGTGATGGCCGAAAAAACTGAAGTCTGTCATGGCAGTATTGCTAGCGCAAAGGGTAGGAACGAGGCAAGCCGCCGCTTCCAAAGGAGGTATGCCAAAACCCTCCGCCAGCGAAGGATATACAAAAGCTTTGGCTCCTCGATACAACTGCATTAAGAAAGATTCATCAATCTGTCGAAACCAATGGAAACGTCCAGTGTATTTGCGCATGGCTTCTTCTACTAAATCCTGCAATTCTACATCATCCAATGAGTTATTACCGACAAAAACCAGTTGATAATCTTTGTAAAGATCTAGTTTTTCAAAGGCATCGAGTAAAAGCCGATGGTTTTTTCGTTGCTCCAAGCGACTCACAAACAAAATGAAATCCTTGACACCATGCTTGGCTTCTAAGTCTTGGCGGATCTCTTGTTTATCATGCAATTCAAAATACTGAGAACGCACCGCGTTAGGTGTGACAAAGATCTCTTCCTGCTTCACGCCGAAATGTTTACTAATCGCTTGTTTGGAGTAGTCAGAAACAGTAATCTTGATATCACTATTCCAAAAGGCCATTTTAAAAAGGATTCTTCGACTCGTCCGATAGGTCCAAGGAAATTGTTGAGGAAAGTCCAAAAACAATACATCATGAGTTGTGACAATATGGCCACACTTCTTGAAAAATGGGACCATGTATTGAAAATGTGCCCAGTCAATGTTCCATTCTTTGATCATACGAGGAAATACCTGGCCATATAAGCGCGTACGGCTCCCAGTAGGCAATGGAATCCAATTAAACTGGTGGTGAACAAGGAATTGACTTCGTATAGCAGCTTCACTTTCCGAAGCAAAAAACAACTCATACTCATTTCCATAGGCATCCATAAAAGCTCGGTATAATTCCCTTAAATAGGTGGCACTACCTTGTGCTTCCCCTTCCAGTACTCGAGCATCAATCAGTAAACGAATCTTCCCTTTTGACATGGTCTTTTTAGAATTGTGACGATAGTATTCCCTTGTATATTGAATACTATACAAATGTAATTGAATAGCAGGCTTTAATTGAGACCAGGTTTGAGAAGTAGATGACAATGGCGTGTTAACGAAATGAACGCAGTCTAAAGAGCGGTACAAAGGCCTAAAATACAAGTCGAAGTCTCGGCCAGGATGATCTCAGTATCTATAATGATCAAGAGACATTCTTTCCTGATCCAACCACACTTCACATGGTAATGCCTATCTGCTGATTTCTGTTCAAGGTGGATTTGTAGAAGGTCTTTGCCACTCCTGTTTTTATTTTTACGACAGAATTGCAGATTTGTTCTGCCGTATTGTCTCTTTAGATAATGCTTCCTGAAAAATCTTTAGAAAAAGTGTTAGTTGGGCACTATGCAGGACAACAACAAGTCTTTTCCCCTTATTTCCCTCTTCCAACCCCTTGATTTACTATGTCACAAAATTCAAGCAAACAGTGTTCGTTTAACGCTAAAACCCTACATTTTTGCTGCGAAGGATAAAGAATTACCATAGTAAATAATCTTCACCCAGAAATTAGACAATTCTTACTCAGCTACACATATTGCAGCCTATTTCTATTGAACTAACTAAAACTCTAATCCTTCTAGACCAAAGTTCATAAAACCTTAGAGCAAACTTTTAATCGACTAGAACCTTAAGCCTCTAGACAGAATTGTCCGCTGTTTATGCCTTGTCGTAATCACAAGATATAATCCAGTAGGAAGGGTCTTTGGCTTCGGAAGATACAACCAACCGTTCCCTCGATGTTGGTCCTATTTTACCGGAAAGTACACTATACGCATTTAACAAAACATGAAAGATTAGCGATCACACCATGAACTGTTTACTAAAAGTGTTCGAGCTATCAACTGATCTTATCGCCATATCCTCCTTGTACGGCACGATCGAAGTCGTCAATCCAGCCTTTGAGAAGGCTCTGGGGCATCGTATGGATGATCTCAAGGGTAGAGATATCACTTCACTATTTCACGAGGAAGATGCTATTTTTGCGCAACAAGTGTTACAACGCATGGGAGCACAGCATCCGCCCATGGAGTTGCGAATTCGTGACAATCAAGGGCAATTTCGGTGGGTAAATTTACAAACTCACCTCAGTACTGAGGATCGAAAGCGAATCTTCATTGCGCAAGCTATTTCGGCAAAAAACAGAAATAAAGTCAAACAAGAGGATTCTCTCTCTTTAAACCAACACCGCGAGGAATTAAACCAACTCAATCACTTACTGTCTCACGATATCAAAGAACCCGTTCGAAACATCGTAAGCTTCTCAAATCTCGCCCTGCGCGAAGTCCCCTCCAATTCCAAGCTAGAAGAGTATTTTCAATTCATTATCCAAAGTGGGAAACAACTCCAGCTCCTGATCAATAATCTATTGATGTACAATAACATTGATCAACAGGACCAGGTAACGTTTAGGCATTTTGAAATGCAGGCCCTCATAGACCGGCTACGTTCTAATCTTTCCGAAGTGATGGCGGAGAAGGGAGGTCAATTGATCTACAATGAAATGCCCAGGGTTTATGGCAATGAGCATTTGATCTTTATGGTCTTTAAGCATCTGTTTGAAAATGGATTCTTATACAACAATAGTGCTGAGCCTCGAGTAGAAGTTCACTATGATTCCACGCCCAGGTTTCACCAATTCTTGGTTACGGACAATGGAATCGGTATAGAATCGGAATTCCATCATTATGTTTTTGACCTTTTCAAACGCCTACACAATCGACAAGAGTACTTAGGTGCTGGAATAGGCTTGGCTACTACTAAGAAAATTCTGGAGAAAATGGATGGAGAGATTCGAATCCTACATTCTTCGCTTGGTAAAGGCAGTGCTTTCTTAGTCCGCTTTCCTATTGTTAAACCACGAGAAAAGCAATCCTCTCGCAATCTTATGAGCGAGCCGCCTGCCATTGCTGCCACTGAATAACTAGCAACCCTGCAATGATCAATAAGCCACTCCAGAAATGATAGAGGTATAAACTGGCTCCAAACAATAAGGCAAATAAGGACGTAAAAAAAGGCACAGTATTCATAAAAACAGCTGCTCGACCAATGCCCAACCCCGCTGATCCGCGATTCCAAGAGAAGTATGCCAAAGCCGTGCCTGGACCTCCCATACCAATCGCAGCATACCAAAATACAGCAGGATAGGTAGTAGGTTCCATCAAAGGATAGGGCTGTATGATCAGTAGAAAACAAAAACAGCAGATCAAGGTAGTAAAAAAGGTGAAATGCAAATTTTTCATGGTCCCCGTATACTGCCGCACGCCCAAATGATAGATGGCAAAGGCTAAATTCGCAATCCACATATAAGTATCTCCAGGCTCCATGGCCAGCCCACTTAAATTCCAAGGTTCTCCCTTACTAATTAGAACAGCTACTCCTAAAAAAGCCAAGACCATCCCCAGGCCTTGGGCAGAGGTAATTGTTTGCTTCCATATAATTCTTGCTAAAAGGAGCGTTAGCGCTGGATTTAAGCTCATAATTAAGGCTGCATTAATGGCCGATGTAGCAGACAACCCAATAAAGAAGAAGTAGTTAAAGGCAAAAATGCCAACTATTCCCACAAAAAGAAGTAATCGACTCTGCCGAAGGACGAGTTTCCAGGAGGGCAATTGCTTCCAAAGAATGGGAAGAAGCACCAAGACTGCAATAAAGTAGCGCCAAAAGCCGGCAACCAGCGCTGAACTGCTTTCCATCATAATTTTGGCGAGGAAGAAATTAAGTCCCCAAGTGGCGGTTGCTATTAATAAAAAGGCTATGTTCTTCATGCTACGCTTTGCTTTTCAAGATGATTTTTTCATCCTTTACTCATCCTCCTATACTTAGATTTTATTTGAACTAATCAACTACTCTCCGATACCCTCGCGAAGATTGTAACTTGGCCAGGGGCAACTGGACCTCCAAACTTAACATTCCTTCTATCAATAATACTTTGATCATGAAAAAGTTTCTTAGCGCATGTTTGGCCATCACCAAACATGAACTTAACTGACCGAGATCGTTATTGGATCCCTAGCTGTTATTCTATTCATAGCTTTTAAGGTGCTACAGTCGTAAACCAAAAAGCATAGCCCTGAGGATACCGTTGAGTATTCACCAGGGGGGCTGGAATTAAGCGTCTACTATAACCGGCATTCAGTAAAAGGGCGTGAAATCTTCGGAGGTTTGCTCCCTTACGGAAAAGTACGACGTACTGGAGTCAACGAGGCTACACCAATCAAGATCTAATCATTGCTGACAGACAGCTGCCAGCAGGAAAATATACGCTTTGGACTATTCCAGGTGAACAGGATCTTCAACGGCAAAAACTACAGTTGGGGCGTTAATTTCAATGGGAAGGCTAGTCGTGACCCCACAGCAGATGTTCTTACGGTGGACATTCCAGCGTAGTCCGCAACGACGCTGGTTGCGCTTTTTACGATTGGCCTTTCAGAAGCAGGGAACCCCACACTAATCCTAACAATGGGATAACACGAAGGTGGTTGTTCCGATCAATTGAGTAGATGCAATAAAAAAGGGCGCAACCTGATCTAGATTGTACCCTTTTTTATTGCGTCTCTTTATTTCCTACTCATTTCTGAGGCAATCTTTCGGATTGGCATGAGCAGATCGCAAAGCTTGTGAGCTTACCGTAGCCCAGGAGATAAGCATAACCAGGACGCCCGCCAGCGCAAAAAACCAAGGATTCAATTCAATATGATAGGCAAATCCTTGCAACCAGCTTCTCACCATAAAATAAGCGATAGGCAAACCTAGAACGATAGAGAAGAGTACTAGTCGAGTAAAATCCCTAGTGAGCAATACTACAATATTCGACACAGTTGCTCCTAAGACTTTTCGAATACCAATTTCCTTTTTCTTGCGCTCAGCAGTGAACATGGCCAAGCCGAATAGCCCGAGGCAGGAGATTAGGATTGCAAAACCGGCGAAATACCGTGACAAGGAAGCTACTCGTTGCTCTGCGGCATATTGTCGAGCATATTGTTCATCTGTGAATTCCGGATCAAAGGAAAAGCCAGGGTTAAAATCTTCGTAGAATTTCTTCAGGGAAGCTATGGCTTCTCTCTCCTTTCCTGCCTCCAAGCGGGCCATCATAGACCAGGTGCTCTCAGGAGACAAGCGAAAAAACAAAGGCTCTACATTTTCATGTAAGGATTGAAAGTGAAAATCTTTTACTACACCAATGATTTCCATATCGTATTCATCCCACAACCGAATCTTCTTGCCTATTGGGTCTTCCATTCCCATAATCTTAATCGCCGTCTCATTGAAGATGATTTTACTGGAATCTGCTCCAAATTCTTCCGAGAAAAAGCGGCCATCTGTTAATTCCACACCGATGGTTTCCAATAGATCGTAGTTGATCCGGACATGTTCGAACAATACGAGGTCTTCTGGGTTTTTACCCTCCCATTCAAGGCCGCTGGTGTTATTCTGGCGCCCAACTAGATCATGCGAAATAGTCGAGATATTTTCCACGCCCGGTATTCGCTTGGCTTCGGACAAGAAGGCATCTGTTTGATCTGCCAAACGGCCATCCATGCCAAAAAGGATCAATTGCTCTTTATCATATCCGAGGTTCTGAGTCTGTACAAACTGAATCTGTCGATACACTACCATCACTGCTACAATCAAAATAATAGACAAGGTAAACTGAAATACGACCAAGCCTCTCCTTGCCCAGAGTTCACCAATGGAAGTCTTGATTTCTCCTTTTAATACACTAACTGGACGGAAGGAAGAAAGATATATTGCAGGATAACTGCCTGCAAGTAAGCCACTGAATAAGGTAATGCCTAGGAATGAAAAAATGATGGTAGGAGAAAAACGCAGGCTGAGCATCTTATCAGTAATCAAGTTAAACTGAGGCAAGAATAAGGCTACCAACCCCACAGCCAACATTAAGGAGAATAGAGCAATCAAGATAGATTCACCCAAATATTGTCGCACTAGTGCCCCCCGCATAGCTCCTATGGCTTTTTTCACTCCCACTTCCTTTGCTCGTCTAGAAGCCCGAGCAGTAGAAAGGTTCATGAAATTGATGCAGGCAATGATCAAAATAAATACGGCTATAATAGAGAACAAACGAACATAATCAATCCGTCCACCAGCTTGCACACCGTTTTCATAGCGGCCATAGAGGTAGCGCTCAGAAAATGGCTTCAAGAACAACGTGACATTTGATTCTTCATTGTGCTTCGCAACAAAACCTGCGATCTTATCACTAACGGCTGCGGCATCTGCTCCTTCTACTAAAGTCAACACAGTTTGGGGAGAATTACTGCCCCAATTCCGGATCCACTCATTTTCCTTCTTGTACTTTTCGAAGTTGAGGATAAAGTCAAACTGTCTAGATGAGTTGGCAGGGATATCCTCAAAAACACCAGTCACTGCGTATACTTCATCATGCTCAATTTCAATAGACTCCCCCATTGCCTCTTCTCCCGAACCAAACAACAGCTTCGCCAGGCTCTCTGAAATCACGATGGCATTCATTTCCTTAAGCACATCATTAGGCGTACCATGCGTCAAATCAAAGCTAAATAGGTGAAAGAAGTCAGGTCCTGCCCAATGTCCGTATTTTTTGACATTTTGCTCTTTTACGGTAAGTGTATTATTCATCCTCCAGTTCCAGGTCGCGGCGTGCTCAATTTCTGGAATTTCATTGGCAAGCGTCTCTGCTAAAAGCCCAGGCGTAGAAGTTGTGGTCATAATATCCTCAGCATACTGCTGATGTTCTATGACCTGAAATAGGCGTTCATCTTTGGCATGAAACTTATCCATTCTCAATTCATCTTGTACCCACATTAGAATTAAAAGGGCACAGGCTAAACCAGTTGAAAGACCAATGAGATTGATGAAGAAGGAGCTCTTATGACGTTGGAAGTTTCGGAACGCCAGCTTAATGATGTGAGATAACATGTGAGTCGGGTTTATTTCAAAGATGATTTTTTTTCAAAATGGTTGCAATCTTTATCTACTACATGATAGGAATTCTCTACTAGAATTTAATTGATAAGTACTTACGAAAGTAGAGTTTAGCAAAAAACAAGACGAAACAAGCTATCACCCGCCGGTACATTCTTGTTCTTTTCTAGGCTATAAAAGTCGGTTTAAGTTCCGTACCTTTTGTCTCTAGTAGCGAAGCAACAATTGCCTACAAATAGATAACATTTGATCGAAAGCCAAAATAGATGTCAATCAACACCTTACCCAGTGCCTTATTGGATTGGGAAACAAATGGACAATATATTACCATTGGCCCATTTCAACATAAAGTTTTCACGAAACAGTATGGTGATGCAACCGCCTCTCCTACGGAAACTTTACTGCTAATACATGGCTTCCCAGAATCTTCTTACTCCTACCAGGCCAATGTTTCAGGACTATTGCAACACTTTAAGCGAATTATTTTATTCGATTTTCTAGGGTACGGGATGAGTGACAAGCCCCTAACGGGATATACCTATTCTCTATTTGAGCAAACGGATTGTGCCTTGCAGGTCTGGAAACATTATGGTATTACCGGAGGACACTTGTTGGCCCATGATATGGGAGATACTGTACTGACAGAGTTGATTGCACGAAGTGAATTGGATGTGCTCCCAGCCTGGTTTTCCAAAGGTATATTATCGGCCACTTTTACCAACGGAAACATGGTGATGGAAAAGGCGAAGCTGCGGATTACCCAAAAATGGCTACTAACCAAACGTGGAGGACCAATTCTGGGAAAACTGATCAGTTTTCCCTTATTTAGACAGCAGGTGAAGAGTGCTAGTAGGAGTACCGGCTTGAGTGATGAAGCCATCCACTTAATGTGGACTGCCATCTGTCATAAAAAGGGACGCCAACTATTCCATATTGCCATTCGTTACCTAAATGACCGGAAACGCTTTCAAAATCATCGCTGGCTTCCGCCCCTTAAAGACACCAAAATCCCTTTGCAAATTTGTTGGGGGAATAAAGATGTCGTAGCTCCAGTAGCCGTCGCACAACACCTCAAAAACCATGTCATGCCACAAGCTAAACTCACTTACATGGAAGGAGTTGGGCACTTTGCTCAAATTGAAGCGCCTGAAATTTGGCTTGCCAGTGTAAGCCCCTTTTGGCAAGCGCTAAACAATCATCCTTCCTAGACAAATCTCGTGGACAATCATAAAATGAGATAAATAAGCGGCCGTAGGAAGCGTTGAATTTCACTTTTGAGCGTCTCGAAAACACGAGATTTGCCTAAGAACTACAAACATTAAGCGATAGTATAAATCCAAAATGTATGCCCTATAGTGAATTTCTTGCCGACCGCGTTCGGCAAGTACTAGCAGACAAAAATGTGAGTTCTCTTGAAAAGAAAATGATGGGGGGACTCTGCTTCATGGTGGATGATAAAATGTGCTTTGGCGTAGTAAGGGAGGAACTCATGGCCCGGATCGGTCCTGATGCCTATGAAAGTGCATTGGAAAAACCAGGCTGTCGGGCTATGGATTTCACGGGACGTCCCATGAAAGGGTATGTGTTTCTTGATTCCAGTGCTATTGACATGGAGGCAGACCTAGCCTATTGGGTACAGCTTTGTTTAGATTTTAACCCATTGGCAAAATCCAGCAAGAAGAAGAAAAACAAATAGCATTATTGAATACTACTGTACAATAAAGCAGCTGTCAAAACGAAACGAAAATGAACCACCTAAAGCAACTACTGCTGGCTATTTGCCTGCTAAACCTTTTCCCATACACTAGTTATGGTCAAGTAAATCTCAGTCAGATTGCACGTCCTTATGCTAAAGCCCATTTTCTAGAAAATGCCCCTTTGATCGATGGGGAGGTGATGCTCGATGAAACATGGAAGGAATTAGGCCCTATAACACAATTGCTCCAGGTCCAACCTAATGCGGGGCAGCCTGCCTCCGAAAAAACGGAAGTCTATGTAGCCTATACCGCCACGACCTTTTACATAGCCGTGGTCTGTCACGATGCCGAACCCAACAAACTCGTCATTGCCGATCCTCGGCGAGATGCATCACTGGATAATACGGATAGCTTTATCTTCTTGGTTGACACCTACAATGACGGGCAAAATGGCTTCATCTTTGGTACGAATTCACAAGGTGTTGAATACGATGCTCAGGTAAATAATGAAGGGCAAGGCAATTTCAATGCGAATCGGCAACAAGGGGGAATTATCGGAGGATTCAATATCAACTGGGATGCTTCCTGGGAAGTCAAGGCTAAGGTGGGTACCTTCGGGTGGAGTGCGGAATTCGCCATCCCCTTGCGCACCCTGCGCTTCAACTCCGGGGAAAACCAGAGCTGGGGGTTCAATTTTCGAAGAAACATCCGCAAATCCAATGAAATAGCCTATTGGGCTCCGATGCCTATCCAATTTGACCTCAATCGAGTGTCCATGGCGGGCAAACTAAATGGCTTAAACCTCAAGAGCCCAGGCAACCTCAAGGTAATCCCTTATGTCTTGGCCCAAGCAGCTCGTGATTATGAAGAGGAAGATAGCAAGGCGACCATCAAACCTGAGGTCGGTGTGGATCTTAAATATAGTCTCACCCCTAGTCTCACCCTTGACCTGACCTACAATACCGATTTTGCGCAAGTAGAAGTAGATGATCAACAAATTAACCTAGATCGATTCAATTTGTTTTTCCCCGAAAAACGGCCCTTCTTCCTGGAAAATGCTGGTCAATTTTCGGTGGGAAGCCCCGGTGAGGTAGATTTATTTTTTAGCCGGCGGATTGGGATCGGCGCAGATGGAAGGCAGGTACCAATTATCGGTGGGGCACGACTTTCAGGAAAAATCAATAAAACCAATGTCGGCTTCCTCAGCATGTTTACCGAAGAGGTAGAGGAAGAAGCTATTGATCCAAACAACTTTACAGTAGCCAGGGTAAACCATGAATTTGCGGCGCGCTCAGCTATAGGCGCAGCCTTCATTAATCGACAGGGCATGGGAGAGCTGGAGGATGATTTTAATCGGACCTATGCTGTCGATGGACGTTTAGGAATCGGCAAAAAGGCCCAGTTATCCGGCTTTTATGCACAAACTTCCACCCCCGGGATAGATGACCAAGCTCACTCTTTCCAATTCAAATCCAATTACCTTTGGAATGGACTCAATTTATTGGCTGCTTACACTGAAGTAGGAGAAGGCTTTAATCCAGAAGTAGGGTTCTTGCTACGGGAGGCTTTTCGGAAGCCTGAATTCCTGATCCTAAAACAAATCCGTCCTAAGAATTTCATGGGTATTTTGGAATTGCGGCCTCATATTTCCTACCGATCCTACTGGAACTTTGACAACTTCCTGGTGACTAGTTTCTTGCATATTGATAATCATTGGGAGTGGAAAAATGGGTTGGAGTTCCATTCTGGGATCAACTTTACGACTGAAGGTGTAGTTGAAGATTTTGAGATCTCCGATGGTGTGATCGTCCCCAAAGGTACTTATGATCATCATGAAGGCCAATTCGTGTTTTGGACCAACCCAAGTAAAGCTGTTTCCATCCGAATCCGATCGATTACTGGTGGCTTTTTTGGTGGAAAACGCTATGCGAACAGCGGCACCCTGGCGATCCGTCTGGGCGATAAATTCAATTCCGAATGGAGTTTGATCAACAATGATATTAAACTACCCAATGGTGAATTTACCACTAATATCTTCCGAGCACGCCTGGCCTATTCATTCACCCCTTTAATTTTTGCACAGAGCCTTTTCCAATACAATAGCGTAAGTGGAATCTGGTCTTCCAATATTCGATTTGGTTGGTTGCAACAGGCCAATACGGGTTTGTTCCTGGTATACAATGAAACGCAGGCAGATGGATTAATCAGAAACCGGAGTTTTACCCTCAAATATTCAAGGGTGTTTGATGTTTTGAAGTAAACCCTCCAGGGATCGCAATACTATAAGATAGTCAACTTCCCATGTAGTAGGCGACCATCCGCTAATCGCAGAGAATAGGCATAGAGGCCCGCCGGAAGGTGGCCTCTATCAAACCTAAATTGGCTGTTTTCATAGCTTTTTTGATGTACCAACTTGCCAGAAAGATCAAACACCTTTAAGGACACTGCCTGAGGTTCCACTCCCTGTACCCTAAGGGTAGCCTGGTCCGCGACAGGGTTAGGGAAGATTAATACAGAAATATCAGATGAAAATGCCTCTTCAATCTGGGTCGGCAATTGAGTAAAAAGATTTCCAATTTTATGCCTTGTGGTATTGGTGTAGATGGGGGGATTAAAATCAAAATAAATCGCCGCTGTGTTTTGAATTTCCGTATCCATAGGAAGATTGGCTTTCTGGTCAATGGTAAAGGTGACAAAACCTTGTGAAGCTTCCAGGTTGGTCGTACTATCCGGCAGGTCGATATTTCCAAAAGTAAAACTCAAGTATTCTCCATCACTAATAGCCCAGGAATAGGCGTGACTACTAGCCCCTGGCCGTATACTCTTAATATCTAGGGAAGCATCTATCCGGTCTTTCAACAGGACAGTAAAAGCGGTATCTGTTCCTGTGTTTTGAAAACGAATCTTGTACTCCATGCGAGTATTAGGGAGAATCAGTTTATCGGCTCCCCAGCCATTGGGGGTAGCTTGCTTATCATTGGGGTCGTAGGAATCTACATTCTCGAGGCAATGAAGGTCACGGAAAGGGCTGTTATCATCATTGGGCAACTGTATTTGCAAGACAGAAGTACCTTCTCCACAATTCACTACCGTCACATTGGGAAAAGGGCTGCCAAATCCACCCAGAGTTTGTTGAGCAATCAGGGTGTATTGCGATCCCATTCCGATAATGGTATCGACTATAAAGGTGCCTTTGTCCAATTGGAAATTCTTCTCATGCAAAATGATCTGATCTTCGATCACTATATAGCTTAAAGGAGAAGACATATCTCCTACCCCCACATTTGCGATCTGAAAAAAGACTGTATCCGATCGACAAAACCCCTCAACTTCAATCTCTGCCCCATCCCAGGTTTGATTCAGCTGCAAACAACTGGTATCTGGAAAACTACTGGCCTCTACGCAGTGCAGTTGTCCAAGTGGTATAGATGGATCACAACTCAAGGTAGTGTATACCTGAAATTGCCCACATTCGCCTAACGCCACCGTACCGACCTCAAATCGATACACCTGATCTGCAACTTGCGTGTAAGCAACAGCAGCAGAATCTAGGTTCAAAAAAGGATCGAGTGTTAGATCAATGTATCCATCAACAGCTACAACTGTTCCAGTATTGCAGTAATCGACTTCATAGGTGCTCGGAAAACATCGACGAAGCCGATCACTCGCAACAGTAACATCAATTATCGGACATGAAACCAGTGCTTCTACTGGTATATTAAAGGTTTGTTCGTCTCCCTCCGCTCCGAGACTTAGAATACGACTCCCGGAACAGCTACTTCCCCAGTATGGGCTAAGGGTCAGCACGGAAACTTCGAATACCCCTGCGGGAACATTGATTTCATACTGGCCATCTTCATCGGTGATCCCGTAGTAAGTACCTGGCAGACCAACCGCTTGGACCACCCAGTTGGATAGACTCAAGTCTGCCCCCTCAAAGGCACAATTCCCATCCACATCATGAAAAACTTGTCCTTTGATGAAGTTGGGAAAGGTATTACCATGTATATCTGTCTTCACGATATAGGCCATATTGTCACTACCTCCGCAGAGGATAAAACCGCCATCCGCCGTCTCTCTGATATTACCAAAATACTCCCAGGCATAGCTTCCATTTAATTGACGTCCATAACTTCGATCCCAAAGAACATCACCATTTTCGTCTAGTTTCGTGATGTATAAATCTGCATGCTGTTCTTCATTTTTAGGCAAATAGCCCGCTATAGCATAAGTGCCATCCACCGTAGCGACACCATCATTGGAGCCCACCACTACAAATCGGTTAATATTATTTCGCCTCATCACCTCCCCTTCCGCATTGATACGTGTAAAGTGTATCGATTCCTCCCAACTATGGTTATCCGACAAAATGGCAACTGTCCCATCTGGTCCGGGAATAATTTCTACCGGCATCATGTTATTCGCTTGTTGGAAAGGATAACTTTCCAATACATTGAGGTTGGCATCTAGTTTCACCAATTTCCCTTGGTCTTCAAAACTCCCCATTAAGAAATTTCCATCAGGCAGCGCATAGATTTCCTGTAAGCTTGTCAGTGCTCCCTCCAGGTCTTTCCGGAAGATGAAATTCCCAGCAGCATCTAACTTCATCACGAAGTTCAGATCATTTGAATTGGCGTCTTTGTTATATCGTCCTGTAACTATGAGGCTGTTATCGACTGTGCGTATTACTTGTTTTACTTCCCATTCTGAATACATATTGTACTCTTTCTGCCAGAGAATTTCTCCCGCTTGATTTACTTTACTTAGGAAAATAGTCCTTAAAGTATCGGTAGGAACCCCCGAATGCTTCAATCCTAGAATCACAAACTCATGATCTGACCACTGGCACATCGCATACCCGTGCCTACCTACCAAGGTAGTTTTCCACTCCAATTCACCCTCCGCATTTAGTCGGAAAGCAACTGCACTCCCTAGATCAGTATCGGATCCGGTCCCAACGAGGTAACCACTGGGATGCTCGATTACATCATCAACTCCGCCTCTAAAAGGTGTGATTTCCCAGTATTGGCCAGAAAGGGAAAGCATGTAACATAGACAAAGCAATACAAGGAGTAGCTTATTTTTCATCGGTCCACTATTCTTATTGGTTGATAGGTTAAGTAGTATGAGCGGCAAGGTAGAGCCGGCGAAGAATATCTGCAATGACAAATGATATCTTTTGCCAAATTTTCAATTTCTTATTTACACTATTTCATATTGAAAATCAGTATCTTCATAAAATAATTTGCCAATTCTTCAATATTGAAAAACAGCCAACTCATTGATCTTCTCGATACTTTCCAGCGAAAACAGTGGATAGAGGCTACCAAATTCATAGCATCCCCTCTCCATAACAACAGAGCTGATGTTATTCAGCTATTAGCATACCTGAAAAAAGTAATCCCTCGAGGCCCTGCGAATAAATTAGAAAAGGAAAGCGCCTTTTCCATCGTATATCCCGGTGAAACCTATAGCGAAAAAAAGATGCGCTACCTCATGTCATTTCTATATCAACTTATGCAGGAGTATTTGGCTTACGCCCATTGGCAAGAAAACAAATTACAGGTACAAAACGATCTGCTGCAAGGCTTGAGAAAACGAGGCCTAGATCGATCTTTTGAGACCATCAGCAATAAGACAGAAAAGCAGTTTGAAAATGCTCCTTTTCGCAGTCTTAATTATCATTTCCAGAATAGTAGATTCCAAGAGGAATTGTATAGTTTTTCTACACTTAAGAGTCGCCAGCAAAGCAAGGGATTTCAAGTTTGGACAAAGCATAGCAATTTGTACTTCATGCTCCAACAATTACGGCAAGCCTGTGTGGCGCTATCGCATCAAACCGTACTCAAAAACACCTATCAACTTCCATTTCTTCCGGCAGTACTCGATGAAATCAAAAGAGGAGACTATAAGCAGCATAAGGAGTTGATGCTATACTACTATTTACATCAAAGTCTACAAGGGGAAAAACGTCAAAATCATTTTCCGCGACTACAGGCTTTAATTGCTGAAACAGGCTCTCTTTTCCCTAAGGCTGAACTCAAATCCATTTACCTTTTTGCACTCAATCACTGTATTCAACAATTGAATCAAGGTCAACGAATTTACCTACAACACGCTTTCCATCTTTATCAGCAGGGGCTAAAGGCGGAGATTTTCCTCGAGAATGGACGCTTATCCCGTTTTACTTACAATAATATTGCACTGGCAGGAATGGGGCTGAAGGAATTCGATTGGACCGAATATTTTTTGAAGAAGTATCAGGTTTATATCGAGGAACAATACCGATTGAGCACGCTCAACTTCAATTTAGCTACTTTATATTACCGCAAGAAAGACTATTTGCAGGCTATGAACCTGCTTCGAGAAACTGATTTCAAGGATGTATTACATGGCTTAGAAGCCCGCAAAATGTTATTGGTCATTTACTATGAAAGGGAGGAAATCAAGACGCTCCAATCCTTGATAGATAGCTTTAGAAATCTACTTTACCGGCAAAAAAATATAGGCTATCACAAAGAAAACTACCTCAATCTAATTCGCTTTACTCAGCAATTACTTAACTACACACCAGTAGATCAGGTCAAGCTCGAAAAACTTAAGAAGGTCTTAGCGACCACTGATAAAGTAGCAGAGCGAGAATGGTTACTAGAGAAAATTGAATCTCTCTAATACCCATTCTCGCTCAATATGACCACATGGATGAAAAAACTCTATCCACTTAGAGTTACAGTATGCTAACGACGGCTATAATTCGGCGCCTCTTTCGTGATCGTAATATTATGTGGATGACTCTCCTGGAATCCGGCTCCCGTGATCTTTACAAAATTGGACCCTTGCAGCTCCTCTACCGTTGCTGCGCCGCAGTAGCCCATTCCTGCTCTCAAACCACCTAGATATTGGATCATAACTTCTGCCAAAGAACCTTTATAAGGGACTCGGCCTTCAATTCCTTCCGGCACTAATTTCTTAATATCATCCTCTACATCTTGAAAGTAACGATCTTTCGAGCCCTGCTTCATTGCACCCAGAGACCCCATACCTCGATAGACTTTGAATTTACGACCTTCATAAATTACCGTCTCACCAGGCGCTTCCTCTACACCAGCAAAAAGGCTACCGGCCATAATCGTATTGGCTCCTGCTGCCAAGGCCTTCACTATATCTCCCGAATATCGAATACCGCCATCGCCAATGATCGGTACGCCTGTGCCTTCCAAGCCTTTAGCTGCTTGCATAATTGCCGACAACTGAGGGACACCTACACCCGCAACCACCCTAGTAGTACAAATACTTCCAGGTCCGACCCCTACTTTCACGCCATCTGCACCAACATCTGCCAAGGCTTTGGCCGCCGCCGCTGTCGCCACATTCCCTCCTACTACCTGAAGATGAGGAAACTCTCCCTTTACGGCTTTCACCGCATCCAAAACACCACGAGAATGGCCGTGTGCTGTATCTACACAAATCGCATCCACATCAACATTCACCAAAGCTTGTACACGTTCCAGCATGTCGGCCGTTACCCCTACGGCAGCACCTACGACCAAACGGCCCAATGAATCCTTACATGAATTGGGGTAGTCTTGCACCTTCATGATATCCTTGTAGGTAATCAATCCTACGAGTGTCTTATTCCCATCTACAACTGGCAATTTCTCGATCTTATGCTGCTGGAGAATATCGCGAGCCTGTTCAAGTGTAGTACCTACGGGTGCCGTGATCAAATTAGCCGTAGTCATCAAATCTTTGACCGAACGATTCTGATTTTTTTCAAATCGCAAATCCCTATTGGTCAAGATACCAATCAGTTTATTATGTCCATTGACAATAGGAATTCCACCAATTTTGAAACGACTCATCAGAGATTGAGCATCACCTACCTTGGCGTGCTCTTTCAAGGTAACGGGGTCGACGATCATACCACTTTCAGATCGCTTGACGCTTCTTACTTGCTCTGCTTGCTCCTCGATGGTCATATTCTTATGGATAATACCAATACCACCTTGACGGGCAATTGCGATAGCCAGTACGTTCTCTGTCACTGTATCCATTGCTGCAGATACGATCGGAGCATTCAGCCTTAATCCTTTTGTAAATTGTGTTGAAACACTAACTTCTCTGGGAAGAACTTCGGAGTAAGCGGGGACTAATAAAACGTCATCAAAAGTGAGCGCTTCTCCTAAAATTTTGTCGAGTTGCATTTTTTGTCGTTCCATGCGCAAAGGTATAACAAATGATGGCAAAAGAAAAAGGCTATTGCAAAAGTTTTTCCTTCGTCATCATTTTTTGTGGGCAAATGTAGTAAGCTGAAGAGCCCACTCATCAGCCCTGAGAACCAAGGCTATAGAATGCCATTTTTTCGCTTAGCAAGCAGCCTCAAAAAGACAAAAATTATTCCCTGAACAAGTTTTTCACGACAAATACTTGCTCCTTTTGTTGCCATTATTGACCTTTATAGCCATGAGATTAAGCGTACATAGTGATGAGCATTTTATGCGGCAGGCTTTGCGGGAAGCTGAAAAGTCGAGGGACATGGGTGAAGTTCCTGTTGGGGCGGTGATTGTTTGTGATAATCAGATCATTGCTCGGAGTCATAATCATACCGAACAACTTAGAGATGTTACCGCTCATGCAGAAATCGTAGCGCTGACAGCTGCGGCTAATTACCTCAACAGTAAATACTTATCGGATTGCACCCTATATGTAACCTTAGAGCCCTGCGTTATGTGTGCAGGAGCATTGCAGTGGGCCCAACTGGACAGATTGGTTTATGGCGCGGAAGACGAGAAGAGGGGTTTCATGCGTTTCGGAAAAGCCTTATTGCATCCTAAAACTAAGGTAGAATATGGGATCCTGGAGGAAGAAGCCAGACAGTTGCTACAGGATTTCTTTCGAACTAAACGGCAAGGATAAGCCAGTGATTCGTAAACCTCTTTTACAAAGATTATCCTCGCCGTTTATTTAGTTCTTGGTTAAATTTTAGAAGTCGAAATAGGTTTTTACAATAATTTGTCGCCCAATCTTTGGCGCGCCATAAATAGCACGGTAATTCTCCGCAAATAGATTGGTTACCGTCATATTGATGCGAACGTTATTTTCAAAGGAATACCCCAAACCGACATCGGTTAACAAAAAGGCTTTCACAGGGCCAGACCACAGTAGACCATTAATACTCTGCCATTTACTTTGGTAGCGCATCATAATGAAGCCATTTAAACCTTTCTCCGGCACCATTTCCAGTCCCATTTTGATCTTAGTACGAGGTACATTGAGACTAAAATCTGTAGTCTCCGGATCTAAACCTCTGCCGATAGGCACATCTTCAAAAAGTACTTTACTCAGCCAGGTTAGGTTACCAAAAGCTGATAGATCTTTACTGATGTAGTACTTCAACGCTAGATCTAAACCAAAATACTTGATCTCACTGATATTGTAATAGGCTAAGTCCACCGTCGGGACATCTCCGGTAGCAGGTGTCTGATCAGATCGGATGAACCCTAAGTAATTAGCCTCACCAGTCAGTGGATCAGATGACAAACTCCTGGCCAAGCTAGCGTAAAGACTCACTACCGAAGTAGCTGTTTCTCCCAAGCCAGTCAACACTTCACCATCTAATTCTTGCATCAAAGTGTTCGTTAAGTCATTTGCTAAATTCGGCTGCATTACAAATGGGCTCGCCTGAATTGGTGATGACAATATATTCTGCCGCTTATTGTAATACACATCTACATTTAGTGCTAAGCGATTTTGTATCAATCCCTGGTAGCCTATTTCGTACATATCAGAAGTAGAAAGCTCTAAGGTGCTTCTGGTCAGTGGGTCCTGGGTCAGCACACCTGTGGAGAATCCATCAATCTTTTCTGACATGAGTTCTAGGTATTGCATTACTTCATCGGAGACCAAGGCTTTTTCCCCCAACTGTCTAGTCAGATAATTGTACACTCCTTGCAAGCCCACGCCCACACCATCATAACTGCCTAGTCCAGGAATTAAACTGGTGGTTTGGCCGTTATCAAAACTGATCTCATCCGCGCCTCCCAACAAATGGTATTGATAATTTCCTTGATCCGCCAAGGGTAAATCTGCATACAGATTAATTGCAGTGGGAGCTCCCACCGCATGGTTAAAGGTCAGGCGGGCGGTGTGAAGTGGTGAGGGTTTGTAGACAATTCCTAGGCGTGGAGAGGTCGAAGATTTCCCCAGAGCTGTAAAATGATCAAAACGAGCAGCTCCTACAAAATCTACATCGGGACTGATCAGCATTTTGGCTTGACCGTACACCCCTATGATACCATAGTCATCCTGATCTTCCCATCGACCATGAACTGTCCCTTTCGTATCTACAGTATTCAATCGGTAATCCGCTCCAAATACGTAGTTAATCTTACTTTCACCAAAATCGAAAGTATATTGTAATTGCCCTTCAACCTGATGAGATTCAGTAATCGCCGTTAAACCAGAAGCATATAGGAGGGTTTTGCCATCTTTCCCTCCTTGATAAGACCAAAAGGCCTGTCCAAACCAGCCTCCTGATTGAATTCTGGTTTGCGCAAAAGGGCGGGGTGCTGAAGTATACCCTTCCCCCTGAGAAGTTCGAAACAAGCCTTTCCCTACCGACCATCCGGCCGTGGTAGTGATCGTTGTCTCATCATCAGGGCGATAAGCTATGGTTCCGGTAATACCCATCGATTTTACATCATAATCAGGTACTCGACCAGAAACGACTTGATCGGTGAGGCTACTAACTATTCTGGGCTGAAAACTGCTGAGGTGATCAGCCTCCTGAGGATCGGTCGGATCAATTTCCCAATCTTTCGCGGTACGATAATACCCCGTGACCTTGTAGCCTAGTTTTCCATCCATCAACACGCCAGCATGGCGTAGTGAGGTGGTATATAGATTGCGAGTGCCCATCCCGAGACTAACCGTAGTACCTTGCTTGTCAAACGGACTCTTAGAAATGAAATGCACAATTCCTGCCTCTACTCCAGGCCCATATAATGCCGAGCCTGGCCCCTTCACGATCTCGATTCTTTCAAGGTCTATGGGATCAATAGGCTGTTGCCCATATGCCAGCGTGCCCAATCCAGGGAGGATCAGGTTGCGATAATCTGACATCACAAAGGTTTCAGTTTGAAAAACAGCTGAACGTCCGCGCAGCGTAATATGCCCAGAGTTCACTCCTGTTTGAGTGACATCTAGGCCAACCTTATTACGTAAGGATAAAAAAGGGTTAGTGACTGCATCAGCTAGAAGTTCCCGTTCTTCGATAACATCTACTGCTGAAGGGGCTTCTTGCATTTTCTCTCGTTTTCTGGATACAGAAACGACTACTTCTTGCCCAATTGTGACGCCCGGCACCATGGACACCAATAGGTTGTCCGTCGGCCGGTCTATTGTGATTTCTCTTAATTCATACCCTAGAAAGGTCACTACCAACTTTGCTGGCAAGGGCAAATGAATAGGAATACTAAAAGTTCCATCTGTTTTAGAGATAGCCCCCTTCGACTGACCTTTAATTTCTATGTTGGCCCCTTCGATTGGAACGTTTTCGGATTGATCCATAACGATTCCTTCGAGTACTGTTGTTTGGGCCATTCCAGGGGTGACAGCAATGACTATGAAGAACCAGACAAACCAGAGTCGGTTCAGGTTCATTAAATGAGTATAAAATTCCATTGATAAGGGAGTTACGGAGGAAGCAAAGGGAGGACTCTAATCAGCAATAACATGGTGAAGTTTCCATGCGCTATTCAGTATTTTAAAAATTCCCTTTATTCAGTTTTCCCATAGGGAGCCTCCACCAAGTGGCTAGCCACTTTGGTGGAGACCCTGCTACACCTCCTGTTTGTGGAATCAAGTGTATTGATGTATTGGCTTACCTTTCGGGAACATTTTTCAGAACCGCCCAAGCATCCAAAATTGAAATCGGTGACCTTCGGTCATTTATCCACAGCTACTTGACCTGGGCCGAAATCAATGCTTTCAACTCATTGAAGAATTGAATTAACTCCACATTAGTAAAGTGTACTCTGGAGTTGAAAATGTAACTATTATTGTAAGCGTCTTCTATAAGCAATCGATTTTCGTCCATGTATTTGGTGAAAGACAAATTGATAAATTCATACCATGGGAAGAACTTATAGTGGTCATAAGCATCATAAACCGTTTTCTTATTTTTTTTGCGCTTGTTACCTTTACTAGTCTTCAAGGGTTTAGCCTTCAAGTTCAGCCCTACTCCTTTTTTAGTCAAGATGATATCATCTAGAAAAGAGATCGGGTGATCATCAAAATCTGTGATATTGTACTTGGTAATTAATCCCCTAACATGACTTTGATTTTGCAATGCTAGCGGATCATCGTCTTTGCAGTCTTCCAAGCATACAAATGCATCTCCGTCACTCTGAGAATAATAACGCTCGTTATATTTTCGGCATAAATCTGGAATCTTTTGATCCACATCATCCAGGCTCAATAAACCTCCTTTCAAGATCACGTGTCTTACATCACAATGGCCTACATTTACTAGTACTCGATTAGCATTAGCAGCCAGATTTGCGCAGTTATCTGTAGCTACAAAAAAGACATCCAATCCACGGAATAAGAATAATTGTTGAGAATAACCGTCGCCATCCAGAAAGCCTCTTAGGTCCAGGATAAAGCTATTCGGTTCATTATAATTTGACAAGGTCAACTTGGGCATTTCCAAATCAATTCGAGGGCGATGGCTGTCCACCATGTTGGTGGCATCGGCGGTAGGCTCTGGCTTTTGGAAAAACTGTGATAAATCCACAATTACTGGAGTATTTCCAGCACCGGGTAGAACTCTGACATCATTACTTCCCGTTTGCTCAAGATGGCGGGAAGGATTAACTTGTAAAAACTGTGTAGTCTTAGCATAAGCTCCAGTGGCGCTAATTTTGATTCCGTCACCGCTCCATGAAATAACTAGTGGCAATTCTTTAAGATTAGGGTTTAGATACCCAATTTGTCCCTGCAGATCAACAGAAAAACCTAGGCAAACCATAATTAAGCTTAGTAAGATTGTGTTTGTTTTTGACATTGTAAACAACATTTAGTGTAGTTAATTAAAGATCATTGTTTCTTGCATCAGCACGTAGCGCATTTTGCCGATAAGCATAATCCTCTCATAGGTCTATCCCCGTACAGAATAGATCTGATCTAATAGTATTTTTTAATGCTTGGGTGCTGAGAAATGAAGCATAGAAAGCGCAGTTTGAAAGACCTGCATTGGACTTCAATTGTGGTGTAGGTATCATAGTTTTTCAAAACAGACCGCTAGGCTCTAAACTTCAATTCTGCAACACCTTTTGGTCATGTTTTATGGTAAAAGAACGTCTAGTAGTTTTGCTTAAAGCCCCAACACGAATGGCCTATTCGCTCCGAGGCAAATACTAATTTATAGCTTATCGTTTCCTAAATTACCGGGCGTAACAATAGGCTGATTACTGTCTTATTTTAGATTTTTAGGCTTGGGATATCTTACTAAGGGAAGCTGAATTCTTGAGTCAGTAGAGTTGACAAATACTTCTTCTCTAGCAGGGGGGGGAAATATCTTTAGATTGGACGATATGAACTTATTGTATATTTTCTCTATCTGCTGTTACGGTAAGCTTGGGAGAATGTTTCTCATTTTTCAATTAAATATTAATTAATTCTTAATTTTTAATTGGCAAGAAATTCCTAGCGACGAAACTCCTCCCAATTGACCTCCGGCAAATCCAATATCTGATCAAAGAACCTGTTAAATAGATCGAAATCTTGTTAAAATGTCTTAATCAATTGTCTTTGAATAAACTATGTCCTTATTTTCCAGTCTAAAGTTGTACACTTAACAATCTACAAATATGAAAAACGCAAAATTATTATGCTTACTAGCCATAGGTATGAGCATGCTCACTTCCTGTGGCCCCACCCTCACTCCGTTTACTCAAAGGCTACAAGATCAGTATGATTGGACAGACAATGAGTTGAAGAGAATTCAGTTTTATGTTTCACGAGACATTGTCCTCCGCCGGGAGGCCACAGGAGGCAAATCCGAGATAATCGGCGGTGAGATCAAGGTGGTAGACGGTCGCAATGTTGATCAGGTTATCATCCGTAAGGGCACACCTGGCGTTTTGCTTTTCCAACCCAAAGAAAACCGTTTTGCTGTTGGTTTTGAAGCTAGCAGCGATAGCAAATATTTGATCTTTGGCCCGAGCCCAAGGGCCGGCGAACGCTACGTAATGCTGGCTTCACAATGGCAAAGGCGAGGTGGTACTGTCACCTATGATGGCCGTAAATATCGCGTGGAATCTGAGAGTGCCTATGCCTCTTTGATGGTCGACCTAAAAAAGATCCGCAAAGTGGATGTCAAAAATCGGCGCGCGACCGGAAGACGCGTTAATTAAATCGATTCGATATAAATCAAAAGTGCAGTTGCGGGAACACCAACCCTACAACTGCACTTTCTATCTAATTCCTATCCTTGGAGAATTATTGAAGCCCTTTCAGGAAAGGCACAAAGCGAAAACTTCCTTTCTCAACCTGTTCAAATGTATCCTCTCCTGTCCTCGTCAATACTAACATCTCTTGCACCTTTTTTCCGACCGGAATAACCATCTTACCACCTACCTTTAGTTGTTGACAGAGCTCCTTCGGTACTTTTGTTGCTCCTGCAGTGACGATGATCTTATCAAAAGGTGAGAACTCGGGCAGTCCCTTAAATCCATCACGATGAAAACACCTGACATTACCTAGTTTCAGTGAATCCAGTAGTCTTTTGGACTTTAGGTGTAACGGCCGATGGCGCTCTAAAGTATAAACTCTCGCTCCCAGGAGACCTAACAAAGCCGCTTGATAACCGGAACCAGTACCGATTTCCAAGACTTTTTCACGGGCCTTCACTTCCAACAGACAAGTTTGAATAGCGACAGTCAATGGTTGGGATATCGTTTGGTCGCTGCCAATAGGAAAAGCTTTATCCTCATAGGCTAGTTCTTCGAAGGCCTTATCCATAAAGAAATGCCGCGGAAGTTGCAACATTGCCTTTAATACAGCTTCGTCTCGAATTCCTTTTTCCCGTAGGGTCTCCACTAACTTTCGCCGCAGCCCTTTGTGTCGATAAGTGTCCTTCACATTCCTTTCATTGAATCACTCAAAAGTACGGATTTACTATCGCTAATTCGCTCTCGGTTCGATCTGTTTTGGAAGGATGAAGAAAAAACTTGCCCCATCCCCCACAGCGGATTCTACCCAAATCTGTCCTCCGTGTTGTTCGATGATCTTCTTACAAATGGCCAGGCCTATGCCGGTACCTTCATATTCTTTCTTGGTATGCAAGCGCTTGAATACCATAAAAATCTTTTCAAAGTATTGCGGATCAATTCCTATCCCATTGTCTTTTATTTCGAAGCGATAACTCGACTCGTTTTCTTCAAAATTGATCGACACTTTTGGCACTTTGCCCGCTTGCTGAAATTTGAGTGCGTTGGTAAACAAATTCTGTAGCAATTGATTCAGTTTAATGGCATCTCCCCTTATGGTAACATCTTCCACTTGTGTTTGTATTTGCGCTCCCGCTTCCTCGATAAGGGGCTGGTTACGAGCAACCACCCGCTCTATTAATTCCATTACCGGAATATCCGTTACATTGAGCTGTTCACGCTGGACCAGGGAATAATTCAATAGATCATCGATTAAAGAGGACATTTCTTTAGTCCCTGCTATGATAAAATTCAAGTAATCTCTTTCCTCATCAGTGACCTTATCTTTTATCCGCCGAGCTAGCAATTGACTAAAGCTCACCACATTTCGCAAAGGGCTTTTCAAATCATGAGAGGCAATATAAGCGAAGTTCTCGAGCTGTAGATTGTATGCAATGTACTTCTCCAAAACAGCATTTTTATTCTGAATAATTCGGCTTACCTGGTTACGGCGCACTAAATAAGATGTAATAGCTGCTAAAAGAACGATAGTCATGATAATCAGTCCAATCAATAATTGGATACTATTGCGTTGTGCTACCTGCTTGGCTTCTAATATCTCTACTTTTTGTTCAAACAAACGATTTTGGTATTGTGCTTGCACCTCTTCGGTGATGACTTTCTTCTCATCTTGCACAATACTATCATTCAACTTGTGATGTTGCATCAACTGCTGAAAGGCTCGAGCATATTCCTTCTTCTGGGCAAAAGCCTGTGCTAATTGGTAGGAGGCGGTGCATTCATGTCGGATATTAAAGATGTTGCGAGACACTTGTAAGGCACTATCCGCGTAGGAAATAGCTTCATCGAGTTTCCCCCTAGTTCGCGCCACCTCCGATAGTTTATTGAGACCATCAGCCACCAATATAGGAAACCCTCTGCTTGATGCAATTTGAACTGCCTCAAGCCCCATTGCTTCTGCTCCGGCATAGTCTGCCTGTACCATCTTCATTTCCATAAAATGCAGGTAGGCATGTACGATGGATTGATAATCACCAATCTCTTCTTGGAGTTTTAAGGCTTCATTGTAATAGATTTCGGCTTGCTCAAAATCCCGCAGGCTCGCTGCAGATCGGGCAAGATCATCCATGTACTGGGCAGGAATAAACCGAACCTCCTTTGCTTTGGCTAACTCAATAGCTTGGTATTGAAAGTTAAATGCCCGCTCATAATCCTTTAAACCATAATAGCTATTCCCCAAATTAGCCAGGATCAGGCATTTCAGCGCGATCCGCTTGGGATCAGAAACATTTTCGTTGAAAACCACCAGGGCTTGCTGGAGGTATTGAACGCCAATATTATAGCTGCCCTGGGTATTGGATACGATGCCAATATTATTGAGACTGGCAGCCTGGGTATAATGATCTCCTATGTTCTTTGCTACCTTGATCGCACGCTGATAGTAGGCATTAGTGGTGTCAGGTGGAGATCCGCTTTTGAGGTGCCCATTGCCAATATTCTTTAGCGCTACCGCCAATCCCTCTTGGTAATTAGCCTGTTCTGCTAAAAGACGAGCCGCTTGTGCGTAGTCAATCATTTTTTCTAAGGATACTCGTCGACAGGCGTAGCTAATCTCATTTAATCGATCCACTCGCTGCTTGGAACCTGTGCTTGAGTCGAGCAGTATAATCAGACTATCGATAGTCTCTTCATAAGTTTGGGCTAATACAGGTTTCGGGGAGAAGTTTAGAATCCCTAGGATCAGCAATAAAACTATATTTGAACGACAATGGATAGCCTCTTTTAAAGTAGGCCATATGGGTTTCATATCCGATATTTGGATAAAAGAATCTTATTCAATTTTTACGAAATTTTCGGCAATTTGCTATTCGAACATGCATTTAAGTGGTGCTACATACATTTGTAGGCAAAAGGGCCATTGGATATACCTGAAGTTTGCCCAGGGCATGACTATGTAAAACTTCGGATATATGCCGTACTGCTTGTTAGCTTATTTTTGCTCCGCGGTACTTAGCTGGACTTTAGGTTTTTTATGCTGCCCTAGTGAGCATAAAAATTAGATGCTCGGCCCAGGGTGGGTTTAATTTTTGGATGTCAGCCTGAAAAGGGGACATGCAAAAATGCTGATTTTGCCAA